>G312J29652_10000285_pt1 | contig 11809 bp, 12 predicted proteins | sample EareggfetidaYelm_FD_29652 | JGI IMG/M metagenome (IMG submission 29652) | reverse complement strand
TCCTGCGCGCCCTGCACGCCTGGGCCGCGCCACGCGGTTACCAGTTGATCGACCTGGACGACCAGGACGATGCCTGGCATGCCGTGCTGGTCAAGGCCGAGTACCACGATGAATTCCTTGCCCTCAGCCAAACCCTGGGCCTGCGCACGCGCAAGCCGGAGCAGGCTTATCTGGATTGATCGGGCAGGACCACCATTATCAAAGGAGCTTGAAAATGATGCGCGACCCGGATGGAAAATTGGAAACCTACGGAGAGAAAATCAGCGCCTGCCTTGGCGCATTGGATCATTTTTCCAAAAAGAGTGTTGGCCACGCCATCCATGCCGGTTGGAAGGACAGCAACACTCTGGGCAGCCAGGCCGCAGACCTGACCGATGCACGCGGCATCGGCTTGAAGGAGGGCGTGCCGCAAGCGATGGAATTGCGCGATTCTTTCGGCCAAACTTCTTGGCCGTCGTTTGCGAATTTCAAAAAGAATCCGCCGCTGGAGCCTGGCAGTTTCACCTTCGTCATCCCCAAAGGGGCTGACGTTTTCAATAACCGAGCCACGGGCCATTCCGCTCGTGGTCGATGCGCGCATCGGTTTGTTGTCTTTAAGGTATGATGTCGCGCGCAATGGAACGGTACTCATTTCATCATCTCNCTTCGGAGGAAAATCATGGCAAATCGAAGCTATCTGTATGCAAGCAATGTCGTTCCCGGCCCGGATGTGAAGGCGCAGGCGCACACGGTCGCCGGGATTTCCGAATGGAACTACGATATCCCCATCGTCTACAAGCTGCTTCTTTCCGGTAATCCGAGGCCATGCCGGTCTTTCATTTGGAACACGCCGCACGACATCGCGCTGGTGGGTGGCTATGCACCGGGAGTTGAGCGTCTCACGGCGTTCCTGAACAGAATTGACTTGCCTGCGGCCAGACCGCTGATTGAAGAGACGCTTGGCTTCCTCGCGGATGCCGGCAACATCAAGCAGTATTTCATCCTTGAGTGCGGCGAAATCTTCGAGATGGGCGATGACCCCATGCAAGTACAAAATGCCCGGCTGCTTGAAGAGATCAAAAATATTGACGCGGCAGTCGAACAGGTGCTCGGCAGTTTGCGCCCTGCCAAACCTTCGCCATGGTCTGTCATTGCCAGGCTTTTTGGCGCGAAGCCGCCCCCAACTGCCGAGGACCCTTTGCAGGTCGTCCGCGATTTGGGTTTGGGTAATTGGTCGAATGTCCTGTATCACGAGCTTGATTAACCTTGACCGACTCCGACATGTTCGCGCAAGAGCCGCTTGCGCCACTGGCTGAAGCCCTCCGCCCGCAGCCGATTTGGTACCATATGACAGACGATTCATTGTCATTCATCCATCGTTTACTCATCCTTCACCTTCACATTACACGGAGATTCTCATGATTGCCAGTCTGTTCAACTTTTTCATCAAGAAGATAATCCGGACCGAACCGCCAAAGCAGACGCGACAGCCGGAATTGATGGTTTTCAAATACGAGGGCAAAAATTATGCCGTCGTCAAATCCAAGGCGGTCGGCGGCTCGACCAATGGCGTGCCGGATGATACTGTCCAGAAATTGACCATGGACAAGGATGGCGTGCGTCAGATGAGCAGTGAGTGGATTGAAAACAATCTTCGAATCATGGTGAATGACGGTGAAATAAGCAAGGAGGCGATGCAGGAAATCATGGCCGGGTTGAAGATGGGGCAACCAAGAGAATTTATGCCCAAACAGATGCCAATGGAACGACATACCATGTCATCGAAGATGTCATGAAAGAGGGCAAGCCCGATCCCAAAGATGCCTGCGTCAGCAATGTGGCGTGGAAACCGGGAGACTTTGACAAGCCCCGATCCGGGCCGCCAGAGGTTGAACCGCCGACGCTGGCGTTGCGCCGCAAACAACTGGTGCCGCGCATCAAGCATGTGAACTTTCGCAAGGCGCTGCAAGAGCGCGGCTTGCCGGAGGAGCATCTGCCAGCGACCACGCCGCTGTGCGGGGAGTTGCTGGTGAGCTATGCCTTCGACTTGCCGGAGCAATTCGTCATGGTCTCCCCGCGCCAGTTGAAGCAGGCCGGTATCGTCGTGTCCGAGATGCCTGCGTTGGCGCTGGACAACTTGGCGCGATCGATGCCAGAGCCGCAGCAGTCGCGCCTGAACGGCTGCATCGCGATCAACACGGGTGGCGACCTGGAGGCCACGCTGCTGCTGCTCGATGCCTTTTGGGAGCAGATGCAGGCCAGTCTGGGCGGCGAGATCGTGGCGGTAGTGCCACGGCGCAACCGCTTGCTGCTGTGCGCTGGCAACGATGCCCAGGCGCTGGAGCAGTTGGACCGGCAGGCCCGGGTTTTCTTCTCCGAAGAGCAGGACGCCCACGCCCTTTCCTTGCAGAAAATGGTGCGCCGCAACGGGCGCTGGCAATTGTTCGGGGCGCATTGATTCCCCCCGGTGCACGGCAACGAGGCCGCAGGAGTACGAGGTGTCGATCAGCTTTATCTTGGGCAATCTGGCAGGGCGCGCGCTGGTGAGCTATGCCATCGTTTTGCTTGTCTGCTGCGCAGCCCGGCGCTTGGATTGGCGCGCGGCATTGCGTAGTTCCGTGCGTTGGTACAGTTGGCTGGCGGTGGCCGCGCTGACGGTGCTCGGCATGGGTGGCGCCTTGGTGCGCCAGGGAGGGGCGTTGTGACGCCCGCCGCAGGCAGCGGGCGCCGCCGGGTCGTTGGCGCCACCGTGCTGGCGCTGCTGGGCGCCCCGGTCTCTGCGCAGGCGCAGACGGCGGCGCAAAACCCGCGCGCCCTGCGCGAGATGCAGATCCATCGCGTGGCGCAGTTGGGTTTGGAAATCTGGGTGGAAAACCAGCCCGCCTGGGAGACCCGGCTCAGCACCACGCCCCATGGCCACCCCTGTTTCGAGGCGCAAAGCCCGGACAGCTATTTTCCGCCGGCCGTCCTGACCTATGCCTCCTGGCCCAAGGAGCGTGTGCCGCAGGAGCAACTGCTGCCGATCGCCACGACCGCAATCCGCCAGGCCAGTCAGAACTTTGGCTGGAACCCGGGCCAAAGCCGTGGCCTGCATCCCGTCGCTGCGACCCATGGCGTGCTGCAAGGTTTCGAGGCCGATTTTCCCGGCCAGGCCGACGGCCAGCCATTGGATGTGAAGGTCTTCGTCGGCCAGACGCCAGGGCGCTTTCCGGTGGTCGCGTGGGTCTATACCCAGCGCAAAAGGATGGAGCAACTGCGGGAGGTCTTGCGCCGTTCCTGGGGGAAGCTGAAGTATCTCGATGCGTGACAGCGCCTGCGCGCCGTATTTTTCCACCCCCGGCCGGGAGCCCCGGCCCCGGCGCCTCATCTTCCTGCCAACTCCCGCACCTGCTGCAACGCCGCCGGGTCTTCCATCGTGCTCAGGTCGCCCGGGTCGCGGTGCTCGGCAATGGCTTGCAGGGTGCGGCGCAGCAGTTTGCCGCTGCGGGTTTTGGGCAGCGCGCTGACAAAGTGCACGCGCGACGGCCGCGCCACTGCGCCCAACTGGCTGTCCACCTGTTTCATCACCTCGCCTTCGAGCTTCAAGCGCGCAGCGTCCGAGTCCAGCGCCGCGCTGTCACGCGCCACCGCAAAGGCCATGGCCTGTTGGCCCTTGAGCGCATCGGCCACGCCGACCACCGCCACTTCGGCGATCTGCGGGTGCGCGGCAATGCATTCCTCGATCTCGCGCGTGCCCAGGCGGTGGCCGGCCACATTGATCACGTCGTCGGTGCGGCCCAGGATGAAGTGGTAGCCATCGGCATCGCGCAGGCCCCAATCGAAGGTGTTGTAGATCAGCCGCCCGGCCAGGCTCTTCCAGTAGGTGTCGACGAAGCGCGCATCGTCGCGCCACAGGGTCTGCATGCAGCCCGGTGGCAGCGGGCCTTCGATGGCGATCACGCCTTTGTGCCCGGGGCTGGTCAGTTCCTGGCCGCTGGTTTCGTCGATCAGCTTGATCTGGTAGCCATACATGGCCTTGCCCGGGCTGCCAAAGCGGCTCGCCTGCGGCTCCACGCCGTTGGCCAGCGTCAGGATGGGCCAGCCGGTCTCGGTCTGCCAGTAGTTGTCGATTACCGGCACCTGCAGCGCGTCGCTGATCCACTGCGCCGTGGGCGCATCGAGCGGCTCGCCGGCCAGCCACAGGGCTTTGAGGCTTTTGACGCTGTACTTGCCGAACCACTGCGGGTCGTGCTTTCTCAGCACCCGCAGCGCCGTGGGGGCCGAGAACATGTGCGTGACCCGGTACTTCTCGACGATGCTCCACCACACGCCTGCGTCGGGCCGCATGGGCAGGCCCTCGTACAGGATGGTCGTCATGCCGGCGAGCAGCGGGCCATAGATGATGTAGCCGTGGCCCACCACCCAGCCGATATCGCTGGTGGTGAAGAAAACCCCTGCCGGCGCCGCCCCGTCGTCAGCCACAGAAAAAATATGCTTCATGCTCGCCGCCAGCGCCACCGTATATCCGCCCGTGTCGCGCTGCACGCCCTTGGGCCGGCCGGTGGTGCCGCTGGTGTACAGCGTGTAGCTGGGGTGGGTGGACTCGACCCACTCGCAGGGCACCACGGCGCCGAGCTGCTGCTCGCGCAGCAAGGCCCATTCGTGGTCGCGGCCCGGTTGCAGCGGCATCTCTGCCAGGCCCCGGTCGACCATCAGCACGGCGGCGGGCTTGTGCTTGGACTGCGCGATGGCCGCGTCGAGCAGCGGCTTGTAGGGCACCACCTTGCCGGCGCGCGAGCCGGCATCGGCGCTGACCACGAGCACGGGTTCGGCGTCTTCGATGCGCGCCGCCAATGATCCCGAGGCGAAGCCGCCGAACACCACCGAATGCAGCGCGCCGATGCGCACGCAGGCGAGCATCGCAAAAACGGCCTCGGCAATCATCGGCAGGTAGATCAGCACGCGATCGCCCTTTTTCACGCCCAGGCAGCGCAGCGCGGCCGCCATGTGCTGCACCTCGGCGTGCAGTTCGGCAAAGCTGTAGCTGCGCTCGGTGCCGGTTTCGGTGGAGATGGCCACCAGCGCGGGCTGCCGTGCCCGGCGCGCCAGGTGCCGGTCGAGCGCGTTGTGGCACAGGTTGGTGCGGCCTCCGACAAACCACTGGGCAAACGGCGGGTTGCTGTAGTCGCAGATCTGCCGGGGCGGGGTCTGCCACTCGATCAACCGGGACTGCTCGCTCCAGAATGCGTCGCGGTCGTCGATGGACTGGCGGTAGAAGTCGGCGTATCGGGGCATCGAGAGTCTCCTTTTGATGATTGATNGATNGATCGACGGACAACTTGGCTGACTGGTTGACTGGTTGACTGGTTGACTGGTTGACTGGTTGACTGGTTGACTGGCTGATTGGCTGATGGCTACTTGATCAGCCCGAGCACCGGTTTGAACGCCGGATGCGCGCAACTGCCCAGCCATTCGAACGCCACCATCTCGGTCGTCACCAGTTCGGCGCCGGCAGCGGCCAGGCGGTCGAAGGCGGCGTCGCGGTTGCGTTCGGTGCGCGAACCGCAGGCGTCGGTGACCACCCACAGCTCGAAGTCGTCGTCGATCAGGTCCAGCGCGGTTTGCAACAGGCACACATGGGCTTCGCAACCGGCGATGACGATGCTGGCGCGCTCGGCGCAGGCTGCGACGGCGGGCTTTTGCAGTTGTCTGGGCAGGCTGCGCACATTCCCGCCCCGGGTTTCGCCCGGAGCGCTGCCCTGGGGCTTGGCGAGCGGTCGCAGCCAGTCGCCCAGGCCCTCTTGGGCAGCGCTGAAGCGCATCTTGGCCAGCGTCTTGCGGCACTGGGCGCGCAGCGCGGCGTCGTTGGCGCCCAGGCGCGCGGGGTTTTGCTCGGTGCCCCACACGGGTATGTCGATCATGCGGGCGATCCCGGCCAGGCGGCGGGCATTGGCCAGCACGGCGGGGCCGTCGACGATGGCGGGCATCAGGCGCTCCTGGTAGTCGATCAGGACGAGTTGGGAGTCGGTGGCGTCAAGCAGCATGGTGTGTCGGTTCGTTCGGTGTGCGCGGATTGCCGCAGGCGCGGCCCATGGCCCGTCATCCGTGGCCGGACAAGGCCCGCTCGAAATCGTCCTGCAGGTCTTGCACCTCCTCCAGCCCCACCGACAGGCGGATCATGCTGTCGGCAATGCCCATCGCGGCGCGCACTGCGGGGCCGGCCTCCCAGAAGATGGTGTGGGCCACCGGGATGATCAACGTGCGCGCGTCGCCAAGCCCTGTGGCCTTGATCGGCAATTGCAGCCGGTTGCACAGGGCCAGGCATTGGCCGGGGTCGCGCAGTTCGAAAGACAGCAGCCAGGCGCCGGCCTTCAGGTGCCGGAGCGCCTGCGCATGCTGGGGGTGCGAGGGCAGCATCGGGTACAGCACGCGCGCGACGGCCGGGTGCTGTTCGAGCCATTGCGCCAGCGCCAGCGCGCTGGCGCTGCTGTGCTCCATGCGCAATGCCAGGGTCTCTGCGCCCAGCGCCAACTGATGGGCGGCCTGGGAGGACAGCGTGCCGCCCATGTCGCGCAGCCCCTTCTTGCGCAACTGTTGCAGCCCCCATCCTTGGGGGTCGCCCTTGCGGTATGCGGCAAAGATGTTGGGGTAGCCGGACCAGTCGTACAGCCCGGTGTCGGTGATGGCGCCGCCGAGCGCGTCGCCCTGCCCGCCTATGCTCTTGGTCAGCGCGTTGANCACCAGCCCNGCGCCCACGGTNGCNGCGCGAAACAGGTAGGGCGAGGCGATNGTGTTGTCCACCACATAGAGCGCCCCATGCTGCCGGCACAGCGCGCCNATGCCCGCCAGGTCCGGGATCTGGGTGCCGGGGTTGGCAATGGTCTCGACNAACACCATGCGGGTCTGGGGGCGCAGCGCAGCGGCGACGTTGGCCGCATCGGTCACGTCCACCGTGGTGACGCTGATGCCCAGGTCNGACAGCGTGCCGAACACGCTGTGGGTGTTGCCGAACACGAACTGGCTGGCCACCAGGTGGTCGCCGGCCTTGAGCAGGGTCAGAAAAACGGCGCAGATGGCCGCCATGCCGGTGGCGAACACGATGGAGCCGTGGCCATGCTCCATCTGCGTGATCTTGCGCTCGAGTGCGGCCGTGGTTGGCGTGCCCTGGCGCGCATAGTTGAAGCCGCCCTTGGCGCTGCCCTGGAACACGGCGATCAGGTCTTCGACCTTGTCATGGCCGTACTGCACCGACGAGTGGATCGGATAGTGGACGGCGCCCTGCTCGGCGCCGCCCCAGCGGTCGGCATGCACGATCCGGGTGGTGAAGCGGGGGGTGTTTGCTGTGGTCATGGTGCTTGGCCGGAGAGCCATCAATGCTCGGGCGCGATCTGCTCGGCGTAATCGTACAAGGCGCCGAGGATGCCCTGCCCGCGCTCGTCTGCGGTTTCCGACAGTTCATCGATCCGGGCATGGAACTGCCCGACCGTGCGCGCCCCGCCCGCGCCATGGAACAGGCGGGCGGCGCAGTGCGCCTGCCAGCGTCCGGCCTCTTCGGGTGCGAGCGTCGCCGGGAAGTTGCGCGCCCGGTAGCGCCAGAACAGTTCGACCAGGCGCGGGTCGTCGAAATGCACCCGGGCCTTGCCGTTCATGCCGGCCGCGCTGGCGCGCAGGTCATCGAGCAGGCGGCGGTCGCGGTCGCCGACGAACCCGCGGTACAGGTCCTGGTCCACATCGGGGGCCGGCTCTGACGGTCGGGCGAACACGGCAGCCCAGACGCGGCCCATGTCGGGCAGCGCGCGCGCCGCCTGGGCATGCTGCGCCGCCTGGGCCAGATCGATGCCCCAGCGCCGGGCCAGCGCGGGCGTGAGCGTATTCACATTGCCCACCACCATCGGCGACCGGTTCAGGTGAATGGTCTTGACCGGCAGGCGCGTCACGCCCTCGGGCAGCGCATCGGTTCGGGTGAACATGCGCAGGCGCATTTCGTCGACGCCCAGGGTGGCCAGGGCTGCGGGGTCATGGGCCAGGTCCCAGGCAATCAACTCGTTCTTGTTCACCGGGTGGCCGGCCAGCGGCCACATCACCGCCAGGCAGCCGCGCTCGGCCGGGAACATGCCCGACACATGCAGAAACGGCCGCGCCGTGCCGGCGCCACCGGACAGGCGCAGTTCGGCGGCCACCCGATCCTTTTTGTGCAGGCCCAGCGCAAAGTCGAACAGCGGGCGGTTGTGCTGGCGAATCAGCCGCGCCAGCGCAATCGTGGCGCGCACATCCGACAGCGCATCGTGCGCGGCCTCGTGCAGCAGGCCGTTGGCCCGACACAGGTCTTCGAGCCTGAAACTGGGCGCGCCGTCTTCATGGCGGGGCCAGTGGATGCCGTCGGGCCGCAGCGCGTAGGTCATGCGCACCACGTCGAGCAAATCCCAGCGGCCGCATTGGTTTTTCCACTCGCGCGCGTAGGGGTCGATCAGGTTGCGCCAGAACATGAAGCGCGTGATCTCGTCGTCGAACCGGAGGGTGTTGTAGCCCACGCCAATGGTGCCGGGCCGGGCCAACTCGGCCTCGATGCGGGCCGCAAACTGGTGCTCGGGCAGGCCATGCGCGCAACAGTGCTGCGGCGTGATTCCGGTCAGCAGGCAAGAGGCCGGGTCGGGCAGGTAGTCGTTGGCCGGCTGGCAATGGAGCATCAGCGGTTCGCCGATGGCATGGAGCTCGGCATCGGTGCGGATGGCAGCAAACTGCGCCGGGCGATCGCAGCGCGTGTCGGTGCCAAAGGTTTCATAGTCGTGCCAGAGGAAGGTGTGGGCAGGCATGGCTGTCGGGTGCCGGGTAGAAAANGGCAAGTCGGGGCGAGCAGGGACAGGACGCCAACTGTAACCAGAATTGGCCGCCGGGAAACCGGCTTTTCGNGCCGTTGTCGGGCGCATGGCAACGCCATCGGCGCCAAGCGCGCTGCATCGCAGGGGCTGCNCGATGCACCGGTCAATGCCGGNGCATTCAATCCTGGCGCNTTCAGTCGGCGGGCCTGACGTTGGCGNCCTCGATCACCTGGCGCCAGAGGATGGTCTGCGCGGCCAGCAGGTCGCCAAAATCTTGCGGGTTGGCGTAGCTCATCTGCGCGCCCAACTGCACCATCGACTGCTCCATCCCGGGCTCTTGCAGCAGGCGCGCGATCTGGCCCGAGAGCTTGTCGACGATGGGCTGTGGCAGGCCCGCCGGGGCCAGGATGCCATACCATGTGGTGCCCTCGTAGCCGGGCAGGACGGACGACAGCGGCGGGATGTCCGGCGCCAGCCGGCTCACGCCGGGCGTGGTCACGCCGAGCGCGCGCAGTCTGCCGGCACGGATGAACGGCAGTGCGCCGGGCAGGCTGTTGAACGACAGCGGGATCTGCCCGCCCACCACGGCCGACGCCGCTTGCGCCGAGCCTTTGTAGGGCACATGCTGCAGTTTGACTTGGGCTGCCGCATTGAACATCTCGCCCAGCAGGTGGTTGAACGAGCCTGCGCCGACCGAGCCGTAGGCGATGCCGCCCGGGTTCTTCCTGGCCAGCGCAATCAGTTCGGCCGTGCTCTTGGCCTCGAAATCCGGATGCGCCACCAGCACGAAGGGGCCGCGCGCCAGCAACGCGACGGGCGTGAAGTCGCCCAGCGCGTCGTAGCCGGCCTTCTGGTGCAGCACGGCGTTGATGTTGTGCGACGGCGAGGTCAACAGCAGCGTGTAGCCATCGCTGGCCGCCCTGGCCACGTAACGGGTTCCGATCAGACCGCCGGCGCCGGCGCGGTTTTCGATGACCACGGGTTGGCCCAGCGCGCTCGCCAGCCTGTGCATGACGAGCCGGGCCAGCAAATCCACGCCGCCACCGGGCGCCTGCGGCACGACCATGGTGATGGGCCGGCTCGGGTAGGCCGCATCGGCCCCGGCGGCCCCGGTAACCCCGGTGGCCCCGGTTCTGGCGANCGCCACGGAACCGGCCAGGGTTGCGGCGGCAAGGCCGATGCAGCGCAGCGATCTGGTCACGGACATGCCGCTCTCCCTGGTGTCGCGTCACGNATCAGATGNCGTAGGCTGCGCGCAGCCATCGGAGCGCAGCGCAAGGCGCATCGTGCGGCCCATACCGATCTGTATTGGCAAGCGATGCAACGCCGCGATGCNCTTCGATGGCCAGCGCAGACCGACAGATGATCGGTGACGCGACACNAGCAGCGCCACGCCGCCCGACGGTGGTTTGCANTGGTTGTCGATCACGCCGCGCGCCGCCCGCAACCCCTGGAGCAGACACGGCCCACGCCCGGGGCGCCGCGCCGCCGGCTTTGCCGGAGCGCTGGCGTCGCGCCCATCGGGATGCAGGCGCTGCGGGCGGGATGGGCGGGATATGGAGCGGCCCACATCAATCCGCCACGGCCATGCTGCGGATGACGCGCCGCAGAAACGACTCGCACTCGCGCAACTGCTCCAATGCCACGAACTCATCGGCCTTGTGCGCCTGTTCGATATGGCCGGGGCCACAGATCACGGTCGGAATGCCGGCGGCCTTGAACAGGCCGGCTTCGGTGCCGTAGGACGCTTTGCGCTTGTCGTGGTCCTGCGTCAGCGCGCGCACCAGTTGCGTGATCGCGCCTTCCTGCGCGTCGTCGAGCGCCGGTGCGACGGCGATCTTGGAGAACTCGATGCCCGCGTCCGGATGCTCGGCGCGCATGCGGGGCAGCAGCACATCCTGCGCATGAGACTGGATCTGCCGGATGATCTGGTCCGCGTTCACGGTCGGCAGGTTGCGCACCTGGAACGAGAACTCGCACAGCGCCGGCACCACATTGTTGGCGATGCCGCCACTGACCATGCCGGTCTGGGCCGTCGTGAAGGGCACCTCGAAATGCGGGTCATACGGCCCTTCGGCGCGGTGCTTGTCGGCCAGGTCGCGGATGAAGCAGATCATGCGCGCCGCGTATTCGATGGCGTTGACGCCCTGCGGCGTCAGCGCCGAATGCGCGGCATGGCCATGGACCCGGCAGCGATACAGGTTAATGCCCTTGTGGGCCACCACCGGCCGCATGCCGGTCGGCTCGCCGACGATGCAACCCTCGGGCAACACGCCGCGCGCTTGCAGGTCGATGATCATCAGCGGCGCGCCGACGCAGCCCACCTCCTCATCGAACGAGAGGGCCAGGTGCAAGGGCTTGGCGAGCCGCGTGGCCTGCATCGTCGGCAGCAGTGACAGCGCCGTGCCGATGAACCCCTTCATGTCGCACGCGCCGCGCGCATACAGCTTGCCGTCGCGCAGGCTGGCCCTGAAAGGATCGGAGCTCCAGGCCTGGCCGTCGACCGGCACCACGTCGGTGTGGCCGGACAGCACGATGCCGCCGGTGCTGCTGCCGTCGTGCGCGGGCAGCGTGGCGAACAGATTGGCCTTGGCGCCCGATGCGTGGTGCGTCAGCACGGGCTCGACGCCCGCACTGCGCAAGTGGTCGCGAACGGTCTCGATCAGCCCGAGATTGGAGTTGCGGCTGGTGGTGTCGAACGCCAGCAGTCGCTCGATCCAGGGCATGGCCGCGATATCGGCGCCGGTGGGAGCAAGAGCATCCGTCATCTGGTCTTTCCTTTGTGGCTTGCGGGGCACGGCGCAGCATGCAGGCGCCGGGGTCAACGAGGCGGGACGAGGCGGGGCGCATCGGGCCTTTGCGCAGTATATGGCCGGCGGTTGCGGAAAAAGCGCGCGGCGCTCGGGCCGGATCTGCGCCGGCCACACAGCCTGGTGCCGCCGGCTTTGCCCAACACCTGCGGCCCCGCATCGGGTGCCGGGGCTTTGGCGTTGCAGCAGCGAGCGCGTCGCTTTGCGCAAGCCCATGGCCGC
>G312J29652_10000284_pt1 | contig 11817 bp, 7 predicted proteins | sample EareggfetidaYelm_FD_29652 | JGI IMG/M metagenome (IMG submission 29652) | reverse complement strand
CATCGACTGAATAATGGCCTCCGTGCGAACGATCTCACGCTCATCAAACTGCTCAAGCCGCTGCTTCATCGCACCCGCACCGGGAAGCATCCCGAGCATTTTGGTGAGTGATCCCCTACCGCGCAACTGCTGCATCTGGCCGAGGAAATCGTCAAGAGTGAACTGCTCTGTCGCAAATTTTTCGGCGACCTTGAGCGCTTCCTCTTCGTCAAAGGCCCCTTGCGCCTGCTCAATGAGAGTGAGGATGTCGCCGAGATCAAGGATGCGACTCGCCATCCGGTCGGGATGAAACGGTTCAAAGTCCTCAAGGTTTTCACCCGTTGACGCAAAAATAATCGGCTGACCGGTAACGGATGCCACGCTCAGTGCCGCACCACCGCGGGCGTCACCGTCAAGCTTCGTGAGCACGACCCCGGTAAATCCAACCCCGTCTTGGAACGCCTTCGCCGTCGTCACAGCGTCCTGACCGATCATCGCGTCAATGACGAACAACACCTCATCGGGCTCGGTAGCCGCGCGGATCTTTGACGCCTGCCTCATGAGATCAGCATCCACNCCGAGGCGACCAGCCGTGTCAATGACAACGACATCGTGCTGCGCGCGCTCGGCCTGCTTCACGGCGGCNTTGGCNACCTTCACCGGATCACCAACGCCATTGCCGGGTTCGGGTGCGTAAACCGGAACCCCGGCGCGCTCACCAACAAGCTGCAGCTGGGTGACCGCGTTGGGGCGCTGCAGGTCACAGGCGACGAGCAGAGGGGTGTGCCCCTCTTTCACGAGCCATTTTGCAAGCTTCCCGGCGAGCGTCGTCTTTCCTGCCCCCTGCAGACCCGCGAGCATAATGACGGTCGGTGGTTTCTTCGCAAACTGCAACCGGCGCTGCTGACCGCCCAGAATGCGAATAAGTTCGTCGTTAACGATCTGGACAACCTGCTGTGCGGGATTGAGCGCCTGGTTCACTTCGTCCCCAAGAGCTCGCTCTCGCACGTGAGCGGTAAAGTCTTTGACCACATCAAACGCGACGTCCGCATCGAGCAGAGCACGACGAATCTCGCGCACGGTTCCGTCAACATCCGACGCCGACAGTTTCCCTTTGGTGCGGAGATTTTTGAATGTCTCAGCGAGTCGGTCTGACAGGTTTCCGAAGGTAGCCATGGTGACACCAGTCTAAACGTCGCGACGCACTGCTGGCGGCGGCGCGAGTTCAGTTCGATGGTTAGGGTGGAACCCATGGTAGAACGTTTGTGGTCACTGGGATCGGCACTGCGCAGCGTTTTTAGTGCCGGTGTGATCGATGCAAACACCTGGGAAAACCTTGAGGAAACGCTCATCCGTGCAGACTTTGGGCCGGATGTAACCGAGGACACGGTGGCCCACCTGCGAGCGGAGGTAGAACGGTACCGAACGACCGACCCGCGTGATGTGCAGCGAATGTTGCGTGAGCACCTTGAAGAACGGTTCACACGGTACGACCCCACACTGCGCCTCACCGAACGCCCCGCAGTTGTACTCGTTGTCGGGGTAAACGGTGTCGGCAAGACGACGACGATCGGCAAGTTCGCGCGGTTCCTCCGCACGTACAACCGGAGTGTCGTGGTCGGTGCTGCAGACACCTTCCGTGCGGCAGCGGTCGAGCAGCTTGCAACGTGGGCCGAGCGCGCAGGCGTCGCCCTGGTGCGCCCCGACCGAGATCGGCAAGACCCGGCATCCGTCGCCTTTCAAACGGTGGAGCGCGCGCAGCGCGAGGGTATCGAGATCGCTCTCATCGACACCGCCGGTCGCCTACACACGAAAGGGGGACTGATGGACGAGCTCAGCAAGATCAAACGGGTCATCGAAAAACTTGCCCCGATCAGCGAAATTCTGCTCGTTCTTGATGCAACAACCGGGCAAAACGGTCTGTCACAGGCCGAAGCGTTTATCGAACACGGCGGTGTCACCGGGTTGGTGCTCACGAAACTGGATGGCTCCGCCAAGGGCGGCTTTGTGCTTGCCGTGCAGGAGAAAACCGGTGTCCCGATCAAACTCATTGGACAGGGAGAGAAGATCGAAGATCTGACGGGCTTCACCCCGCACGTGTTCGTGCAGCAGTTGGTGGGCTAACAGGTCAGTAACCGGCACTCGACACGGAACCTGACCGGGCACTACTCGGGCTCCCGCTCTTCTCGCACGCGCTGCCCGACAACCGCCGACACGCCGTCTTTCCGCATGGTAACCCCGTAGAGGGCGTCGGCAATCTCCATTGTTCGCTTCTGGTGAGTAATGACGATGAGCTGACTGGAGGCCCGCAGACCATCGAATGCCGTGAGCAACCGGCCGAGGTTCGCGTCATCCAGCGCCGCCTCAACCTCGTCGAGCACATAGAACGGTGAAGGCCGCGCGGTGAAAATGGCGAGCAGCAGCGCAACAGCAGCGAGCGAGCGTTCACCACCGGAAAGCAGAGAGAGTCGCTCAATCTTCTTACCCGCGGGCTTCACGCTCACCTCGATACCCGTGAGGAGCATGTTGTCGGGATCGGTCAGCGTAATGCTGCCGTTCCCACCCGGAAACAGGATCGGAAATACCTGCCCGAACGCAGCCTGCGTGTCTTCGAAGGCGGAGGTGAAAATCGATTCCATCCGCCCGTCAATGTCCGCAATAATCGTGAGAAGGTCCTTCCGAGTATTGGCAAGGTCAGTGAGCTGGTCGGTAAGAAACTGGTGGCGCTGCTCCAGCGCAGCAAACTCCTCCAGCGCAAGCGGGTTCACCCGCCCCAACAGGGCGAGGTTTCGTTCGGCCGCGGCAAGACGGCGCTTCTGCTCATCCCGGTCATAGGGATACGCCTGCCCCTCCGCGGTGTCAGCNGGCACCGGCTGATCGGGTCCATACTCAGCAATAAGCACGGCTTCGCTCACATTAACATCCGACTCCGCCCGCTCGAGGAGCGCACCCAGCTGAAGCTTCCGCTCGTGAATGCGCAGTTCCAGCCCGTGCAGGTTTTCGGTGACCGACTGCAACCGTTCCCGCNCCGCAGCCTCCTCCCGCCGCAGTGCTTGGAGTTCGTCGTTCCAACCGACCCGCTCCTGCTCGGCGCGTGCAAGCTCTGCCCGTGCTGCGGCCACCGACTCCGCCACCGCTGCGAGCGCCGTGGGCACCGACCGAGCTACCCGCTCAGCAGCCTCCCGCTGATGGCGGCGAATAACAGCGCGCCGCGCCGCCTCCTCAGCAGCCCGCCGTTCATTCTCGTACTGTGATTCCATGGTCTGGATGCGCCGTTNCTCCGCCCGCAGGCGCTCTTTCGCGGTCTCGGCTCGAAGTTTGGCATCGACCTCCGCCTCGCGGGCGGCATCCAGTGCCACAAGGGCCGTGTCACGTGCTGCGGTNTCAAGAACCGGACGCGGCACGGCACGCGCGGTTTCCAGGACGAGCGTTGCCTCTTGCACGAGTTGTTCCGCGTCGGCCATCGCGATCTCTGCTGCCGACACCGCCTGTCGCCACCGNTCCAACTCGGCCTCGGTAGCCTCCACCTGCACGCGCGCACGATTCAGNCGCTCGGTCCGCTGCGCGAGCTGGGCGTCANANTCCCGCAGCGCGGTGAGCGCCTGAGCTGCGACCTGTTTCGCCTCAGAAAGNACCTCGCGCTGCGTCGNGAGAGCGGCTNGTTCNNGTTCGATCTCCGTTCGAAGCTCGGTGAGGCGGGCTGCTGCACGATCATGCTCTGCCGTGAGTTCGATCCGGCTCTGCTTTCTGCCCGATCCGCCACGCACCACGTATCGGCCCACCACCGTGCCATCCTTGGTCACAATCGTGATCGGTTTGTTCGTGTCGACCCCGCTCTGTGCCACCGCGATATCGTCGGCAATGTACACCTCATCGAGCAGCGCCCGCACGCCGGGCGGAGCCGTTATCACACTGGATGCCGCGACGAGTCCGGGCAGTTGCGGTGCCGCAGACCGGGGGGCGTCTTCCTCGGCGAGCACGAGGGCCAACCGCCCGAGCTCCCCCGATGCCGCGTGCGCCAGGGCGCGAAACGCGGCATCCCGATGATCGACAACAACGGCGTCGCTGAGCGAGCCAAGGGCAGCCGCCACCGCGACCTCATACCCCGGCTCTACGTGAAGAACCTCGGCGAGCAGGCCCCAGACACCGGCAAGCCGGTCGGCCACGAGCGCGGCAGAGCCATCCTTCTGGTCGAGGGCAAGCGAGAGCGCCTGCACGCGAGCCTGCACGGCACCCTGTTCCCGCTCCCGAGCGTGCAGTGCCTCTCGCAGTAGTTCCGTGTCGGCTTCGAGCGCCACAACCCGGGCCTGCGCGGTGTCATAGTGTGCAGCGAGATCGGTATTGCGACCTTCATCGGAACTGGACGCTGCTTCCGCCTCCGCGAGTGCGGTGGCTGCCGTCGCGGCGCGGGCCGACGCCGCAACGAGAGCGGCTTCGTAGCGGGCAGCTTCCCCTCGGACCGCAGCAACCTTTGATGCGGCGGAGTCGGCCTGACCGACTAGTTGCGAAATCTGGAGGTCATATGCGGTGACAAGGGCAGCCTGCTGGGCGATGTTCTCGTCCACCCGGTCCAACTCAACACGGGCGGCGGTGGCCGCAAGGGTCGCGTGATGGTGGGTATCCTCGCTCGCCGTGATGACCTCTCGCAGCTCGTCAAGCCCGGTAACTGCCGAATCGATGAGCTCACGGGTGACACTCGGTGTGACATCCATCTCCCCGGTCGAACTGGTGAGCAGGTCGATGCGCTGGCGTACCAGGTTGTCGAGGGCACGAAGCTTTGACTGCGCCTGTTCCAATCCGAACGCGGTCGCCCGTGCCCGGTCAATCTCCTCGTTCCCGTGTGCCTGTTCAAGGGTTGCGAGTGTGGCCTTGAACCGGTCAAGTCGATCCTGCAGAACGAGCCGCTCGGCGTGCCGCTCCTGCTCGGACTCGGTTGATGTGTCGAGTGAGCGACGCAGCTCGAGGATCTCGTCGGCGAGCAGGCGCGCACGCGCGTCCCGAACCACGGATGCCACGGTCGCAGCCTCGCGCGCTACCTCCGCCTGTCGGCCGAGCGGTTTCAACTGCCGCCGTAGTTCACCGGCCAGATCAGAAACCCGCGTGAGGTTTGCCTGCATCGCGTCGAGCTTACGCAGGGTCTTCTCTTTGCGACGGCGGTGCTTGAGAATACCCGCAGCTTCTTCAATGAAACCACGGCGTTCCTCGGGTGAGGCTCGCAGCAGCTGATCAAGCTGACCCTGTCCAACGATGACGTGCATTTCACGACCGAGGCCGGAATCGCTGAGCAGTTCCTGCACGTCCAGCAGGCGGCATCCTTCGCCGTTTATTGCGTACTCACTGGCACCGTTTCGAAACAGGGTGCGCGTAATGGTCACTTCGGTGTAGTCGATAGGAAGCGCACCGTCGGAGTTGTCGATGGTGAGACTCACCTCGGCACGACCCAGCGGTCCGCGGGTTGCGGTGCCCGCGAAGATCACATCCTCCATCTTGCCCCCGCGCAGCGTCTTCGCCCCCTGCTCCCCCATGACCCACGCGAGAGCGTCAACAACATTCGATTTGCCAGAACCGTTCGGTCCGACAACGCAGGTAACGCCGGGTTCGAAGGCAAAAGTCGTGGGTTGCGCAAACGACTTAAAACCCTTCAGCGTCAACGTTTTGAGGTACACGACCCTCCTTGTCCGGTAGTTATCCCGTGAGTGTTCCTGATCTAGCAGGTGGCGAACGCCAACGTATAACGGTAGTCGAGGAATCGACTCGAAAGAATCGCTACCGCCGCTGGCACCGCGGGCACCGATGGGAAGAGCGATTTGCAAACGGTTCACGCACAATCGGTGTCGCGCACCGCGGGCACGGTTCTCCGGTGCGTCCGTACACGCTGAGCGAGTGCGCGAAGTACCCGGCCTGCCCGTTGACGTTAACGTACTGAGCGTCAAAACTCGTGCCGCCCTCGGCGAGCGCCTTCTCGAACACGATCCGCACCGCTGCGAGCAGGTTGCTCGCCACACCACGGCTGAGTGAGGCCGCTGGCCGGGTTCCGGCCATACCGACCGCCCAGAGAGCCTCGTCGGCGTAGATATTGCCGATGCCGCTGAGCAGAGTTTGGTCGAGCAGGACGGTTTTAATCCCGGATGTTCGGCGCGCGAGCGCGCGCAGCCATCCCTTCTCATCAAAGGCCGGATCAAGCGGGTCGCGGGCAATGTGGGCAACCTGATGCGGGATCGACCGTGCCCACTGCCCTGTTACATCGGAGGAGTATCCGGCCGTGGCATCGACCTCGATCATACGGTCGATGGCGAGCGAGCCGAACGTGCGCTGGTCAACGAAGTCCACCCGAAACTCACCGTGCTCGGGATGCTCTATCCCCAACCGCACCCGGGTGTGCCGGTTTTCTTCGGCGCTGTCGATGCGGCGCAGTAGCAGCTGCCCGCTCATGCCCAGGTGGCTAAGCAGAGCAGTGTCGGTGCCGCTGAGCGGGAACCAGAGGAATTTTCCGCGCCGCACAGCGGCCGCGATCCGAGCTCCCATCAGCAGCCGTTCGAAGTCGCCGAGGGCGGCACTGTGGCGTGTGAGCGCCCGGACATCCCGCACCTCCACGCTCGTCACGAGCGATCCGGTCACTGCGGGCGCGAGGCCGCGTCGCACCACCTCAACCTCGGGGAGCTCTGGCACTAACGCCGCTCGCACTGTGAACCCTGTGGGCTCAATTGAGTCCACGCCGCAAGCGCCGCCGCCATCTCCGCTTGCTTCTTGCTTACTCCCTCACCCGTGGCGGTCACGTGCTCACCCACGGTTACCGTTGCCACGAACCTTTTGTTGTGGTCCGGGCCGCTCGCGGTGATGGTGTACGCCGGCGGGTGTGCCCCGATTTTTGCGGCCATCTCCTGCAGGCTCGTCTTCGGATCCATGGCCACACCGAAGCGAGGTATCGTCTTCCATGAGGGGTGCCAACAGACGCAGCACAAGGGCTGTCGCGATATCTGGCCCACAGTCTATGAAAGTGGCACCAATGATCGCCTCGAGCGTGTCGGCGAGAATCGAGGGTTTGTCAGCACCGCCGGTGAGGGATTCGCCACGACCCAGCCGAATGTACTGTCCGAGCTGGATAGCCCGCGCTGCCTCCGCGAGCGCGGCGCTCGACACGAGGCTCGATCGGCGCTTCGCGAGATCCCCCTCGGCCAGTTCCGGATGGTCACGAAACAGCTTGACGGTGATCGCCTGCCCCAGAATCGAGTCGCCGAGAAACTCCAGGCGCTCGTTTGTGGGCAGGCCACCGTTCTCGTAGGCGAACGAGCGGTGTGTCAGCGCGAGCCGCAACGACGGGGGCGACAGCGGCACCCGCAGGGTTTCTATCAGTGCGGACAGAGGCGGCTCTTCCTGCCTCCCCTGTGCGAATCGAGTCACAGTGGACTAGCCCCGAGAGTTCCGATAGCTCCGACTAAATGTCGGCAACCATTCGACCCTTGTATTCAAGGAACATGGGGGTGCCGGCGGAATCCTCCACGACCCTTGCCCGGTGCGGAACGCTGTAGGTGACGCGCCCGTTCTCAACCGTCTTGACGAGCGTGGGTACTTCGGCCTTCCACTGCGAACGGCGAGCGTGTGTGCGTGAACGCGACTTCTTCCTCTTGGGAACAGCCATGACTATCTCTCTTTCTCCTGATCGGGGGAAGCCGCGAATCCGGAGAGCGCGTCCCAACGCGGGTCGTGCTGCACGGCGGAAACGTGGTGAGGTTCCCTCCGCTGTCCGGTCTCGGGGTCAAGACCTAGACAATCCGGCTGGCACACCGGTTGAAACGGGAGTGCCAGCACGATCGCATCTCGGATGAGAGTTTCACAATCCACGTGATCATCGTGAACCTCACACTCGACTGCTTCCCCTGAATGATACGCGAAAAGCTCCTGGAACTCGACTCGGAGCGGCAGGGTGATCTCGGCGAGACACCGGCCACACTCCCCCGTGGCTGTGGTGCCGAGTTCCGCTGTTACGAGAATGCCCTCGTGCACCGACTCGCAGCGCAGCGACACGGCAACCTCGGCTCCCTGCTGCACGACGACGAGCCCCGCCCCCCACTGTTCCGGCGCGGATGCGATAGTGCGGTGTTCCCGCATCTGACCGGGCCGGTTAGTGAGGTCGTGAATATTGATCCGAAACGGTGAATTCTGGGCGGTCACGAGGGACGAGTCTACGGGGCAGGGTGCCGGGCGGGCATCCCGCACGATGCGGACGAGTCTACGGGAGCGCAGAACTGAGGAAATCGGCAACAGCGCCCGGCACATAGGGGCGGATGTCTCCACCGAGACCGGCGACCTGCCGCACGAGCGAACTAGAAACGTGCGCGTGCATCGGCTCCGGCAGTAGGAACACGGTTTCGACCCCGGCGAGGTTCCGGTTCACCATCGCCATCGGAGTTTCGTACGTGACATCCAGCCCCGATCGCAGACCCTTGACAAGAACCGATGCTCCCACCTCCGCGCAGTAGTCGACGAGCAACCCCACACTCCAGGATGCCACGACAATCCGCCCGGGCAGCTGTGCCTGTTCGATCGACTTTTCGATAAGCGTCACCCGCTGGGCAATCGGCAGCAGGGCCGCCTTTCCAGGGTTGTGGACGACAACAACGTGTAGCTGGTCGTACAGTGCAGAAGCCCGAGCGATAACGTCGAGGTGCCCCAGGGTAATGGGGTCAAACGACCCGGGTACAACCGCAATCCGATGCACGGTATCAGCGTAGTGGGAGTTCATTGACGACACTGAGCGCTCACCCCTTGCCGAGAAACTCGCTCGCCTCATCATCGAGGCGACGGCGCACGGCGTCAGCGAGGGCGGGATGCTCCCGCAACTGCGGGTCAACCTCAACAATCTGCTGCGCAAGCTCGCGTGCGTCGGCGATGATGTCGCCGTGGTGGGCCACCCGCAACAGCCGAAGCGAAGAGCGCCGCCCGACTGTGCAGCTCCGAGCACATCACCCTCACGACGCAACTCGAGGTCGACCCGGGCGAGCTCGAAGCCGTCGAGGGTCGCGGCGACCGCCTCCACCCGCTCCAACCCGACCGAGCCGGGCCCGGCGGTCGTGACGAACAAACAGAGACCCGGGACTTCCCCCCGCCCAACTCGACCACGTAACTGGTGCAGTTGAGAGACACCGAACCGGTCGGCGTCAAGCACAACCATAACGCTGGCGTTGGGGACATCCACCCCCACCTCAATGACGGTGGTCGCGACGAGCACATCAATGTCGCCCGCGGCAAACGCACGCATAACCCGGTCTTTTTCGTCGGTGCTCAGACGCCCGTGCAGTGCGGCAATCCGCACCGAAGAGAGGGCGGGATGCTCCGCCAACTCGGCCATCATCGCGCTGACGGTTGCCATGGTGGCGGTGCCCTCTGGCGCGGTGCGNGCAGGGGCACCGTTTTTGCGCGCCACTTCGGAGTCGGCGGCGCCTTCTGGTGCGGTGTGCGCGACCGCTTCTCGCGCCGNGGAGCCCGCGGATGGGCCACTCGCTGNCGCGCCCCCGGCACTATCACCCAGGGTCANNTCCCCCGGCTCCCCCGTTTTCTGATCAATCGCGGGACACACCACGAACGCCTGTCGGCCCTGTTGCACCTCCTCNGCAAGCCGATGCCAGATGCGGTCCCGCCAGGCGGGACGAATGGCCAGCGGCACNACCTGCGACGTGATCGTGGCGCGATCCGCGGGTAGTTCGGCGATGGTNGAGATGTCTAGGTCACCAAAAACCGTCATGGCTACCGTGCGCGGAATGGGGGTCGCGGNGAGAACAAGCACGTGTGGCGGGCTCTGCCCTTTCACCCGCAGTGCCTCCCGCTGCTCGACACCAAACCGGTGCTGCTCGTCAACAACAATGAGGCCAAGGTCGGCGAACATGACTCGATCAGAAAGCAACGCGTGCGTTCCGACAATGAGGTGGGATTGCCCAGCGGCGGCGCGCAATAGCGCCCTCTTGCGCTCTGCCGCGGGAAGCTGCCCGGTGATGAGCGTCGGTAACAGACTCACTGCGAGGTTCGAACCTAGCATCCGGGCAATGGATCGCAGGTGCTGAGCAGCAAGCACCTCGGTCGGTGCGAGCAGCACCGACTGCCCACCCGAATCGGCAACCGCGAGCATCGCCCGCAGCGCCACGACGGTCTTGCCTGACCCAACTTCACCCTGCACGAGCCGACTCATCGGAATATCGGACGCCAGATCGGTGGCAATCTCGGTGGCAACCCGCTGTTGGTCAGCGGTGAGTTGGAACGGGAGGGCAGCATCGAAACGGTCGAGATACCCCCCGGCCTGGGGATGCCTCGCTACCGTGCTCTGCTCGCGCAGTGCCGCCCGCCGTTGCAGAAGCGCGGTCTGCAGCACGAACGCCTCGGTAAACCGAAGTGTGCGTCGCGCGAGGGTCGCCTCGGCCTGCGTCTCGGGTCGGTGAATCGAATCGAGCGCCGCCCGGTGCGACACCAGTGACCGGGCTACACGACCCGCCGTCGGCAGCGGATCAGCCACCTCAACCAGACCATCGAGCACAAGCTCAACCATTTTCTGGATCTGCCAGCTCGCGATCGACGCGGTTGAGGAATAAATCGGGATCGGGGTCTCGGCCCAGCGTTTCATCTCGGCCGTTGGTTCACCGCGCGCCGCACTGGCGTCGGCATCGGTGAAGAGTTGATAGTCGGGGTGTGCGAGCTGACGCGCGCCCTGGTAGACACTCACCCTGCCGGCAAATATTCCCCGCACTCCCGGACTGAGCTCAGCAGCCCGCCACGCTTGATTAAAGAAGGTAAGCAGCAGGGTGCCCGTGCCGTCTGATATTTTCACCTCCAGGATGGTGCCGCGGCGCGCTCTCATCGAACGCTCACGCACCTCCAACACCTCCGCAATAATCGTGACGCTCTCATCGAGTGGAAGTGTCTCCAGTGCGGTAAGTTCGCCCCGCATGGCATACCGTCGCGGGTAGTGTGCGAGCAGATCACCCGCGGTTTCGTACCCAAAAGCGCGATGAAGCGCCTGTGCCGAGCGCCCACCGAGGATGCCACTCAGCTTTGTATCAAGCGCGAATCTGCCCGCGCGCGCCTTATCATCCACGACTCCATCCTTCCAGGTGCCCCCGACACACCGTGCGGCGGGCCCACCCAACCGGGGATGGCCCGCAACATCCACAGACTGCTCGACACACCGTGCGGTGGGCCCACACCCTCGCCACACTGAAAGTGCTGCTGCCGGAGAGAGGCGAGAAGTTCCTCGTCGCCCCACCCTCGCCGCACTGAGAGTGTCATCGAGCGCTGTAGGCTGCCCAACGATGACACGCATTATCTCCGGCTTTGCTCGATCGCTCGCCCTGCGGGTGCCAACCTCCGGCACACGCCCGACGAGCGACCGGGTGCGGGAAGCAATTTTCTCATCCCTTACCTCACGGATTGACCTCACGGCGACCCACGTGCTTGATCTCTACGCGGGCTCCGGTGCCCTCGGCCTCGAAGCGGCGAGCCGGGGAGCAACGACGGTCACCCTGGTAGAAAAGGCACGCCTCGCCGCGGACATCTGCCGTCGCAACGCCGACGCAGTTCGGGATGCCTCGCGCGGCGCGGCCGCGCCGCCAGCCATCCGTGTGATCACCAAAGCCGTGACCGCGTTTTTGACACAGGCACAGTCTGAAACTACACCCCTGACCCCACGCGTGACAGGTGTGGACGTCGTGTTTTTTGACCCACCGTACGAGCTCTTAGATTCTGCACTCGCGCGCGAGTTGGCACTCCTTGTTCCGCTTCTGAACGATGATGCACTCGTGATCGTGGAGCGCAGTTCTCGATCGCCCGAACCCTCTTGGCCTCGGGGCATCC
>G312J29652_10000281_pt1 | contig 11879 bp, 20 predicted proteins | sample EareggfetidaYelm_FD_29652 | JGI IMG/M metagenome (IMG submission 29652) | reverse complement strand
TGCGTTTCCGTTTTGATGTGTTCGGGTATTCTTTCCCTGAACGCAAAGTCTATCTGTTTTTTGGCTTCGTCATAACCTGCCACAGAACAACTGCATCCCGCTATCACTTCTTTGATTTTCGGGATGTTTTCTTTGGCTTTGAAATGTCCTTTGACGACTGTGGCTTGTTTGTGATTTCCGAGATTGATTTCTCTCGCTTCCCAATAAGTTTCCATGATTTTTCTATTTTAACGGGTTTCTTTTTTTTCGTGAATATACTCTCTGGAGCAGGCACTAAAGAATATACGGCATGTTTCATATGTATTTGAAATTTATCCTCCGTAAAGATAATCAAAGACATGGAAGTATCCGCCGTTTCTTTTAAATAAGACTCCAGACTTTTAGAAAATAAAGGGGCTTGAAAGTTCTTTAAGGTTTCTGCCTTAATCACTATTCCGTTGTTTATCACCACTCTGGCATGAAGCGTTCCCTTCACGATGAAATGACTGCACACTTTAGTCCCCTTTACATTCATGCCTTTTATGGCTTCCTTCACCGCTTCCTCTTCCGCATATTTAAAATCGTTTGTATGCGATTTGTATAAATCTTTAAGTTGTCTCGGATCGAATATGCTAAATCCGTTTCTTTCGAGCTGTGTTTTGTAAATGATCATATTTTATCTATTAAAGTTTTCATTTCTTTCTTGTACGCTTTCCATTCTTTTTTGGTTTTCATGGCAGGATAACAAGGTTTGTCGCAGGCTTTGTCCGCGAACTGCAGTTTGGTAGTACTGCATCCGCATATCTTGCAACATCCCGTATCATAACATACTTTGTCCATTTGCGTGATGCGGTATTCATATTGTTCCTGAATGTGTCTGGGTATCAGAAATCTGAATTTTGAATAGTATAAAGCATATCTGAAATTTCCCTGCGAGTAAAAAAAGATGTCTTTACTCTTCGGAAACTTCCCTTTCAGAAGATCCTTGAATACCGTTTTGAGCGTGATGCGTATCATATTCTTTATATTTATTTTGTCCGTATAATCTCTTTAATAAGTTCAATTCCATTGTTCTTCGTTCCTCTGGCGTTTTTCCAAAAGCCTTGTTTCCTTTTCTTGTTTCTCTTAATACAGACAATGCTTTCCTTTGAAATACGGTAAACCTTCCGAAATATTTCATCAAAACAGTTTCAAAACTTCCCGACTCTATGGTCTTTCTTGCAAATGCCCAATATGAATTTACGACTTGTTTTATCACTTGAGGATCTTTGTCTGGAAACTGAGCGCACAGTTCTTCTATTAATTTTCTTGCTTTATATCTCATGACTGAGAGGGTTTAGCCGATTCATTTATAAGCATGATCTGATACCCTTGTTTAAAAGCATCGGGCATTAAAAAAGGTCTGATTTCAAGTTTCCCGAACTCTTCCGACTTCATTAAAACCTTCTTGTCCGTCATAGATTTTAAGTAATTGCCCAATCCTCCTTGCGAAAGATTTAAGGTTTCTCTGACTTTTTTGCGACATAAAGGATTAAAAAGATTGTGTTTTGTAAGCTCTCCGCTTAATACTAAAAACGAAGATAAAACCTCTATCTCTTTGACAGTGAGATGAGTAGGAAGAAGGCAACTGACTATGGCAAGATGCTTCATGTAGTACTCCTTGAGAGGAAGATTAAGTATTTTTTGAATTGGATTCATAATATTATGGAGCAAATATATGAGAAAAAACTGAAAATTTTTTTGTGGGAAAAAATTTTGGGGAAATTTTTGGAGAGTTAGTGAGAGTGTGAGACCCCCTAAGAAACAACCCTTACTTTTTTTTGAATGGGAAAGCCCCCTGCGGCTATTTAATGAAAGAGCATTTTCTCCGCCCTGATTTTAATACAATCAGAACGTCCTGTTCTTCCAAAAGAAGAGCAGTGCACAGAGTGCATGCAATCCTGTTCTCAGTGTCTCATGCTTGGCAGCATCTCTGCTCAGCATGTCAATCATCGTATGTCATTCTACGATACTATCGAACACAAGATAGTAACGCGGGGCGCAGACCATGAATAGACACAAACCTTTATAATATATGAATATGAAACGTTCTATCTATACCGTAGTTTATACGGCTCTCCGCTTTGCAGCATCGCGGATTGAGGAAATAAACAACAGACTTGCACGTACCATTGAAGGTATGATTGCGGGAGAACAGTTCTTGCTGTACTGCAAAGAGAAAGACGAAGCAGACAGCATGGGACTAAGCTATGATGAATACATCATGGAGAAGTATCGGATAATCAAGAAGATTACAGCCGATAGAACATGGTACAGAGAACTCCCTCTTCTTGAACTAAGACGCAAGGAGAAAGAGTATTCACGGGGTTGCTTTGCCAATCAAGGTCTCTATGCGATGTATGTATGCAGTTTAGAATCCTGCCGCTCTCGCACAGAGAGGAATGTAGTTAGACTCAAAGCAATAGCTACGATAATAGGTTCGCTATTATTCGCAGTTGCAATGGGATATCTTTCTGCGAACAATATCTATGACATGCAAAGGCACATAGATATATTGATGAAGTAAAGAATACAGAGGGAATGAATACATGTTCATTCCCTCTTTCTTTATGGAAACAAGCCTTTATTGTATTTGATAGTAGTTAATTATAAACAATTTAAAACAAACAATTATGAAAAAGTTCATCGTAAATTCCGTCCTCACAGTTGCAGAGTATGCACTCGGCATCGTTGGTCTCATGTTTCGCACTGCCATTCAGGTATTGCGTGCTCCGTTTAAAATCATTGTACATGCTCTCTATATAGTTCGCAGAGAGCAGAGCAAGATTGCAATGCTTGAATTGATTGACGCTAAATATGCGAAGATAATTCAGCAATACGACTGGTTTGTCGAATATACGCATGACGGAAAAACCAGAGAACAGTTTTGCGCAGATTATGCCGCCTTCAGAGCGAAGGAAATTAAAGAGCATAATAAAGCTACGTTGATGTTTATAGCCGATGGACAAGCCCATTGGATATACAGCGAAGTATTCGCGAAATAGAGGGAAAAGAGGGAACAGAGGGTATAGCTTCGCGCTATGCCCTCTCTCCCCTTTTTTCTCTGAGGGGAATATCACGTGTGTCGATAGAAGCCCATTATAAGAAACAAGCCTTTCTTATTCTTGGTAGTAATATTGCTACTAATTAAAACAACAATTCTATGACCAATGAACAATTCGAGGACATGCGCAAATGGTTTGCGAGCCTCACCCAAGAGCAACGCGATGATGTAGTAAAGTATTCGTTGCAACCCGAAGTGGCAGAGTTTCTGGATTTCTCCAGAGAAGCCGCAGCGTATAAAATCGAAGAGGTATTCCCCTCTAAGATACAGCGCACCAATAGCGAAGTACAGGCTATGATGGATGCGGAATACAGACACGTTATGCAGGAAGAACTGTATAGCGAATGGTTTAGCGCTCAATAGCGAGAACAGAGGGAATAGCTTCGGCTATTCTCTCTTTTTACTTGGGGGATACAATCACGTGTGTCATGTGTCTTATTAAGAAACAAACCTTTCTTATTCTGGGCATATGCCATAACTAAAACAAATATTTTATGAAAACAGTAGTGGTAAAAGGATGGACTGTGCGTTACATCGCAATGGAGTTCACAAACAAGAAGTTCGCGGACTTTGTGAAATTCGCAGAGACTGTGAGGCACAAGAGAATCTTTGGAAAGCATGACCATATGGTCATGGTATTCATTGAGAATGATTTCGCCTCTAAATGCAATACGCAGCAATTAGCTTACGCGGATAAGCTATTGCAGCATATTAAAAACGATGCGGGATTAGTCGGATATGAGAAGCAATATGTTTCTTATGCAGATTATGACGCAATGAAGAAACAGTTCATTGCGAAGTAATGAAAATAAAGAGGGAATAGCTTCGGCTATTCTCTCTTTTATTTTATACCTTTATCACATCTTGGAAACAATCACGTGTGTGTCCTCATGCTCAAAGAAACAAACCTTTATTGTTCTTGGTAGTAATAGTGCTACCAACTAAAACCAATTATTTATGTCCAATTTAGTAGTAAACGGAGTCGAAATGGGATACCAAGTATCTCACTCCCACAGTGCAAACTCTGACCGCGACATCGAGATACTGACCAGTATCCACGAGAACAGCAGAGTAATCGAGAACGGCAACTATACCCTTGTGGTATTCGTGCCAGACAACGAGATGATTGCGTATTCGCCTAATCAGGTGAAAGACGCGATGGATTGGGTTAGCGAGAACATGGACTCGCTTGTACTCAACCCTGCGGGGAACTTAGAGTTCCAATTCTCGATGTAATCGGAAATAACGGGGATGCCTTCGGGCATCCTCGTTGTTTTTTATTGACGCTGGGGAAACAAGTGTGTGTGTCCTGTGTATTCTCTTCACGAAGAAACAAGCCTTTCTTGTTCTTGGTAGTATAATTAATTAAAACAATAAACAATTAAAACAAACAGTTATGAAAACGTTAGAAGAAAGAGTAGCCCACAGNCCGTTGATGGTGCACAATGTAATGTCTATGGGTATTAAAGTGAATGTCGCGCATTTTGAGGCAGACATGGAAGCCACAGACGAAGAGGAAGAAGAGATCATTCGNGAAATCAAAGAGACCATNCGGGAGATTACGGATAGAGCGAAATATTCCAGACGCTATTCCGCGCACTCCTTCAACGGAATGGTCTATTTGATGTGGATATATGAGGGGCAATATGAGAAATTGCCTTCCTATGCGAAGGATTGGGCAGAAAGCGCCCTCAAAGATTGCGAAAAGCAATTGGAAAAAATGGTAATGGAAGCCGTGCACTAATCGGGAAAAGGGGGCGCAGAAATGCGCTCCCTTTTATTCGCTTATTTATTCTTGGGGGGAAACAAATGTGTGTGTCATGTGTAAAATATAAANACTCTCAACAGAAACAATCCTTACTTATGCTTGGGTGTCATACTGACATCATTTATTTACAATTTAACAACCATTTTATGTTCAAATTAATTCCTGCGGGTCTGAATCATCTGAGTCAAACTCAACCTGCATTGGCAGATCAAATCAGAGATCTCATCATTGATTTGGGTCTGTATGAGTTTGATATTCAGGCTCTTGAATGTTCTCGGTTTCCTGCGGTTCTCTATTTCCGTTTCCCGATTACGGATTACATGCAAGACGCGGATATAGCCGCGATGTATCGTACTCTTCGAGCCGTTGAAAATCGCTCCGTTGCTTCTCAGTTTGTCAGCACCTATGATCCAGGCGCAGGCATAATGGACAGTTTCGGAGCATTGATCTGTTTGCAATCTCAGCTTGACGAATTTGTCAGTCAGAGCGATGACAGCATTGTCGAGACTGCCTGCNATCTCAGAAATCATCTTCGTCATTGCGCGGATTATATCCTCGCCAAAGAGCTGAACTCAATCATCGGTTAATTGTGAAAATTAGTAGCAAATTCGTAGTAGCAATACTGCGAATTTTGCTACTATTATAACTTTTTTAAATTAGATTCATTACCATGTGTGTATTAAAAATCAGCGCGGGAAACAAGTGTGTGTCCTGTGTGTATTTTAAAAATGAACCCTTCTCAAAGAAACAAATTCTCAAAGGAACAAACCTTTATTATTCTGGGTGCGGGCACAGTGCCTGCATCTTCTAAAACAATAAACATTTTAATACCAAAAGTCATGAGAGTAAGAATTGTCAAGCATGATGGTTTTGCCGAAGTGGTGAAACCCTCTCCCAAAAACCCAGAAATGGGCAGCATCCGCGTAACCAATGCGGATTTAGTGATTAACGCGCGAGGATTTGCGGATAAGCGCACCGCATTTGTCACTGGCGATTTTGAATATTTGAAATCGCTCAATTATAAGTTCGGGGATTTGCTTCAGGGCAAAATTGTAATGCACCAAAGTTTTACTCCGTTCTTTGAAAAGCAGAGTCCCAAAATGAATCCGACTACCAATAAGGAAATATTGGTAAACGGACAATTTGTGTATTTGCAGTATCGCTTTACGCAAAATGAAGCAGAACAAGACGTAATCGAAACGTCTGAAAATGCAGAAATTGCGGTTGAAAGCGTTCCTGAAATTGCAGAAAACGCTCCGTTCTGATTAACGGAAAAGATTGAAGAAATAAGATTGGGAAATGAGGGTAATCAGAGGGTATGTTTGGCGGCTAATTGCTTGCCCGCATCCCTCTGATCCCCATTTCTTTTTTGCGGGGAAATCATGTGTGTGTCAATTAAATAACAAAAAAAGCAAAAAAGATGGTAAATTTGTACTGAACAGTTTCATAGATTGTTTGTTTTAGTTAAGTGAGAAAGTCCATTCATGTCATGTATATTGTAATTTGTTTTGGTATAAGTTTATTTCGAGAATGGCAGAAATAAAATCGTGATTGCTTAAAGCAGTTATCACAAGCGAACCCAAAGAGGAAAGACGTTCTTCTTTGGGTTTTGTTTTTTTAGGAAAATCAGAATTAGGAATTACGGAAAAATCAGAACACTATATATAAGGGGTAGAATTTGCCTTACTGTTATTTTTTTTATTGAATGGGTTTGATTACCCCCGAACCCTCCCGAACCCTTGCCCCCAGAACCGAAAGGGCATAGCATCTCCTGCATCTCCTCGTGGACGATTTGTTTTTTATTTCTTTTAATCTTTTAATCTTTTTAATCTTTTTAATCTTTTTAATCCTTTTTGATTTCCTTAGTCTTAAAATTCAAATACTGTTTTGCGGGGGGGGGTGCGGTGGGGGGGCGGTTTTCAGGGTGGCGAAGCCACCCTTAAAAGAGCCCCCCCCCGCTTTCAATTTCAAACTAAGGTTTTCATTGAAAACACCGTAAAGTTAGACGAAAAAAATGACTGTTCCTAATTTATTGCTTAATTTAAGTACAGAAATGTTTGGAAACCCTTGATGCCATTGGTCAAAAAAATTTTCAAAAAAGTGAAAAAAGAGGGTAAAAAAGACAAACTATTACCAAAGTACAAAAAACTTTTTTATAACTGCTTGATTATCAGCTACTTACATAACCCCTTGATAATTAGGCAGTTATGGTCAGGATTTTAGGGAAATCAGGGAAATGATGAGTAGAGTTGAGAAGATGATGAGTAGAGTTGAGAAGATGATGATGAAATGTTGATGAAATGAAGGGTAATGTTGATGAAATGAAGTAATTGATGTCAGGAAATAAAACCATTTTAACTCCATAATACCCCTAAAATTCTCTAAATCTTCAAAAACAAGAAATACATAGCAATTTATGATCTCCTAATACCCTCTTTTAAAAGCAAAATATTACACATTTATAACAACCTCGTAATCTCTGCTAAAAGCAAAATGTAATATATCTATAACATAACTCGAAGCAGATCTCGCAATCTCTCTTAAAAGCAAAATGTAACATAACCCGCAAAATATCTATAACAGCATTTGAAATCTCTGCTAAAAGCAAAATATCATACATTTATAACAGATTTATAACAGATCCTGAAATGTCTGCTAAAAGCAAAATATAATATATTTTAAGAAGATTGAAAATAGCATTAAGAAAATCTGTATTGGATATATTAAAACAAATCAAATTAAACTTTAAATAAAACAAATATGTCAGTATTACAAGATTTAGAAGCATGGTCTAAGAACATGCCTGAAATTGATCACTCAAATGAATTGCTTGTGATCTTTAAATGTGCTCACGACAATGTAAGAGGAAACGGAACTATAATTCCTCTCAAACCATTGCCTGATTCCTCAAAAAATTATCCTCCCATAAAATCAAATTGGGCTGATACTAANAATTTAGAAGCCTATACTGAATTTGAAACTAAAGGAACTCTGCTTCAAGCAGGATGGACTAAAGGCTATGAGGATTTTATTCCAGAAAAAGACCTGTTGGGACATTGGGTAGTAGTCAAAGTAAAAAGACATTCCGCAGAATACAAGAAAACAGAATGGACTCCAGATACTGAATGGATACCTTGCGAAGGCAAAATCGTATTCAAAACAGCAGACCTCATTTATTGCGGAGAAAACAGAGACATTGCCTTAATGATCATGAAAAGAGCATATCCTAACATGCTGTTCAGCTATGACAAACAAGTAGCCATTGTCAAATACGCAATACAAAACGCTTATTATTGCAGTGAACAGGTAAGCAGCAGTGATTTTGCAACGCAAATTGCAAAAAGCAAAGCACATCAAACAGCACGCAATTACTCCAAACAATTTGCAAAAAATACTTCAGAACAAAGAGCAATGGACAGTGCGGTACAAATTGCAGGAGCTTTTTCAAAGCAATATGCGGGAACAAGAGCCTATCAGTATGCAAGTTTTACCTCTTATCAGGAAGCAGGAGATTTTTCAGTACAACACATAGGTTCATATTCCTATCAAAAAGGAGGACACAGTTCTGTACTTTTTGCGGGTCTGGACTCTGCTCAACATTGCGAAAATTATTGCAAAGTCAATGCAGAGTGGCATCACTTTTCTAATTCCGTAATAAAAACAGGAGAAAAAAGTACTATCAGATTAAGGGAATCAAATAACAAACGTGTAGTTACCGCATACGATAACTTAAATCCTGAATACGTGCATATTTTCAGACAAGGAAAAATCATGAAATCCTATAAAAATTCAGACGATATTCTTTTGGGAACTGATCCTGTACACATACAAGGCAGAGAATTTGAAGTAGTAGTGCGTACCATACGTCCCCATGATCCTAAAAAACCCGTATCCTTAGACAATCAGACAGAAGGCTATAACGGGTGCGGATTATACGGATTAGTAGTAAGAGACGAAAACGGAAAAAAACTGATTACAAATTCCTTGCTCAAAGAAAATTTTGAAAAACTGTTTCAAACGTGTATCAAACATCCCGATAAAATATTTTTATGGTATAACAACGTAGAAATATGCGATTTTAGCAGATACCCTTATGAACTGATATATGAAATTGTAAAAGACGCTCCTGTAAATCTGATTAAGCCAAAACAATACACTGATCCATTATGACTAAAGAACAGATTGAACTTGAAACCAGAGCTGTTGAATTATGCAAGCAATACCCAAACATCAGGGTATTGCTTGCCATAATGAATTTGCTCCACAGAGGAAACTGCGTGGCAAAAGATACCGCAGAACACCTTGACATAGTACAGGAAGTATTAGAAATTACCCGTAAATTGTCTATACATATCTGGGGAACGGAAATGAGAACCAAAAAAAAGGAATAACGGTAATGTATTCAAGATGTAAAGAAGAAGAAGAAGAAAAAAAAGAATAATAAAAATAACCTTAATGCCATGCCAAACAGATCAGTAGCCGATATAACTTCCAAAGAGTTGGAATTATATATCAGAGAGCAATCTCTTAAAAAAGAAAAGGCACAACTTGAACTTGCCAAAAAGATTCACGAGTTTAAAACCAATGCCTTAAAACTGTCTAAAACCTATGTACACGCGGAAAGAGTACGGAAATGTATTCTGGAAATAATTGAAACAGGACATACCTGCACCTCGAAAAACAAAATGAAATCTTTCGTAGCCTATGAACTATTAGACTTATGCGAAAAATTAAAACTTGAAATATACGAGAACGTTACTGGGAATTTAGAAAGAGGAAACTTCCAAATGCTATACATAGAAAACAGCCATGACACAGAGGAAGTATTAAAAAACTCTGAAAAAGACCATACCTTTAACAGAATTTTATCTTGGCATCACAAAAAATAACCTTTAAATAAACTGCAATGAAAATCAAAATTCAAAACACCTCAGACGAGTTCCTTGAGAAATTGGCAAAAAAACTCAAAGGAACTTATGAAATCAGAAAAGCCGTAAAGCCTGCCTGCAATTTTACCTGTACTCCTAAGAGCTATAAGTATCACAAAATTATTACGGTGGCTCTCAATTCTCAGGAAGTAATGACAGCTATCCAATTTGACTGTCCTCCTAACTACAAACTTTCCAAAGACCATGAAGAATTTGTAGAAATCGCAGTCTCTGAAAACGGAACTTGGAAAGCGGGAAGCGTAGATTACGAAGGAGGTTGGTCATCTTCGGAAAGCTATGAACCGACTATGAGAAAATATGCAATCGCAGAAAAAAAATTCAACGAGGCTTTATTGAAAATGACGTTAAAGTGCGAAGAATTAAAAACGCTGAACAAAATCAAAGAAATGAGCTGCTGATGAAAAAGAAGAAATGGGTATCGGAAATGAACAAGTATGAATTGCGGGAATGGCTTAAAAAACAAGCAATCGAAGAAGATGAACGCGAAAAATTCATTCTTGACAAAGCACATGAAATAAAAGCAGAAGCCTTGCAACTATGCAAAAGATATGTGCATAAAGAGATTGTGCAGAAATGTATTCTTGAACTGCTCATGGAAGGTCATTGCGCTACTCTTGACAAAGAAACCAATACTTATGTAACCGAAGAAGTATCGGAAATATGCGAGGAATTGAAAATTCATGTATATGAAAATAAATTCGCTTACATAGACAAAGCAAATCTGCGCATATTGTCAATGACCAGAGGCAAGTATGAGACCACAACTGATGCCATTAGGAAATCTAAAACGGAAAAAACCGTAAACAGACTTCTTAGGAAATATCAGGATTTTGTCGAACTCCCTTATAAATACGATCACGTAGAATACGGAGGAGGGAGATACTACAAACAAGAAAGAGGATTGTGAATGACAAGGAAACTTCTATGCGTAATAGGAGTTTCCTTTATTTCTTTAAATTTTTATTTATAATTTTAAACCAAATAAACATGACCGTAGAAGAACTAAGAGAAAAACTAAAAAAATATCCTTCCGATATGAAAGTAGTCATATCTGAATGTCATTGGGGATACTGTACCAATGAACTTTGGGATTTAGACGAATTAGAAGAAGTTACTTTGAAAAAAAGAACAGACCGTTATGTACAAAGACAAGACGGGGATTTAAAAGGATTGCTCCTGATGATGTAAATATAAAACTTAAATAAAATAACATGACCGTAAAAGAATTAATTGAACAACTCAAAGAATATTCCCCGAAAGCAGAAATAATGATACGAGGGGATTACAAAAACATCTGTATAAAAGTCAATGATATAGATGCAATGGATGTAAAAAAAGAGGAAGATTGCGATGAATACAGTTGGACTCAGGAAGATAATCCTAAAAAGATAAGCGCAGTAATTTTAACCAATTAAAAAAACAATCATGAGCAATGTATTTAAAGAATATTATAAAAAAGAAAGAGAAAAGAAAATCGAGTTCCTCAGAGATTATTGTAAAAAAGAATTTCTGGAAATGGCAGGAGTGCCTGGCAAAATAATCATTATAAGATTTAATGATTTCGAGCATGTCAAAACTGTCGCAGAAGAACTTAAATTGCAGACATGCGAATTTGTAAGCGTAACTTCTCTTGACAGAAATTTTGACTTTATTAAAAGAAAAGGAGTAACCTATCCATTTTTAATAAAGGATATTTTGAAAGAATCAAACGAATACAGAGTGGCTTCTCTCAGCGAATTTGACGTGGACAAACTTGAACAATATCCCGACAATGAAAAAGAAATCATTTGTAAATTAATGAGAGACGAACCAGGCAATGTCATTGTGCGCGATACAAGAAAGCAGGAGAACGGACAACTTACTTATTGCGGACAACTCGAAGAAGAATTTATTGAGTATTGCCTTGAGGGAGTAAGACACAGCATAGGATGTTTCTATGAAATTAACCATTAAATAAACTAATATGACAGTTAAACAATTAATAAACTGCCTTAAAGAATTGCCTCAAGACGCAATGGTGGTAGAATACGCGCCTCCCGAACAAGGATATATAGGAGGATACAATCGGGTACAAACTTTT
>G312J29652_10000279_pt1 | contig 11906 bp, 9 predicted proteins | sample EareggfetidaYelm_FD_29652 | JGI IMG/M metagenome (IMG submission 29652) | reverse complement strand
GACCAGCAATACAACGTCCACCCTGGCTCCTTGGATTCTTGCAAATGGCGGCCCGATTATCCGCCTCGCCCGCTGTGCGAGGTGTTGTGCGCTGGTAGCGCTGACCCGTGACGCCATGCCCCATCGGCTGCCATGCCTGGCCCGGGCCCGGGCGCCGTCCCGCGCCCATGCTCGCCGGGTGCGGGGCGGCGCAGTTTGTCGAGCAGCACATACACCACCGGGGTTGTGAGCAGGGTCAGCAGTTGGCTGGCCAGCAGGCCGCCGATGATGGCCACGCCCAGCGGCTGGCGCAATGGCGCGCCCTGACCGAAGCCGATGGCCAATGGCAAGGCCCCCAGCGCCGCTGCCAGCGTGGTCATCAGGATGGGGCGAAAACGCAGCAGGCAGGCCTCGCGAACCGCCTGCTGCGCGCTCAGAGAGCGAGCGCGCTCGGCCTCCAGCGCAAAGTCGATGACCATGATGGCGTTCTTTTTGACGATGCCGATGAGCAGGAACACGCCGATCAGCGCAATGACGGTGAACTGCATGTCAAACAGCAGCAGCGCCAACACGGCACCCACGCCGGCCGAGGGCAAGGTGGTGAGCACCGTGATCGGATGGACCAGGCTCTCGTACAGGATGCCGAGCACGATGTAGATCACCACGATGGCCGCGATGATCAGCAGCAGCAATTGCCCTTGCGAGCGCTGGGCGCTGAGCGCGGTGCCCTGGAAGCTGCCACGCACATTGGTCGGCATGGCGATGTCGGCCTCGGCCTGCGCGATGGCATCCCGCGCCTGGCCCAGCGATATGCCGGGGTCGAGGTTAAACGAGATGGTCGTTGCCAGTTCCCCGTCCTGGTGGCTGACGGAGGTGGGCGCTGCCTGCTCGAACACACGCGCAATGGCCCCCTGCGGCACCATGGTGGACCGCTGCGGTGCTGATCACCTGGCCCCTGGAGCCGCCGCGCAGACCCGGGTTGGCGGTCGTGCCTGGCACTGCGTCTGCCCCTGCGGGGCTGCTCGCCACCTGTACGTCGGCCAGCGCTGTCGGCCCCTGCTGGTACTCGGGTGCCCATTCCATGATCACGGCGTACTGGTTGAGATCGCCATAAATCGTGGCCACGGAGCGCTGTCCAAAGGCGTTGTACAAGGCACTGTCGACGGCGGAAGCACTCACGCCCAGCCGCGTGGCGCTGTCGCGATCGACCTCCACATGGGTTTGCACGCCGTTATCGGCCTGGTCGGTGTCCACATCCTGGAGCCGGGGCTCGGTCTTGAGGCGCTCGGCCAGCCGGGTCGCCCAGTGCTTGAGGTCGGCCAGGTTGTCACTCTTGAGCGTGTACTGGTAGGTGGAGTTGCTCGAACGCCCGCCCATGCGCAGTTCCTGCACCGGGTTGAGAAACACGCGCAGGCCGGCGATCTGGTTGAGTTGCGGGCGCAGGCGCGCGATGACCACCGGCGTGCTGTCGCTGCGCTGCCCGAGGGGCTTGAGGTTGACGAACATGAACCCGCCCCCGGCACGGCTGCCGCCGGAAAACCCGACCACGGCATCCACCGCCGGGTCTTTGCGGATGATGTCTACCGCCTGGCGCAGCTTGCGCCCCAGGGCCTGCGACGAGATGCTCTGGTCGGCCCGCAGACCGGCGTTGATCTGGCCGTTGTCCTGCTCCGGAAAGTAGCCCTTGGGAATCCTGGAAAACAGGTAGACGTTCAGCCCTATCACCGCCAGCAGGATCAGCAGCACCAGCGCCTTGCTGGCCAGCGCCCAGTCCAGACTGTGCGCATAGCCGCGCAGCACCCACTGGTAGCCGCGCTCGGCCCAGCGCGCCAGGCGCGAGGGCGGCGGGTCTCGGGTCGGGTCATGGGCCCGATTCGGCAGCAGCCAGGCGCACATCATGGGCGTGGTGGTCAGCGAGACCAGCAGCGAGATCATCACCGCCGCAGACAGCGTGATGGCGAACTCGCGAAACAGCCGCCCCACCTGGCCGTCCATGAACAGCAGCGGGATGAACACCGCCACCAGCGACAGGCTGATCGACAGCACGGTAAAGCCCACCTCGCGCGCGCCCTGCAAGGCGGCCTGCATGCGGTCGATGCCCGCTTCGATATGCCGCGTGGTGTTCTCCAGCACCACGATGGCATCGTCGATCACAAAGCCCGTGGCCACGGTCAGCGCCATCAGGCTCAGGTTGTCCAGGCCAAAGCCCAGCAGATACATCAGGCCCAGGGTGCCCAGCAGGGACACCACCGTGGCCACTGCCGGAATCAGCGCGGCGCGCAGTTGGCGCAAAAACAGTCCCACCACCAGCACCACCAAGACCAGCGACAGCAGCAGCGTCAGTTCGATCTCATGCAGCGACGAGCGGATCGAGCGGGTGCTGTCCGAGACCACATCCAGCGTGATGTCCTGCGGCAACTGCGCCTGCAGATCGGGCAGCAGCGCACGCACCGCATCCACCATCTCGATGATGTTGGCTTGCGGCTGGCGCGTGACCAGCACGATGATGGCCGGCTGGCCATTGAACAGGCCCAGCGTGCGGTTGTTTTCCACCCCGTCTTCCAGGCGCGCCACGTCGCCCAGGCGCACGGCGGCGCCGTTGCGCCAGGCGATCACCAGCGATTCGTATTGCGCCGCCTGGCGCGCCGGCTGTGGCGTGTAGACCTGCAGGCGCCGCCCGCTGCCTTCGATCGCGCCCTTGGGGCGGTCGGCATTGGCGGCTTGGATGGCGGCGCGCACATCTTCTGCGCTGATGCCGTAGCGGCTCAGGGCCAAGGGCAGCAGTTCCACCCGCACGGCGGGCAGCGAGCCACCGCCGATTTCCACCTCGCCAACACCGTCCACCTGGGACAGGCGCTGGTTCACGATGTTCGACGCGGCGTCGTAGATTTGCCCGGGCGTGCGGGTCCGGGAGGTCAGCGCCAGGATGATGGCCGGCGTTGCCGCATCACTGCGTTTGCGGTAGACGGGGTTGCTGCGCAGCGTGGCGGGCAGGTCCACGCGCGCGGCGTTGATCGCGGCCTGCACCGCGCGGGCGGCAGCGTCGGTGTCGCGGTCGAGGTCGAACTGCAGGCTCACACGGGCCGTCCCGTTGGCGCTGACCGAGGTCATTTCATTGACCCCGGCAATCAACCCCAAGCGGCGCTCCAATGGCGTGGTCACCGTGCTGGCCATGGTCTTGGGGCTGGCGCCGGGCATGCTGGCGGAGACCGAAATCGCCGGGTAATCGACCTGCGGCAGCGGCGCCACGGGCAGCACGAAAAACGCGGCCATGCCCGCCAAGGCCACGCCCACGGTCAGCAGCACCGTGGCCACGGGCCGCTGGACGAAGGGGCGCGACAGGTTCACGGGGCCTGCTCCTGCGGCGCTGCGGCCCGGCCCCGACTCCGACCCAGGCGCTCAAACGCCAGATAGATCACCGGAACGGTGAACAGTGTGAGCATCTGGCTCAGGATCAGCCCGCCAAAGATGGCCAGCCCCAGCGGGCGGCGCAGTTCGGCGCCATCGCCCCAGTTCGGTATCAGCGGCAATGCGGCAAACAATGCCGCCAGCGTGGTCATCAGGATGGGCCGCAACCGCAGCAAGGCAGCCTGGTGGATGGCCTGTTGCGGCGGCAGGTTCTGCTTGCGCTGCGCATCGATGGCGAAGTCGATCATCATGATGGCGTTCTTCTTGACGATGCCGATCAGCAAGATGATTCCGATGACCCCGATCACCCCCAGGTCCTGGCCCGCCAGCATCAACGCCAGCAAGGCCCCGATCCCGGCCGATGGCAGCGTCGAGAGGATGGTCACCGGGTGGATGTAGCTCTCATACAGCACCCCGAGCACGATGTAGACGCAGACCATGGCCGCCAGGATGAGCCACAACTGGCTGCTCAGCGACTTCTCGTAAGCCCCGGCCGCGCCCAGGAACTCCATGTCCAGGCCCTGCGGTATGCCGATCTCCCGGGCGGCGGCGCGGATCGCATCGACCGCGCTGCCCAGGGACTGGCCCGGCGCCTTGTCAAACCCCAGCGTCGCCGCCGGATACTGGGCCACACGGGTCAGTTGCAGCGGCACCAATCGTTCCCGGATATTGGCCACGGCGGCCAGCGGCGTGGACCCGCCCGAGCCGGTGCGCAGTTGCAGCGTGCCCAGCGCTTCGGTGCTGCCCAGTTGCTCGGGCTGCGCCTCCAGGATCACCCGGTACTGGTTGGTTTCGGTGAAGATGGTGGAAACGATGCGCTGGCCCAGGGCGCTGTAGAGCGCGTCATCGACCGCACTGGCACTGACCGAAAGGCGCGACGCGGTGTTGCGGTCGATGTCGACGAAGGCCGACAGCCCCTGGGCGCCGGCATCGGTGCTGGCGTTGCGCACCATGGGCTCGCTGCCCAGGCGCTGCACCAGTTTGCGGGTCCAGCCGTTGACCTGCTGTGCATCGACACCGCCGATGGATGCACGGTATTCGGTAGGCCCGGTTTGGGCGTCGATGATCAGGTCTTGCGTGGGCTGCAAATACAGCTTGACACCGGCCACCGCCTGCACACGCTCGCGCAACCGCCCGATGATGACCGGCTGCGCATCGCGCTCGGCCTTCAGGTTGATCAACATGCGCCCGGTGTTGGGCAAGGTGTTGTTGGCGCCATCGACCCCGACGAAGGAACTGAGCGACTGCACGTCCGGGTCCTGCAAGATGGCGCGCGCGGCGGCCTGCTGCAATTGGCTCAAGCGGGCGTAGGACACATCCTGCGCGGCCTCGATGCGGGCCTGCAACTGCCCGGTGTCTTGCGTCGGAAACAGCCCCTTGGGAACCACCAGGTACAGCCAGGCCGTCAACGCCAGCGTCAGCAGGGCCACCAGCAGCGTGGCGCCCTGGTGGCGCAGCACCCATTGCAGCGAGCGGTCATAGCCCGCGACGACGCGCCCGAACCCGCGCTCGAACCAGCCCTTGCTGCCGCCCTCGGGTTCCGGGCGCAGCCAGCGCGCCGCCATCATCGGCACCAGCGTGAGCGACACCACCGCCGAGATCAGGATGGTGATGGCCAGCGTGACCGCAAACTCCCGAAACAGCCGCCCCAGCACATCGCGCATGAACAGCAGCGGGATGAGCACGGCAATCAGCGACAGCGTCAGCGAGATGATCGTAAAACCGATCTGCGTGGCGCCCTTGATCGCCGCCCGCAACGGTGTCTCGCCCTCGTGCAGATAGCGCGTGATGTTCTCCAGCATCACGATGGCATCGTCGACCACGAAGCCGGTGGCAATGGTCAGCGCCATCAGGCTCAGGTTGTTCAGGCTGTAACCGAGCAGATACATCACGCCGCAGGTGCCGATCAGCGAGATCGGCACCGCCAGACTGGCGATCACCGTGGCACGCAGGCTGTGCAGGAAGAAAAAGATCACCAGCACCACCATCAGCACGGCCAGTGCCAGTTCGATGGCCACATGCGTCACCGATGCCCGGATGCCCCGGGTGCGGTCCGACAGCAACTGGACTTTGAGCGTTGCGGGCAGGCCGGCCTGCAACTCGGGCAGCAGTTGCCGGATGCGATCGACCGTGGCAATCACGTTGGCGCCCGGCTGGCGCTGCACATCCAGGATGATGGCCGGGGTCTCGTTGGCCCAGGCGCCCAGGCGGTCGTTCTCGGCGCCGTCGATCACCCGCGCCACATCCCGCAGGCGCACCGCAGCGCCGTTGCGCCAGGACAGGATCAGGTCCTGGTAATCCCGCACCGTCAGCAACTGGTCATTGGCATCGATGGTGTAGGCCCGCTGCGGCCCGTCGAAACTGCCCTTGGCACTGTTGGCATGGGCCGAGGTGATGGCCGTGCGCAGAGTATCCAGGCCCATGCCATACGAGGCCAGCGCCCGGGTATCGGCCTGTATGCGCACCGCAGGGCGCTGCCCGCCGGACAGCGACACCCGACCGACGCCACTGACCTGGCTGATCTTCTGCGCCAGGCGCGTGTTCACCAGGTTCTGCACCTCGGTCAGCGGCATCCGGTCCGAACTGATGGCCAGCGTCAGCACCGGGGCGTCGGCAGGGTTGACCTTGGCGTACACCGGCGGCGCCGGCAGGTCGGCGGGCAGCAACGCGCTGCCGGCATTGATGGCCGCCTGCACTTGCTGCTCGGCCACATCCAGCGCCAGCCCCAGGCCGAACTGCAGCGTGATGATCGACAGGCCCGCACCGCTGCTCGAAGCCATGCGCGCAAGCCCCGACATCTGGCCCAACTGACGCTCCAGCGGCGCAGTCACCGTGCGGCCCATCACCTCGGGGCTGGCGCCCGGGTACAGGGTCTGCACCTCGATGGTGGGGTAATCCACCTCGGGCAAGGCCGATAACGGCAACAAACGCAAACCCAGCAACCCGGCCAGCACGATCGCCAGCATCAGCAGCGCAGTGGCCACGGGCCGGTCGATGAACGGACGCGAAGGACTCATGCCGACAGCCTGCGCTCAAGGATTGCGCGGCGGACGATGCGGGCGCGGGCCATCCTTCGCGCCAGGCAATTGCACCACCATGCCGTCTTGCAGCCGGTCGCCGCCTTCGGTCACCACCCGCTCGCCTTCGGCAAGCCCCTCGGTGATCGCCATCAGTTCCACACTGGCCTGCCCGCGCCGGACTTTGCGCAATGACACCTTGCGCTCCTGGTCGATCACATACACATAGTCCCCATTCGGGCCGGTGCGCACGGCGGTGACCGGAACCACCAGCGCCGCCACATGGCGCAGCAGCAATTGCACGTTCACGAACTGGTTCGGAAACAGCGCAGCGCCAGCGTTATCGAAGCGCGCCTTGGCCTTGACGGTGCCGGTGGCGGTGTCCACCAGATTGTCCAGCGTGGCAAAGCGTCCCTTGCCAAGCACGGTCTGGCGCGTGCGGTCCAGCGCCGTCACCACCAGCGCAGCCGAATCACCCTGCGCGGCGCGGATATCGCCCACGCGGTCCTGCGGCACCGAGAACTGCGCATCGATGGGCGCCAACCGGGTGATGGTCGCAATGCCCGCCGCATCTCCCGAAGCCCCCAAGCCCCCCGAAGCCCCCGATGTCACCAGATTGCCCGCATCCACCATGCGCAGACCAATGCGCCCCGCAACCGGCGCCGTGATGCGCGTGTAGTCCAGGTTCAACTGCGCCATGTCCTCCTGCGCCCTGTCGGTCAGCACCGTGCCCTCCAACTGCTTGACCAGCGCCGCCTGGGCATCCACATCCTGGCGGGCGATCGCATCCTGCGCCAGCAGCGTGCGGTAGCGCTCCAGCATCACGCGGGCATGCTCCAACTGCGCCTCATCCCGCAGGCGGTTGCCCCGGGCCTGCAGCAGCGTCTGCTCGAACGGACGGGGGTCGATCCGGGCCAGCAACTGCCCCTTGCTGACCATTTGCCCCTCGGTGAACAGCACCTGCGTGAGCAGGCCCGACACCTGGGGCCGCAGCGTGACCGTGGTGGCAGGAATCACCGTGCCCAGCGCGTCGATGATCACCGGCAACTCGGCCTTGCGCACCGTGGCCTGCCCCACGGTCACGATCACGTTGGGCCGTCCGCCGGGGCCCCGGTCACGCCCCTGATCATCATGGGCGCGCCGCACCAGATGCCAGGCCGCAGCACCGACCAAGCCCAACAGAACCAGTGCCACCAAGCCGCCGCCCCAAAAGGAGCGCCGCGCTTTCTTGCCGGTGGCGGAGGGCGTGACCGATGGCGGGGCTGCGTTGACATCTTGCGGGTTCATGGCGCTCCTGATGCGTGTTTCTGCCCTTTGGTTCAGTGGATGGCTTGTTTTATTGTTTTGTTGTTTTATTGTTTTGTCGTTTTATGATGCGCCTTGCGTTTGGGCGTATTGTAAGGAGCGAAGATGGCGGAATCGACCATTACCGCGAAAGGGCAAACCACCGTTCCCGCCAGCATTCGGCAACATATCCATGGCACTGCCGGCACCCGGCTGGTATGGCATGCACTGGCCGACGGGCGGCTGCTCGTCAGGGTGAAAAACAAGTCTGTCGCCGATGTGGCCGGAATGCTCACTCCTGCCGCAGAAAAGCATGTGGCCATCGACGAGATGCGGCCCTGAACATGGCGGCATCCATCGATACCAATGTCTTGGTGCGCCTCGTCGTCAATGACGACCGGCCACAGAACGCGGCTGCGCTCAGGGCCTTGTCACACTACCTCCAATGGGCGCGGTCACTGTTCGTGCCGATCACGGTGGCGCTGGAGTTCGAGTGGGTACTGCGCTCACGCTACCAATTCAGCAAGGAGGACATCCTGGGCGCCTTCTGCGCTTTGCTGAGCACGGTGGAATTGGCATTCGAGGCAGAAAATGCGCTGGAGCAAGCGCTGATGGCATACGAAGAAGGGGCCGCCGATTTTGCGGATTGCTTGCATATCGCCCTTGCCCGGAAAAGCGCCGAACTGCCGTTTCTGACATTCGACACGGCGCCATCCCCAATGGCTGGAGCCAAGTTGCTCCAATGACCCACAGCCTCGGATGCGACCTTCGACCGCCGCTTGCAGACCCCGCGCCGCCGGCCTGCCCTGCGCATCAGCGCAGCCCCGTTTTGCCTCAGCGCAGTTCCACTTCGCGCCAGCGCAACCCCATTTCGCACCAGCGCAGCCGCATTTCGTCGCCAGGCGCTGGCGCCGGCCCGGCCACCCCGGCACAGTCCACACCATCCTGAAACCACCCTCTTGGACAACCCATGACACCCCACCCTCTTGACCAACCCATGACACCCGAAGCCCAACCCATGACACCCAAAGATATCGACCGACTGGCCCGCCGGCGTGCTGGCGCAAAACTGGGCTGGTACATCCATGCGACAGCGTTCGTCGTGATCAATCTGGCGCTCTTTGCCATCTCGCACCACGGTTTTGGCAGCCGACACTGGACGGTCTTTCCGCTGCTCGGCTGGGGCCTCGGTCTGGCGCTGCACGGCATCGCGGTCTTTATGCTCGGCCCCGCCAGCGGCCTGCGCGAGCGCATGGTGCAAAAGGAGCGCGAGCGCCTGCGGCGCCAAGTGCGATGAGCGCTGCTTTGCATGATCGCGATGGGGCCTGGAGCCGCGCCACGCCCATCGACTGGCTCGACAAACTGCGCAACCTGCTGCGGACCATGGCCTTTTGCCTGGTCATCGCGGCCATACAGTGCGCGTTCCAGCCCGATTGGCCTTACGACATCCCCTTGCGCTACTCGCTGGCCATCGGCACGCTGTGCTGGGCGCTGATCGACTTCGGGCGCCCCCTCTTTCGGCCCAACCCCGACACGGGCTGGCCCGCCGGCATCCCCGGATTGGTCTTGCCGGCGCTGGGCATCATCCTGGGCTACCTGGGGGGCAACTTGCTGGCCGCCTGGTGGTGCGGATTTTCATCCTGGGCGCCGGGCGGCGGGGCACAGTTGCGCATCTCCATCGGCATCACGCTGCTGGCAGGCTTTGCCGTCATCTATTTCTTCTACAGCGACAGCAAACACACCAGGCTGCACGCCAGAATGGACGAGGCGCGCGGCCAAGCCGCCGAGGCGCAACTCCGGCTGCTGCAAACGCAACTGGAGCCGCACATGCTGTTCAACACGCTGGCCAACCTGCGCATGTTGATCGGCACCGACCCGGCGCGCGCGCAGCAGATGATCGACCGCATGATCGACTACCTGCGCGCCACACTCAGCGCATCGCGCAGCACCGAGCACCCGCTGGCCACCGAGTTCGAGCGCCTGCGCGACTATCTGGAACTGATGGCCATGCGCATGGGCCCGCGCATGGCCTACACCCTCACCCTGCCCGAGGCCCTGCGCTCCGTGCCCGTGCCGACCCTGCTGCTGCAACCCCTGGTGGAAAACGCCATCCGCCACGGCCTGGAGCCCCAGGTCGCCGGTGGCCGCATCAGCGTGCGCGCCGGCACCCGCCCTGGCGCCCACGGCCCGCTGCTGGTCATCGAAGTCCATGACACCGGCGCCGGCCTGCCCCCCACCCCGCCCCCCGCCCCGCCCTCCGGCCAACGCTTTGGCCTGAGCCAGGTGCGCGAACGCCTGGCCAGCCTGCACGGCAGCGCAGGCACCCTCGATGTGCAAACCTCCAGCGCAGGCGGAACCTGCGCCTGCGTCACTTTTCCGCTGCGGCCAGCGCCATGAGCCAGCCCGCCCCGCGCGCATTGATTGCCGAAGACGAGCCCCTGCTGGCCGCCGCGTTGCAGCAAGAGCTCAGCCGCGCCTGGCCCGGGTTGCAAATCGTCGCCACCGTGGGCGATGGGCTGTCGGCCGTGCGCCAGGCGCTGGCATTGCAACCCGAGTTGCTGTTCTTCGACATCCGCATGCCCGGCCAAAGCGGGCTCGACGCCGCCGTGGAACTGGCCGAGGACTGGCCCGGCACAGGCCCGGCCGCGCGCCCGTTTCCGGCGCTGGTGTTCGTGACGGCCTACGACCAGTACGCCGTGCAGGCTTTTGAAGCGCAGGCCATCGACTACCTGCTCAAGCCAATACAGCCGGCGCGGCTGCAAAAAACAGTGCAAAAACTACAGCAGGCGCTCGCCAATCATGCGCCTTACGCTATTGATTTGGAGGCCACCATGGCGCAACTGCGCCATCTGCTGGCAGCGCCGGGTGTCGTGCCGGGCAGCAGCGCATCTTCCGGCGCAGCGCTGACGCTGATTCCGGCCAGCAGCGGCAACCGCGTCCATATGGTGCCCGTGGCCGAGGTGCTGTATTTCGAGGCCGCAGACAAGTACGTGCGCGTGCTCACGGCCGCGCGCGAATTCCTGATCCGCACCCCGCTCAAGGAACTGACCGCCCAGCTCGATCAGCGGGTGTTCTGGCAGATCCACCGCAGCACCCTGGTGCGTGCCGACGCCATCACCACCGTGACGCGCGACGAAGCCGGCAAGCTGCACCTGGAATTGAGCGGCCGCCCCGAAAAGCTCCCCGTCAGCCGCCTCTACGCCCACCTGTTCAAGGCCATGTAGCAGCGCTGCACCACCCTGCCNCCCTGCCGCCCCGGTCACGAANNCCCGGGTTGCCCCAACGCCTTGGAAATATCCACAGCGGCATTTTTCAANATCAGCAGCGTTTCCTCCAAAGTCGGGCCACGGTAAACGTCCAACCGCTCTACGAAGGGGATGACGACCGCTGCAACCACCTGGCCATCGCTCCCCCATACAGGACAGCCAAGATTCGTGCACCCCGCGCAATTGCTGGCTGGGAGAGCAGGCAAACCCGTCAGCGGCGACTTTATCGACGCCCGCCAATGCCTCTCCACGCAAAACACCGGGCTCACCGGTCAAAATGGCGTTTTGCTCCAACAGACGTTCCCTTTCTTGCGGCGAACGGAACGCCAGCATCACCTGGCCGGAAGCGGTATTGAACATGCCGACCACAGAGCCGGTGCGCACCCCGAAAGACAGCGGCCCCGGCGCTTGAACCTGCGCAATGACCAATATCCGGCCCGCTTCAAACACGGCAAGATGGCACGATTGCAATGCCTGCTTGGCAACCAGTTGCATGCTGGGCAATGCTGCCTCCACCAAAGTACGAATGGGCCGGTTCCTGTGGGCCAATTCAAACATCCGCGTCGTCAAGTGATAGCAATCAGCGCGATCCGCATACAGCCAGTTGCGGCGCTGCAGCGTAACCACCATCCGGAATATCTCGCCAACGCTGCGGTGCAACTTCTGCGCAATTTCCGCCATGCCCAAACCATGCTCTGCATCGGTGAGCAGTTCCAGGATATCGATACCCTTTTCCAATGCCGGGGCCGCATACTGTGGCCGTTTGGCACTGGCAGCCATGGGCACAGCAGCCTTTTGCGCAGCAGCCTTCTGTGCAGCGGGTTTGGCGCTTTTTTTGGGTACCGCAGTCGTTGGTTTCATGAGGCAGCACCGCAATGTCAGCCTTTGACGCCGCCCAGCGTCAGCCCGGCAATCAGGTGCTTTTGCACCAGAAACGTCAGCAGCAGTGCGG
>G312J29652_10000277_pt1 | contig 11944 bp, 13 predicted proteins | sample EareggfetidaYelm_FD_29652 | JGI IMG/M metagenome (IMG submission 29652) | reverse complement strand
GTTGAGTATCTGGATCAACTGATCGTTGGCCACCTCGGCCACCTCATCGACGAAAAGGTAGGCATCAGTGGGAGTGCTGAAGTTGTAGATGGCCCCGAGCGTGCTCGACAGATCAGCCAGCAAGATGGAGCCGATGGCCGAGGCGATGGTCTTGTTGGACAGCGAATCGAGCGCGATGTACAAGACGGCCTTCTCGTCGATGACGCGCCTCATGTCGTAGATCGGACGCTTGTCAGTCAAGTCCTGGTGATCCGGCGAGAGCAGATCCCCGAGTTCATCGGATCCCAGCATTTCCAAAATGGGCTCCAGCACTTGCACCATCTTCGAATAATGCTCTTTGCTGTGCTTGACCATCGAGATGATGCCTTCGATGATGTCATCGGATTCGCCATCGGCAATGAACTTGGCGATGCACCAATCCAGGCGGGTCATTGTCTTGCCGTCCTTGGGCAAGTTCTTCAAATCGCGATCCCACTCGGGGCCGTGCTTGTCCGCAAAGTGTATGGACAGCAATTTCTCGGCCAGCCCCTCCACGCCCATTTGCACATAGCGCTTGGTGTTGCGAATCGTGGGCCGCTGACCGGTCGCGATCAGGGCGCGATGCACGCGGTACAGGGTTTTCCAGGCGAACGCAGCGAACGAGCCATCGGCATCGACGAGTTGGCCGATGCGGGTGGCCGGCTCGGATTTGGTGTTCCAGTTCTGCAGTGGTTGCAGCCGGATGGACTTGGAGGGCTGGGCCGGGTCGAAATATAGAAACTTGCGCCCTTTGAGCCGGCACATCAGTTTGAGCATCGACACCCAATCGATATCCTTCTTGGGGTCGATGACGATCAGCGCACTGCCAATATCAACGATCTGCGCAGTGATGCTCTCGTAAAGGCGCGTTTTGCCTGCGCGCGTGGTTCCTGTGATCAGCGTATGCCCCGCCAACGATGTGAACGGGATACCCAGGTCCTGCTCTTGCTCGATGCCGATCCCGTGAATCCATGGCGCACCGATATCCGAATCGAGCACAGGTTTCGTGTTCGACGGAAGGATCTTCCTGATCACCGCGAGCTTCATCTTATCGATCTTGGTCAACGCATCCCTGGGCTTGTGCTCCAGCTCCAGCATCGCCTCTCGAACGAACAGCGGCAAATCCGGAAGCTCATCGACGTTCCGGTTGAGGATCTGGTCAGCGATTTCCGCGTGCCGCTGCGTCCACGAATATCCGCGCCCCAGGGACAACATGCCGCGTTTGCAGTAAAAGCGCGATCGTTGCATCAAATCTGCCAAGGTGATCGTGCGCCCGCGCGCGAGTGACAGCGCCAAGCGGAACGACCACAGGCGCTTGACCTGTAACGCCCGGGATACCGACAACAGCACCAGGACTGGCACGATGAGATGCCACCAGGGCGGCCGATGCACCATCAAGAGCACAGCGCCCGCACCCCAGGCCATGGCCGCGTAGCCCTCGTAAGCCTTGCGAAACAAGTCTTCGTACTTGCGCACGCTCATGGTCGGCCTTCACGGGCGCCGAAGTGACCGGCTAAATTTAGCCGGTCGAAAGATCGAGAAAAGCCCATGTGTTTCATGCTTTGGACACCTTCTTCTTCGCTTGTGCGTACACGTCCGCCAGCGCCCTGTTGCAAAGCGCGAAGTCAGCGCCTTTTTCGATCACCACGCCGGCCTCGTACAGTGCCGTGTAGTTCTCCTTGGGCGTTGCACCGAATCCCAGCGCTTTGCGGCTCAAGCGGATACCCTTGTCATCGACCGTGATCTCCCCGTCCATCGACTCGATCAGGGCCAATGCCTGCGCCCACTCCACGACCTTTGAATTGATTGTCAGAGGGGCCTGCTTCGTGGCAGCTTGAGATGTCCGTAAAGCAACTGCTGGAGCCGCAACCGCCGCTTGCACCTCACTTGCCGGTGCCTGCGCAGGACGAAGCGCATCGGCCTGCGCCAAGCGAGCGCTTGCCACGGCCTTGCCTTGCACAGGAACATCGCCCATGGCCACCGGCTCGGCATCGGCAATCGACGCAGCCTCACGCTGGCGCTGCGCCTCGATCACCAGGGCGAGCGAAGTCCTGACCACCCGTCCCAACGGGGATTCATGGGGCGTCGCGGCAAGCAGGGGATTGATGGCCCCGCCCAGGGCGGCCACCATGGACGGTGGCTCCAGATGCGCGAACTGGCCTGAATAGAAAAACGACTGCAGATAGATCAGTCCTGCCTCATTCACCCCTGAAGGGCTTGCCTTCCAATTCGCTGTGAAACCCTTGCCTGCCTGGGACAGCGGGACATGACTGGCAAACGAGAACGTCTCGCCGCCGTCGAGCACAACCTCGACCTGCCCCAAGCAGATGAGGTAGGTGCTTGCCAGCGCCGCGCAGTAGGCCAGCCAGCGGAAGATCGGATCGTTTTTCTGGCGCTCCTGGGCCGTTGCCTTGGGCAGGAAGATCGTGGCATCGCTGGCGCGCACGGCAAGCAGCCCGGCCTGCAGCCCGCATTGCAACGCTCCCCCGGGTTGCTTGAAAACATCCGGCGTGAGCGGCAAGTCCTGAACGCACATGGCCAAGCGCTCTGCGACGGGCACATATTCGCCAAGGAACTGCGCTCTGCCCAGCGACGTGGCAACCAGCAGTTCCGGGAAGTGCCTGGGGCCGACAAGCTTTTCGAAAAGAGTCTTGGGCGTGGTGGGTTTCGAGTGCATCCGGGCAGACTGCCCATGCCTGCACGCTTGCTTTTTTCAAATGCTTTGCGGAATGGCGAAGTTTTTGAATTTGATATCTGTTATCCCACTGTAAGAATCAAAAAGCAAGGCAATTCCTTGCTCATTCCATCTTACCGCAGGAGACGACAAAATGAGCAAACTTCGACCCGGCAGCCCACTGCCCGCGATTCACGGGAACATGACGCTGGATCTCTTTGGATTCGAAGACGCGCGTCTGAATCAGTTGAACATCATCCAGCACACCACATCGGTGATTACTCATCTGGAAGCGATGCAGGCCAACGCCATGGCCATGTGTCTGCACATGTTCCTGTTGCGCCAGGAATTTGATGTGGTCGGCGACAAAACTTGGGGTATGTTTTGCGAGCGCAATTTCAAGAAATATGGGCTTCACGAATCCGGCATCCGCGCTGCAATCCGCACGGGGAAAGTCCTGGCGAACCTTGGGCACAAAGGGCACGATTCGACCGAATTGGCTCAACTGAGCCGCGCAGCCCTTTTTGCTTTTGGCGATGCCCCGGTGGATGTGCAGGAAAAACTCCTGGCCGACGTAAAAGAGACGATTCACGACCGGGGAAAGGGACCCACGGCGGATGAAATCAAAAAGCGCGTCGAGGAACTGTCCGCTGAAGTCTCCGACAAGGCCGGGCTGCTGAAAGAAAAAGACGCCGCGATCTACCGATTGAACACGGCGCTCCAGGCGCGAGAAACCGAAGCATCGCAAGCGCGCGAAGAAATCGACCGCCTCCATCGTCGCCTGCAGAACCAGGCGCAGGAAGTCGTTCATCAACTGCCCAAGGGCGTCAAGGACGCAGAAGCGCTGAGGCAGCAGATCGAAGATGAAATCACGGCCAAGCGCGACGAACTCATGCGCACCGATGCCGAGATCACCAAACTGCGCGATCAGCACCAGCGTTTGCAGCAGCAAGCCGCGCTGCGCGCCCATGCGCAAAACGCACTCGAATCCCTCGAAGGTGACCTCAAGGCACTGACTATGAAGTACACCGAGGTGCTGGTCGAGAAGATCCGTAGCGCCGACCGGAACAATATCCAGACGCTCGACAGGCTCGCCAACGGCTTGCGCGCTCTGGCCGACCAACTCTCTGCGACCCTGGTCTAGGGAGGGCGCCATGGTCGCGAACGAGAAAACCACAGCAAACGCAAATCTTTCACCCATTTCACCCATTCGTGAGGGTCTTGTCGGCCCGGCGTTTCAGGAGCAGATCGAAGTCGTCAATCGCGAATTCCTCAAGTTGATCAACCTGGCGGCCATTCTTGGCGAGAGCGAGCCGCTGGCCGAGGTCATCCTGGGCCTGAGCCATGAGGCGATTCAGGAGTTGCGCAATGCGGGCGCGACCCAGATGCTCGCGGCCCAGGCCATGGGCCTGCCTCTGGTCGAGTTGCGCATCAAGGATGCCAAGACCCTTCAAAGCATCGTTCAGTCCGGGTTCGGATCACAGGAAGCAATATCGATCGTCCTGAAGTCCATGCCGCTGGAATTGATGACGAAGGCAAGGAGGCGCTGATGGCCCGCAGAGTCGATCTCCAACTCTACGAGACGGCAAAGGTGATGGCCAAGATGCAGGCTCGCGCTTGTGTCATCAGCCGCATCACCGGCCTGTCAATCGCCGATACCCGGAAAATCTGGCACGACGAAATGGGGCGAAGCTCCCCGAGCGGGCAGCAGCCCAACGATGATCAGTGGTTCCTGAAATCGCCTCTCCGGCGTATGCATGGGGCACTGATTCTTCAGTTGTATGCGCGCGCGCAAAAAGCCATGCCACCGCATGCCGCATTCACCCACGCTTACTACCATTACGCCCGGTTGACGGCCGGCTTGGCGCCGCGCTCGACTTGGCAAGGCGACCCCGCATTCCGGCAGAGCGAGGACGATTATGTCATTCCGTTTTTGCGGGCGCATTTCCTGACGCTTCTCTACACCGACGAAACACTGTCGGATGGACAGCGCAAATGCAATCTCCAGACTCGGCGCTGCAAGTCCTGCGGCACGCTCTATCTGGGCCATGTCGAAGAAGTCAGTAGCAAATGTCCAATTTGCGTGGCACAGAAGAAGTGATTTCTGTTTTGCAACCATCAAACCGCCTTCGGGCGGTTTCTTTGTTTGATGGCCAGACAGATCAGAGGCCATGCCCAATCGCAGATCGACGGAACGCAGCGCCATTCGAGCTTGAACTGTCTGCGTTTCATTGCAGGATGGACCCATGCCCCACCTCAATGCTGTCGAGAGATCCATGCCGGCCCCTTGTGCTGATGGTGATGTGAGAACTCCCATGAGACACCCGAGCCGACCGGCGTTGCGCTACCACGGGGGCAAATTCCGGCTCGCTCCGTGGATCATGAAGTTTTTCCCGCCCCACAATGTCTACACCGAGGCTTATGGCGGTGCGGCTGGGGTGCTGCTGCAAAAGCCACGCAGCCACGGCGAGGTGTACAACGATCTGGACGGCCACATCGTGGCGTTCTTTCGTTGCCTGCGCGAGCCGAACAAGCGCGACGAACTGGTGCAGGCGATCACGCTGACGCCCTATGCACGCGCCGAGTTCGAGCTGGCATGGGAGCCGGCGCCGGAGCAGGACATTGTCGAGCAGGCCCGTCGCACGGTGATACGCGCCCAAATGGGCTTTGGCTCTGGCGGCGCCACGAAGGGCCGCGTAGGGCTGCGCATTGACACCATGCGCAAATACACCACTGCGCAGATGAATTGGGCGAAGTACCCGAGTGTGCTGCTGCAGGTTGCCGAACGGTTCCAGGCGGTGCTGATCGAGAACCGCCCGGCCATCGATGTGCTGGAGCAGCATGACAGCGCCGACACGCTGCACTTCATCGACCCACCATATGTTCCCAGCACCAGGGTGACAGATGCCGCTTACGCACACGAGATGAGCGCCGCTGACCACGGCGAACTACTGGACATGGCGCAGAAACTCAAAGGAATGATCGTGTTGTCCGGCTATCCCTGTGCGCTGTACGAAGCGCGCCTGCCCGGCTGGCGCTCGTTCAGGACACGGGCGCGTATCAGCAGTGGACGCGGGACTGCCCTGCGCACCGAGGTGGTGTGGCTCAACCCCACCTGCGAGCGCGCCCTCAGTGGCTGTGCGGGGGATCTTTTTGCGCAGGTGACGTGAACTTGGTGGATGGCGATATCGCAAATTCGAATGAGGACGTGAAGGACTTTGAAATGGAACAACCCATCGAGCAAACCATCGTGGAGATCACGCGCGAGCTGAACAAGCTGTGCGGCCAGCGCAACCCCAAGGCGGAAATCCGCCGCGATGAGCTGTATGCGCAGTTGCGCCTGATCGGCGCCACGGCGGCGTTCTACGACGGCTATGACGCCATGAAGAAGCTGCACGACGCTGCGGAACGGCTGGTGGGCAACACCAATGATGCCGGGTACTACATCAACCGTGCCTGGGACATGGTGGGTGGGTGGATGGCGTGAGCATGAGCGGCGCAGATGATCGATGGGTCTGCTCGGTCCCGAGCGGGAGCGGCCTGACTTTGGCGCAGCCATTGCCTGGCCTGCCGGTCGTCGGGCAGGGGGTGCTGCTGTGAGCCTCAAGCACGTCATCAGCGTATCCGGCGGCAAGGACAGCACCGCCACATTGTTGATCGCCCTCGAACGCTGCCGACGCGAGGACATCATCGCGATCTTCTGCGACACCGGCAACGAGCACGAGCAGACCTACGAATACCTGGCCTATCTGGAGCAGGCGCTGGATATCAGGATTCATCGCCTGAAGGCGGAGTTTTCTGCGCAGCTTGCGACCAAGCGCATGTTCATTGCCCGTGACCAGCGCACGGGCCGGGTGTACGAAAGCGCCGTCGTTTTTGATGCCTGCGGCAATCCAGTTTCCAAGCGCGATACACGCGGCAACATCGTGATGCGCACGGTCACGCGCAATGGTGTGAAGGTCGCCGAGCCGGTGCAAAAGACCAAAAAGGTCGGCAGCGGGCGGCGCCTGCGCTGGAGCAACAAGGCCAAGCGCAGGGCGCTCGCCGTGTTGATGCCCACCGGCAACCCGTTTCTCGACCTTTGCTTGTGGAAGGGGCGCTTTCCCAGTAGCACCGCGCGGTTCTGCACGCAGGAACTCAAACGCGATATGGCGGTGGCATTCCAGCTCGATTTGATCGAGCAAGGCTTTCGCGTGTTGTCATGGCAAGGAGTGCGTCGTGATGAGTCGCACCAGCGGCGGGGAGCTAAATTGTCCGAGCGCATCGGCCCCGGGCTGTGGGCGTTCAGGCCCATCGTTGCGTGGACGTCCGATGAGGTTTTCAGATTCTGCTCGGCCAAAGGCATACAGCCCAATCCGCTGTACAAACAGGGCATGAGCCGGGTCGGTTGCATGCCCTGCATCAACGTCAAAAAAGCCGAGTTGCGCCAGATCGCCAGCCGCTTTCCTGCGCACATCGAGCGCATCGCCGAGTGGGAGCATTTGGTCGGCCAGGCCAGCAAGCGCGGGTTCAGCACGTTCCTGTCCGACGCGCACGATGCGGCAGATCGACGCCAGGTGTTTGCCGATTTGAATATTTGGGCGCGCGTCGAGTGGTCCAAGACCACCCGCGGCGGGCGCCAGTTTGATCTGCTCGCCGACTTGGACGCCCCGGCGGCCTGCGCATCGGCTTACGGGCTTTGCGAATGACTGCGCCTGCCCGCCCGGTGCTGCGCTACCACGGCGGCAAATGGCGCCTGGCGCCGTGGATCATCGGTCATTTTCCGGCCCACCGGGTCTATGTCGAGCCGTTCGGTGGCGCCGGCTCGGTGTTGCTGCGCAAGCCGCGCGCATACGCCGAGGTCTACAACGATCTGGATGGCGAGTTGGTCAACTTGTTCCATGTGGCCCGCGACCGAGGTCCGGCGCTCAGTCAAGCCCTGCGCTTGACGCCGTTTGCCCGGCGCGAATTCATCGACAGCTATCAGCCGAGCAGTGATTGTCTGGAGCAGGCGCGGCGCACGGTTGTGCGCTCGTTCATGGGGTTTGGCTCGAACTCGCACAACAAGCGCTCGGGCTTCAGAAACAACTCGAACCGCTGCGGCACCACGCCAGCGCACGACTGGGCCAACTACCCGCAGGCCCTCGAGCAGGTCATCGACAGGCTGCGCGGTGTTGTCATCGAGAGCAAGGATGCCGTCTCGCTCATCGGGCAGATGGATGGAGATGGCACTCTTTTCTACGTGGATCCGCCCTATGTCTTATCCACCCGGGACAAGGGCCACGATTACCGGCACGAGATGACCGATGCAGATCACGAGAGCCTGGCGCAAACCCTGCATCGGGTCAAAGGCTTCGTGGTTCTCAGCGGCTACCCGAATCGGCTCTATGCGCGGCTTTTTCCGGATTGGCAGTGCATCGAACGCCATGTGTTTGCCGATGGCGCCAGACAGCGCGTCGAGTGCCTTTGGCTGAATCCGCCTTGCAGTGCCGCGCTGATCGGGCAGCAGGCGCAACAAAGGTTGATTGCATGAGCGCGCAAAGTCTGCCGATTGTCCGCGACAACGCCCGCCCGCTGCCGGGGTTGCACAAGGGGCCGCCAATGACCTCCACCACAGAGTGTGAGCAATGCCAACGGGCCCAAACGAACAAGGGCTGGGGCTGCTACCGGATGCAGTGCCTGCAGTGCTGTGCCCGGCTTGTGGCTTCGGCCAGACCTTCTCGCCCGCACCAGGAGGCGATGCTCGCGGCCATCGAGCGATTCCCGGGCGCACCTTCGCGCGACGCGGTGCTGGCCGGCCTCAAGTGATACCGAAGCAGGTGATCCCCTTTCCCCAAGCGCAACGCCGTGATCGCCTGCCTTGCTTCGGCTCTGCGAGGCGTTCATCGAATGCCTCACATTCAAACTTGAAATCGCGCACTTTCAATGCAGGATGGATCCATGTCCTACCTCAAAGAAATCACGAGCGGGCGCCTCCGGGCGCAGGCCGTCCGGAAAGCCTTGCCGCCCATCACCGCCCAGCAAGCAGCGCTCGTTCATGGGCCTGTTGAAGGCATCATCAAAGTCAACGCATTCGCTGGCGCTGGCAAGACCACTTCCTTGTGCGCCCTCGCATCCCGCCATGCCGACAAACGCTGCCTCTACCTGGCCTTTTCCAAGGCCGCCCAGATGGATGCGTCCAAGAGGTTCGCAAGCAGTGCACGGTGCCTGACCATCCACGGCCTGGCATTCGCCAGCTTCGGCAAGAAGTACGTCCACAAGCTCGGCCAACCCCGCAGCATCGACATCATCCGCCGGATGGGGATCCCCTGGAACTGGCAGCTCGCCGATGCGGTGGTGCAGACCATCGGTGCATGGTGCGTGAGCGACTGGGAGGAGTTTCCCAAGAGCGCATGCGCCGTCAATGGCACCCTGACGGGCACGCCTTCGATGCTCGCGCAGGCGGCAGGCATCGCCAAGCAGGCATGGCAGCGCATGTGCGACCCGGCCGGTGATATGCCCATGTCGCACGACGGCTATCTCAAGCTGTTCCAACTGAGCCAGCCTCGCATCGACGCCGACCTCATCATGCTCGATGAAGGCCAGGACACCAATCCCGTGACGTGGGCCATCGTGCGCTGCCAGGCATGCCCGCTGGTCATCGTCGGCGATCGCTACCAGTCGATTTTTCAGTTCCGTGGCGCAATCAACGCCATGCAGATCGCAAAGGCCGATCGCGAGTACCCNTTCACNCAGAGCTTCCGGTTCGGNCCGCGCGTTGCACGNATCGCCACCGATCTGCTGCGGATGTTCTACCGTGAGCAGGCTGCCATCGAAGGTCTCGGCCCCGACACGCTGATCACGGCCACACCGCAGGGCTCGCCCCGCGCAATCCTGGCCCGCACCAATGCCACGGTTTTTCAACACGCCGTCAAAGCGATCCGTTGCGGGCAAAGCCTCGGCTTCGCGGGAGGGGTCAACGCCTACGGCTTCGAGAAATTGCTCGACGTGAATCACTTGGCGCAAGAGCGCCACGATCGGATCCGCGATGACCTGATCCGGACCTTCCCGAGCTTTTCTCACTTCATGGAGTACAGCAAACAAAGCGGCGACCTGGAGGCAAAGCGCCAGATCGAGGCCGTCCTGGCCTATGGCGACGAACTCGAAACCCTGATACCGAGCATCCACCAGTCGGCCCAGACCGATTTGAGCAAAGCCTTCATCGTGCTCGCCACGGCCCACAGAGCCAAGGGTCTGACGTTGGACCATGTGGAGTTGGCCGACGACTTTCCCGAACTGCTGGACGCGGTCGGCGCCCCGCTGCAAGCAGATCAACTCGATCGCCAGGAAGTGAACCTGTTGTACGTTGCCCTGACTCGCCCACGGCTGACGCTATCCCTGAACCGCACTACCCTGGAATTCGTCCGCAAATGTGGCGCATCTGGATTGCTGGGGGATTCGTGGCTGGTCGCGTAACTCAGGTGCGGCATCTTGTACTCGCGATAGGCTTGGCCGCTTGATGCTACTCGAAGAACTAAAGGATGAAGCACGCATCTCCGCTCTGTTGAAGTTGGGTTACGCAAAGGGAAGCCGTGAATTTCTTCAATTGTTTATCGACCATTTCGAGCACTACAGGCAGTTGGCATATCGGCAAGCATTTTGATTCAAGTGACTGGTGTTATGCAGTCCACTGTCTGTCTGAGCGCATGAAAAAATCTGGATGACGCAAGCAACATCGGCGGTGGCCGTATGGCCTCCGCGCTTATCCCAAACTGGCAAAGCCGAAGCCAAACACAGGTCACGCAGATGAGATGGCCATCAAACTGACGGCAGCCAACTTGGAGGCTGGCCCCAACACACGGGCCACCCGCATGGTCTTGCAATTGCGCGGGGCCGAGTCGAACCAAGCCGAGAAACCAGAACGCGAGCGGCACCCGGTACGACCACCGCATGGTCGTGGGTGCTTGGCAAGGCGTTGCAACCCGATTCGGTTTTTTCACTCTTGCCCAGCCGCGCAGGCGCTCGTCGGGCACGCGGTCAGCAAATTGCGCTCACATACATAATGCAACACTACCATAGTGCAACCATTGCACTACAATCGCAGCATACCCACACTGGCCCGCCTGCCAAACGCCACCGTCACCATGTACGCAGCAGACCACCTGCCGCCGCATTTTCATGTGCGCATGAACGACGGCCGCGAGACGCTGGTGGAGATCGCCACGTTGACGCCGCTGACCGGCCGCATTGCCAATGCGTGAATTGCACCAGGCCCTGGCATGGGCTGCGGCGAATCAGGCCCTGCTGGTGGCCCAATGGAAGGAGCTCAACCCATGACACAAAAGCAATTCACCTTGACAGCCGTGCGGGCCTTGGCCGATGGCGTTCTGGCGTTGACCTATGCGGACGGCGAGCAACTGCTGGTGGACATCAAGCCCATCATCGCGCGCCACCCCAGCTTGCGTGCGCTGGCCACGCCTGGCGTGTTCCGGCGGGCCAGGCTGGGCGAATTCGGTGCCAGCGTGACCTGGGGTAGCGACGCCCTGGAGTTGGCCGCCGACAACCTGCGCGCCCGCGCCATTGAGCAGGCCGGCGGCTATTCGCACGAAATCATCTTCGACTGGATGGCCCGCCACGACATGACACTGGACACGGCAGCCCAAGCCCTGGGCCTGTCGCGTCGCATGCTGGCCTACTACCGCAGCGGCACCAAGCCCGTGCCGCGCACCGTGGCGCTGGCCTGCCTGGGGTGGGAGGCCGAGCAGCAGATGGCGGCTTGACCTCCTGGAGCAGCAGAGCATTTTTGGCGGCTTCACGGGCGCAAACAAGGGCGTTGGAGTGTGCCTGGGGTATTCTGGAAAAGTATTTCAAAAGTGCCTTAAAGGCACTGCAATGATGACCCATGAACAGCAACGAAGCCGTCCACCGCCCCGGCGGAACAAAGAGCGACGACGCCCTTTATCCTTTTGCGCGTTCCTGCCGCGCTCAAGGCAGGTGGGTGCGCAATTGCCACAACCAAGGCGTAAAGCCGGCCGACTGGATCGTCGATCGCGTGGAGCACACAACACCATGAACGTTTTCACAGTACCGCAAAGCCTGGCCGACAAGTACCACGGCGCTGGCTACGCCCTGGCGGCCACGGTGACCGGGCAGTTGGTGGACATCGTCTATTTGGCCGACATGCTGCCGGACGTCGGCGGCCAAGACGGTCCCACCCGGGCCGATGCGCAGGCTGCCATCGACGAGCCTGCACTCGCGCCCACGGTGCGGCACCTGCAGGCCCTGGGCAGCGTG
>G312J29652_10000275_pt1 | contig 11955 bp, 10 predicted proteins | sample EareggfetidaYelm_FD_29652 | JGI IMG/M metagenome (IMG submission 29652) | reverse complement strand
ATGTTAGTCTTTGCCATTCTGACCGGCCTCACATTCGCCATTGCCTTTTATCCGGCGCATTTGGCGGGCAAGGCTTATAAGGCGAGCGATTTGTAGCGGGCAGAACCATCTCCGCAGAAAAAAGAGATACCCTATCCAAGGCACAGATCCTATTCCGTATGCCGGCCAAACTTTGTTCTTTTTTTTCTTATGCGTGGCGTCAATTCATCGGGGCGCGTTTTGCCCCGCACAGAAGCCGCCGCCACGGAAAGATATTTTTCCGTTGCCTTCTTGATAATTATCATGAGCAAAATTCCTATTTTTGCGTAAACAGCTTTTCATACGCTATGAATGTAACGGAATTAAAAAATGACAAGGGGGTGATTTCAGGCATCGTTATTCCGTCGGCAGATTTCAGGGAGCTTAAAATGAGCGTAAATCCGAAGGCGCCGTTTTATGCTTACATTAGCAGAGTATTGTCCGAACAGCCGAAGTCGGAGGAACTTATATTGCCCAACGGTCATACCATTGATGAGACTAACAAAATGACCGCCTTAACCATCGAAGAATTATACAGGCATGCTTTTGAAAAAGGCGTACCTATGTTTTATCAAGACGAGAGAACAAAAGGTCCCAAAGAATTTATCCGCGCAAACCCGGATGGGTCCGAAGACTTGATCTCTTATAACTTGAAAAAACGGAATTATACCGTGATAAAAAAATTGTTGCCTCCGGGCAAGGGCTATTGGGCCTGCCTTATTAATTCACGCTCAATTTCCAAGCCTTTGAAATGAATCTGCAGCGGAAAAAGGCATTTGGACTGACTAAAAACAGAGTTCATTCAGGCGGCGGTTTAGAGGGGAAATTTGAAATACCTCCGAGGATATTTGCTTTTTAGGGAGTTAGTGTGTTTTTTTGTAAAAATTGAAAACCCGCTATCCATTGCTCATTAACAAATTCGGTCTGCGTAAAATTGCCGCCTCTGTCCTTTTAATGTTCAGCAGCCTTTTGGGCGCGGGACAAGAAGTTCTGAGTCAGGAGCGGGATGTTCGGCTTTTTAGCGAAGGCGAACATTTGCAAGAACACGCGCAACACGGCGCCTCGCTGGAAAATTTTTCGTCTGTCCTTTACAATGTCCGCGATTTGCGCCACAGCGATGCGCAGTTCCACAAAGCCGCCGACGCGCTCACCCTCTTTCACAACAACGGAGAAAAGTTGATGTTGGAATATATTGCCAATCACCCGACGAGCGCCAAAATNCCGCGCGCCTATTTTGAGCTGGGAAATTACTATGTGGGATTGAAAAATTATCGGCAAGGGGTGTTCTACTACTCCAAAGCCGATGTGGACGGTCTTTCGTCGGAAGAACAAACTACTCTTTACTTCCGTTCGGGCTATGCCTTGTTTTCGGAGCGCCGATTTGAAGAAGCCTTGCCGTCGTTTGACGTCGTGAAATATAAGCCCGGCCACTATCAGGCGGCGGCCGGCTACTATGCAGGATTTATTGAATACAGCAACGGAAATTATTCGCAAGCCCTTGTCGACTTGCGNCAGGCAGAAGCCCATGAATCCTATAAAACGGTGGTGCCTTATATGATTGCGGCGACATTATATAAGCAAGGGGCATACGAAGAGTTGTTGAAGTATGCCGACCGCTTGAAAGACAGCGTCGTGTCGGAAAAAAGCGAAATAAATTTATTGGCAGCCCANTCTTTTTTCCAAACCAAAGATTATAAAAATGCTTTGAAACAATATGAAGATTATTTCAAAGAAAGAGGGAGTTCGTTGTCGGGCGTTCAGTATCGCGCGGGGTATTCGGCTTTTCAGGCGGGCGAATACGACAAAGCCGTCGAACGCCTGAAAACAGCCGCCACAGAAAAAGACACCGCCGCTTTGTATGCCGCCTATTATTTAGGCTGCTCCTATTTGAAAATGAATCGCAAGGAGTTGGCTTTGCCNGTATTTAAGGCGGCGGGCGAGAAGAGTCCCGAAGCCTTGGCGTCGGAAGCGAGCCATATGTACGGACTCACNGCGTTGGATTTGGGGAAAGCAGAAGACGCCATTTCAGAATTTGAAAGTTATTTGGAAAAATATCCCGACGGAAACCACGCCGCCCAAGTGCGCGACCTGCTCTCTCAAACTTACCTCAACGGAAATTATTATAACAAGGCAATCGCCTACATAGAGTCTCTCAAGAACCGCAACCAAACCATCAATCAAGCCTATCAAAAAGCAACGATGTTGAAAGGGGAAGAATTGTTCAACTTAGAAAAATACCAGGAAGCAATCGAAATGTTTCAGAAATCGCTTGCCCATCCGTTGAAGGCAGACTACACGGCCGAAGCCTCCCTGTGGTGCGCCGAATCGTGCGCCGCCTTGAAGCAAAACGATAAAGCCATTCCGCTGTATCTTGCCGCGCTGAAAAAAAGTCAGTTCAAATTGCAGGCAAGCTACGGAATTGGTTATGCGTACTTTAGCAAAGAAGATTACAAGAGCGCCGCGTTGCATTTTACAAACTACATAGCCGACGCGCCGACGAATATGCCCCTGTATGCCAATGCCCTGTTGCGGCTGGCGGATTGCCAATATGTCGGAAAAAACTACGACGGGGCGCTGAAAAATTATGATAAAGTCATTCAACTCGAAAGCCCCGACGCCGACTACGCCATTTTGCAAAAGGCCGTTATTTTGGCGGTACAAAGCCGCTATGCCGAATCCGCGCAGTTGTTGGACAGGTTAATAAAAAGTTACCCCGCTTCCGCTTTCGTCGAAGAGGCGAAGTTTCAACAAGCGCAGATGCAGTTTGAGCAAGGAAATTATGAGCAAGCCATCAGGCTTTACACTCACATTATTTCGGGAAATGAAAGCTCTAAGTTTCGTCCTTATGCCTACGCGCGGAGAGCGGCGAGCCATTACAACTTGAAAAATAATGAGGCCGCGGCAAATGATTATATTGAAATTGTAAAACAATATCCCAAGCATCCCATTGCGAAAGATATTATACTGCCCTTGCAAGAAGCGCTTCAGTCGGTCGGACGTTCGGGAGAGTTTGAGGAATATTTAGCCGTGGTAAAAACCAATCGTCCCGACGCCGCAGGATTGGAGAACATAGAGTTTGAAGCCGCCCGAAATAATTATTACCAACAAAAATATGAGCAGGCGGTGAAGTCGCTTGAGGCATTTTTAACATCNTACCCCGAGAGTACGCAAGCCGAAGAAGCGCGTTATTTTTTGGCGGAATCGAACTATCGCCTGAAGAACTTTGAGGCCGCCGGCAAATATTATAAGATGAATTTGCTGAATAAAACATTTTCGTTTTACGCCAAGTCATTGACGCGATTGGCCGAGCTGGCTTTTAAAGACGGGGACTATAATAAAGCGGTCAAGCATTACAGAGAATTAGAATCGCGCGCGGGCAATAAGAAGGAACAGTACAGCGCCTGGAGCGGACTGACGGACGCTTATTTTCAAAAAGCAAATTATGACTCTGCGTTTTTCTATGCGAATATCATTATATCCGGCGGCGGCGTGCCCCCCGGCGTTGCCAACAGAGCCGTGCTGACCACGGCAAAAATCTATTTAAAGAAAGGCGATATACAGTCGGCCACGGATGCGCTGATTACCGCCATCAATTCAGCCGCCGACGAGAGCGGAGCCGAGGCCATGTATTTATTGGCAGGCATTTATTTCGGCAAAAAGAAAAGCCGCGAATGTTACGAAACATTGTTGGATTTGAACAATACGTTTGCGTCTTACCCCGCGTGGACAGGCAAGGGGTATCTGTTAATGGCCGACAACTTCATCGCTTCGGGAGANGCCTTTCAAGCAGAGGCTACGCTGAAGTCGTTGCAACACTTNCCGTTGCAGGAGATTAGAACTCAAGCCACGGAAAAGCTGGCGGAAATGGCAAAAGAGTTGAAAGAGAAACAGAAGCAGAAAGCCGCGCCGCGCGATACACTTATTGATAATTAAAGAATGAGATACTTAGTTCTGTTTTTTGTGTGGAGTCAGTTGTCGGTTTTTGCGCAACAAAAACCCAATACCCCGGAGGGCGAGATTGAAAGCGTACAATATGAAATTGTGGTGGACAAGAAAAACACGGTGCCCGAAGCCACGCGCCATTTTGAAACCGTCGGACCGCGCAATGAAGCGAACGAACCGGTTCCGGTGAAATACGATTCGAAAGACGTTCCGTTCCGGTCCCCCGACGGGCTTGCCGCGCCGCGTCCCTTGCGGATTAAGGATGAAAGTCTCTCTAAAGTTTTTGGAAACTATGTGAGCGGAGGCTTTGGAAATTACGGGGCTTTTTATCTCAATGGCAGCGTTACGACTAAAAGAAGCAAGGAGAGTTATTTAGGGGCGAAAGTCTATCGTCAAAGTTATTCTTCGGGACCGGTGGACAAAAAGAATTCGGGCGCGTCGGAAAACAACTTGAAATTGTTTGGCAGCTTGATGAGAGAACAATATACGTTGAGCGGAAATATTAGCTATAACTACAGCCACGGATATTTTTACGGCTACCCCGCGGGCGTTGCGGCAGACAGGAACAGCATCGCTCAAAATTTTCAAAAATTCAGCGTGGGGGCGAGCGTGGAGAATACCAAGTTGGCGGCTTTTAGTTATGCCCTGCGCACGAACGCTTCTTACTTGGAAGATAAATATAAAGCCAAAGAAACCGACCTTGAGTTTTTTTGGAACAGCGCGTATAAACTCCAAAATGACAAGCAAGGAATATTGGACGCCTCCTATAATTTAATTGCGCGAAAAGATGAAAAAGCAGAAGCGGCGCCGCGCTATATTTTCCGCCTCGCCCCGACGCTCAAAGCCTCGCCTGTTGAAAACCTCACCGTGGCGGCCGGATTCCGCGCAGCCTTGACCAATGATTCGATTGATAAAAAGTTTCATTTTTACCCCCTCCTGCAGGCGCACTATTTGCTGACCCCAAGTTGGGAAGTCTATGGAAAACTTACGGGCGATATTGATAAAGTATCGTTGCATACCCTTACCGCAGAAAATTTTTGGGCGGCGCCGGATATTGAAATTTTCAACACCAACCGAAAAGCAGAATTTGATTTGGGCGTACGGGGCGCGTTGGGCAAGAAAGCCGAGGTGCAGGCGGGCATCAGTTTTGCGAGGCTTAAAAATCTCTATTATTTCCAAAACGACATACAGAACCGCGCTAAGTTTAATACTTATATCGACCACGGCATAACCCGCCGCACCAATTTATTTTTAGAAACCTCTGCCACGCTCAACTCGACGATACGCTGGACGTTTCGCGCCGACTATTATCAATACGCCACGGATGTTTTAGACGTTTATAAAAAGAAGCAGACTCCGTCGGATGCCCGTTTGCTTGCCGATATTCCATCGCAGAATATTCCCCTTCACAAGCCGACGTACAAGGCAAGCGCTTCGGTTCATTTGAATATTGCAAAGAAAATTTCGGGCGATTTGTCCCTCGCGACGCTGGGCGGCATTGAGGCCGTCAATGTCAATTTAACGGACGGAAAAATCTATAACATAGTCACGCTAAAACCTTCCGTCAATATTGATTTGAAAGCAGAATATTGGCTTTCCCGCCGCATTAGTTTGTTTTTGAAAGGGAGCAATTTGACCTCGGGCGCCTATCAAAAGTTGCAATATTACCCCGTGAGGCAAATACAAATCTTGGGCGGATTGTGCTGGAGTTTTTAAATATCGGAAAAAAATGTGTTAATTGCACGGCGAAATTTAACACGTATGGCTCAGAAAGATGATATATCTGAAAATCAAGAAGGGGATGATGCCGGGGACGATGTGTTCGGCTTGCCTGAAATAGAGTATAAGCCGCTCGAATCCCAAGAGTCATCGCCGCCGCCTTCCCCTGTTTATCAGGAGCAGTCGTGGTCTCCTCCGGAAAAACAGCCCGACCGCACGTGGGTGTGGATTTTATTGTTCTTGCTATTGCTCGCCGCCGCATTATTTTTAGGATATATATATATATATCAGCCGGAGCAAAAAAAGCATAGCGGGTCCAAACAGATCCAAGAAGAGGAAAGTCTGGATTCCGCAAGAGTTGTGGAGGCGCCTGATGTGAAGGCCGCTATTCCCACCCCTTCCCCCGTTGNTCCGCCCGCCCCTGCCCCTTCGCATGCCCGCGCCGCGCCAACCGGAAGCGGCAGCATTGAGACGCTAACCTCAAAAACAGGACAATACTATATAGTAGTGTCAAGTTCGGTAGATGCTGATTTGTCCATGGATTACGCCAAGAGGCTGAAGCGCAAAGGAATGGACGTAAANCTCATAGAGTTTCACGATAAAGTTAAATTCACGCGATTGGCAATAGCCGGTTTTGCCACATTAAGCGAGGCGCAAGGAGCATTGGACGGCGTACGTCAGGAATTTGCCCAGGCTTGGGTGTTGCATTACTAAGTGGTTTTTAGGCTTTGGACGTTAGTTTTGCCGATGGTTTCAGGACGCAGTGAGTACCGCTAAATTTGAATGCCTCATGAAGGAAGAAAGATGGAATGAACGTTTTGCAATGGCAACAGCCATTGGGGTTCACGCAACAGTGTTGCTTCTTTTTTTTCTGATTACCGCGTGGCGGGCGCCCGACCCTCCCATTCCTGAATACGGAATTGAACTGAACTTTGGAATGGACGAGGCCGGCAGCGGCGACGAGCAACCTACGGTTCCTATTCAACAAGGAGAGGAAACCGCCGCAGAAGAAGAACAGAAGCCCGCCGAGACGCCGCCGCCGGCCGAAGAGCCTGTCGAAACGATAACATCGGAGGAAAAAAGCGACGTAACCCTTCCCGAAGAGAAGAAAGAAAAGAAGGAGGAAGTTCCAAAGACGGAAATTCCAAAGGCGGAGGCGCCGCGGGAGGTCGCTAAAACAGAGAAAGAAACGCCCAAAGCCGCTGAAGCCGTCAACGGAAAAGTGAAGGGCAAAGCAGGCGGAGCGCCTTCGGGAGGCACACAAGGTCAAGGCGATGAAGGCGTACTTGGCGACAGAGGAAACCCGAAAGGAACCATTGACGGAAAAGCATTGTACGGCGGCGGAGGCGGAAATGGCACCACGCTCAATATGGCGGGTTGGGAATGGGCGGCGACGCCCAAATTGCCTTCCTTGGGAGAGAGCGAAGGGGGGCGAATTGTTTTTGAAATTGAATGTGATGAAGAGGGGGAGATTGTGGGAATCAAAACACTGGAACGCGGCGTGAGCGCCCGCGCAGAGCAGTTGCTCAAAGATGAAATTCGCAAAACTTCGCTGATGCGCACTTCAGGGACTCATGCGCCTCATCGCTCGAAAGGAATCGTGCTGTTTACGGTGAAGGCCAAGTAACCTTTATCATTGAATTAACGTGTTTGAACCACAGGTTTAAAAAATAATTTATAATATCATAATTTTGTCCTGACATGAGATTTTTTGCTTTTGCAGTAGTTTTCAACTTTGTGGTTGATGTCTCATTCGCCTCGCCTCCGGAAGTGCCCAGGAAAATCAACTTTGCGGGAATGGTTTTGACGCTTAGCGAAGCCGCACGACGCGATATTCAGCACGACGTCAATTTAATTTGCGGCCATGAGAAATATTTCAACGTGAAAGCGGAACGCGCCAAAACCTATTTCCCCATCATTAAGCAAATTTTTGAGAGGGAGGGATTGCCTGAAGATTTTAAGTATTTAGCCATACAAGAAAGCGCCCTCATCGGCGACGCGGTATCGGTTTCAAATGCGGTGGGCTTTTGGCAATTCAAAGATTATACGGCTCGCGAAATCGGACTCCGCGTGGATGAGGTGGTAGATGAACGCATGAACATTGCGGCCTCCACGACCGGCGCGGCGCGTTACTTGAAACGAAGCAATCAAAAACTTGATAATTGGGTTTATTCATTGCAATCCTATCAAATGGGGCTTGGGGGGGTGATGCGCTCCGTCGGCAATCGCAATAAGGGAGTTTCCGCCATGGATATTTCAGCGGATACCTATTGGTATGTGAAGAAATTTTTAGCGACTAAAACGGCTTTTGAAAATGCGCTTGCCGGCGAACCGCAATTTAAAGTGGCGATACAAACCGTTCAATCAAAGCGGCTTTCGGATTTGATAAGCGAGACGGGACATAATGAAAAAGTGATTCGCGATTTGAATAAGTGGATAATAAAGGACGTGATTCCCGGCGATAAAAATTATTTTGTGGTCTTGCCGGTGAAGAATATCGATGCGGCTGAACCGCAACTCTACGCCGTGCTCGAAGCCGCAACCGCTTCGCAATATGCCAAAGCCGCCGGAGCATCCGCACAAAAGACCGTGAGGAAAGCGCGACGATCGCGCAGCGCTCAATTCTTCAACGGGGTGCCGGCTTCGTATGCGTATAAAAACGAAAGCCTTCATGATTTTTCAAGGCGCATGCATCTGTCGCCCAGACAAGTGCGTTCCCGCAACGATTTGGCAAAAGACGCTCCTTGGAAAAGCGAAGCCTATTATTTTTTGGAACCCAAGAAAAAGCACGGAGAAAAAGACGTAACGCTTGCCTTGAAAGGCGAAGATTGGTGGGACATAAGCCAACGCAGCGGCGTTCGTTTAAAAAAATTACGCCGCTATAACCGCGGCGTTAATTTAGCCGAAGGGCAACCAATTCGTCTCAAGCCGAAGCCATTTTTAGCCTTTCTAAAGAAACAGGAAGAAGAGGCGCTAGAACCGNNANCCGAACCGNCGGGCGATTGGAATACGCCTGAAAAAAAACAAGACAAGAATCCGCCNGTTGCCGCAAAGACAGAAAAGCCGACGACTCCATTGCCAATAGAATCCGCTAAAACCGAAATAAAAACGCCGCCGAAAGCGCCTGTGAATCAGNAGGCGGCCGCAGAAGCAAGCGAAGCAAAAATTGTCGAGCACATCGTGCAACAAGGCGAAACCCTTTACGCCATTGCCAGGAAATATAATGTTAAGGCAGATAGCTTGAGTCGGTGGAATAAGCTGACCGGCGGGCCCATTCACCAAGGCGATAAACTTGTGGTACAGAGGGGAGAGAAAAAATCCTTTGAAACGGAGAGCGCCGACACGACAAGCAACCGTTCTGCCAAGTCGGATTTTCTCATTCATGAGGTAGCCCCAAAAGAGACTCTGTTTAGCATTGCCCGAAAGTACTCGGTTTCTGTTAAGGAGTTAATGGACTGGAATAACAAAACTGATTTTTCGGTAGGCATCGGCGAAAAAATAAAAATAAATCGCCGGTGAGCCGCTTTGCGTCCATGGGGGCTTGACAAGTTGCTTTGAAATTGCTTTGCGAGATGCCGTTAAGCCCTGCGCGATAAGGCATGAAACACAATAGAAGCGCTATAAAAAATAAACTTACAATGAATGCAACAGAATTAATACAACATTTACAAACCTTGCCCCCCGACACAAAAGTTGTAGTAAGAGGGTATGAAAGCGGGTATAACGATATTTTAAAATTGACGCTTGTGAAAATTAAACCCCAGACAGACGCTTATTGGTTTGACGGGGAATTTGAAGAAAGCGCCGATGCGGATGCGGTTATTGCCGTTGACCTTTACGGAGAAAACCAAAATCCCAAAGACGATTTAAAAGTGAAAAAGCATACTGACGGGAATTGAATTGTATGGCCCCGGCGGAAATTGCCCCGCATGGGCTATTGAATTGAATCGCCTCACCCCTATTCCAACTTCTGCGTCCTAGCATTAATCCCGAAGGAATTTAATCGGCGCGGATGCGAAAACTATGACCGCGGGAACGAAAACACAGCCGCGGACACGAAAACTCTGAGTATCCCCTGGTTGTCCCCTGCCCCCCTCATGCCCCTGGCGCAGGTGCAAAAGCCATGGGCGCAGGTCGCGGGCGGCTCATCATAAGCATGTGGGGCACAAGGATGCAGGAGGCGCGTTTGCGAATCAGACAAGCGCTTGTGCCGCGGGCATTCCATTAACCTAATATGGCAATGATAAACTTATTCATTACTCAAAAGTAATTTCCCCTCTGTTGTTGTCGATTGATATTTTGCCAAACTCTGACAATGCCGATTGTCCGAAAAGCAGGGGGGCATTTAGATTATGCACTACGGACGCTTCAATGTTTTTAAGCAACCGGTTTCCGATTTTTACGGTGGTCAAGACAATGACAGTTCCCTCTGAAATATCTCCGTTCGCATCAGAAAAATTTGCAACGCCTTTAATGTCGTCCTTTGTAAGCTTGCCTTGTTTCCAAAGAAAACTTGCTTCGGTTTCAGAAATAGAAATGACGCTTGCGCCCGTATCAAAAATGAAAGACATTTTGACTCCGTCCACTTCAACCGGGATCTGGTACACTCCGTTTATCTTTTCCATTTTCACCACGGTTTTTTTGCCTGTGCTTCTTATTGCCGCTCCTTTGCGACCTGAAGCGACTCTGTCTGAATGGGCGGCATTTCTCCTGCCCGATTGAGAACAACCGGAGCAGTCCGAAAACAAAAGAGAAACGCAAACGGATATGATAACGAAGATATTTTTCATTCAATTTTTATTTCGCCGATTTTAGGAACAATTTGAATTAAGATTCTTTGATTCTTTTTTTCCTCTGCGTTTGGAAACCTTCCGATTCCGCTTGTGCCTGAACCGGCAATTTGAATTTCGCAAACTGACTGGTCGGGCATTATGCCTTTCTTTTGCCAAAGTTTTTGAACTGCCCAAGCCCTCTTGTAGCTCAACGGAAAATTATCGAAGTAATTGTCTCTTGACGCCATGCCTTCAATTATCACCACATACTTGATGTCCTGNTTAGCGTATTTATTTTTAAGCCTTTGAATCAATGTCCTTATCGAATTCCCCACATCGACCAAATACTGAATGTCCTTTTCTTTTATAATGTCTTCCCGTTCTTCAAATTCAATGTTTCTTACCAGTGAAAATCTTTTGTAAACAGAATCGTAAGCAAAGTATTCTTTCGGCAATTCTATTACCGCTGCTTGAATCTCTTTTATTTTATTGAGTTGCTGCTCCGTTGCTTTTTGCTGATTGGTCAATTTAAGATAGGTCAGCACATAGAGCACCAGCATAATAAAAAACAAACTCGTCATTAAGTCGGTAAAACTTGGCCAAAAAAAACTTGAACCTTTTGATTTCATTGGGGGTTCTTCTTAGGTTTGAAAAGGTTTTGGAGGGGAGCCGCAATGCCTTTGGTTGTGTAAGTTACGCGGCTATGTTCAATTTTTTCAAGGTTTGTGTTTCTCTCCGCAATGTCCTTTATCCAATTAAAATCAGATGCGGCGCCTCTGTTGCAAGTAAGGTAATTATTTATGGAAAGAGGCATGACGTCAAACACATGAATAGTTTCAAATTTCATATCTAATTTTTGATTTTTGGTTTTTGATTACTACCCATCTATCATTTACTAATTCTGCCTTGCCGGGTTCCATCGTCGTAATTCGTTTTGCGTTTGGATTAACGGCATTTAAAGCCTCACAAACAGGATCAATGCTTTTGTCGGGATAAGACAAAGCAAGTCTTACGGATGATTCCCTGTCGTCAATCTGAAACTCTGCTCTGTTATTTCCAACTTTAGTAAATTTGTAAATGGATGCCCCTTCCATGTAAACAGGCGATACAAGACTAACATTAAAACTGCCGTCCGAATTTGGATTGGATAAAAAGAAAATTTCTGTTTTTACTTCGGGCTGATTGGCAACTTGCTGTGATTGTTGATCAGGTTTTGCCTGATTCCTGACTTCAGGTTTCAACTTCTCAATTTTTACTCCGGGCTGATTGATGGCTTGCCGCGATTGTTGCGGTTGTTGCGGTTGTTTTGTCTGATTCCTGATTTCAGGTTTCAACTTCTCAATTTGGGGCTTCTTCTTGGGTTTGAAAAAGTTCTTGAGGGAAGCAGCAATGCCCTTGGCGGAAACAGGAACGTCTTTAGCTTTATTGTTCAAACTGCTGCGTTCAATTTGTTCAAGGATTGCAATTGATTTAGCCATATTCCTGTTCAAATCTTCAATGGCTT
>G312J29652_10000274_pt1 | contig 11972 bp, 12 predicted proteins | sample EareggfetidaYelm_FD_29652 | JGI IMG/M metagenome (IMG submission 29652) | reverse complement strand
TGGTCGACCAGCAAGGACTATGTGCAACTGGTGGCCAAGACCAATGGCTGGGCCAATGTGCCCACCGGCACGCGCCGGAGCACCTATGCCAATCCCGAGTTCCAGAAGGCGGCCCGTTTTGCGGCCGCTGAAAAGGTGGCCATCGATTCGGCCAACCCCACGGACGCGACGCTGCCCAAGAGTCCCTATGTCGGCGTGCAGTTTGCCGCCATTCCTGAATTCCAGGCCATCGGCATCGCCGTGGGCCAACAGATGAGCGCGGCGCTGGCTGGCAAGAGCACGGTCGAGGCGGCCCTGAAGGCCAGCCAGACCCTGGCNGAGCGNGAGATGAAGAAGGCGGGCTACTACCGGTGATCCGACGAACCCGTGACGGGTGCCGATGCCCAGTCGCCGGCCCCTGATGGCCGCCCTCGCCCTGTCCGAAAAGATACCTCGCCATGAACCGTTTGCTTGCCCGCTTGCTGCTGATACCGGCGATGGTCCCGCTGCTGCTGTGGATGATCGTGCCGCTGGTGATGACGATTTACTTCTCGTTCATCCGCTACAACCTGCTGCAGCCTGAGCAATCCGGCTTCGTGGGGTTGGAGAACTTCGAGTATTTCGTGACCGATCCATCGTTCGGCGCGGCCGTGCTGAACACGGTGCTGTTGCTCGGCAGCGTGATCATCATCACCGTGCTGCTGGGCGTGGCGCTGGCGCTGTTGACCGATGCGCCGTTTCCGGGGCGGTCTTTGGTGCGGCTGCTGCTGATCGCGCCCTTTTTCGTGATGCCCACGGTCAATGCCCTGCTCTGGAAGCACATGATGATGAACCCCATCTACGGGGTGCTGGCGCAGGTCTGGCTGTTCTTTGGCGCGCAGCCGGTGGATTGGCTCACCGACTACCCGCTGCTGTCCGTGATCATCATGGTGGCCTGGCAATGGCTGCCGTTTGCCACGCTGATCTTCATGACCGCGCTGCAGGGCATGAACCACGAGCAGCTCGAAGCCGCGCGCATGGATGGCGCCAACTACCTGCAGCAACTGCGCTACCTGTACATGCCGCATCTGGCGCGCTCGATGGCGGTGGTGGTGATGATCGAGATGATTTTCCTGCTCGGCATCTTTGCCGAGATCAGCACCACCACCAACGGCGGCCCGGGCGATGCGAGCACCAACGTGACGTTTTTGATCTTCAAGCAGGCCCTGCTCAACTTCGATGCCGGCGTGGCCTCGGCCGGCGCGCTGTTCGCGGTGCTGCTGGCCAACATCGCTGCCTGGTTCCTGATCCGCATGGTGGGCAAAAACCTCGACCGATGAGTTGCACCATGACTGTCACCCGACGCCGTTCCTCCCCTCCCCTGGGCCCGCTGGCCCTGCGCACCGCAGCGGCCTGGGCGGCTGCGCTGCTGCTGTTCTTCCCGCTGGGCTGGCTGCTGCTCACGGCCTTCAAGACCGAGTTGCAGGCGATCTCGGTGCCGCCGCTGCTGTGGTTCACGCCGACGCTGGAAAATTTCCTTGAAGTGCAAGAGCGCAGCGACTACCTGCTGTACGCCGGCAACTCGGTCATCACCAGCGTGCTGTCGACGCTGCTGGGCCTGCTGCTGGCCGCCCCTGCGGCCTACGCAATGGCCTTCTTCAAGGGCCGCTACACCAAGGACATCCTGATGTGGATGCTCTCGACCAAGATGATGCCCGCCGTGGGCGCTCTGGTGCCGATCTATGTGCTGGCCCAAAAGAGCCAGTTGCTCGATACCCGGCTGGCGCTGATCATCGTGTTTACGCTGTCCAACCTGCCGATCATGGTCTGGATGCTGTATTCGCACTTCAAGGACATTCCGCACGAGATTCTGGAGGCCGCCCGCATGGACGGCGCCACGCTGTGGCAGGAAGTGCGCCTGGTGCTGCTGCCGCTGGGCATGGGCGGGCTGGCGTCCACGGGCCTGTTGTGCCTGGTGCTGGCCTGGAACGAGGCTTTCTGGAGCCTGAACCTCAGCGCCGCCAAGGCCGGCACGCTGGCCACGCTGATCGCCTCGTACTCCAGCCCCGAGGGGCTGTTCTGGGCCAAGCTGTCTGCCGCCTCGCTGATGGCCATCGCGCCCATCGTGGTGTTTGGCTGGTTCAGCCAAAAGCAGTTGGTCCAGGGCCTGACCTTTGGCGCCGTCAAGTAGCAGCCCGTTGCCGNCCACCCTCNCCTGCCCCGTCGTTACCNACCCAGGAAGCACCCGCCATGGCCTATCTGCAATTGCGCGGTATCGAAAAATTCTTCGGCGAGCATCACGCCATCAAGGGCATCGATCTGANCATCGCGCAAGGCGAATTCATCGTCTTCGTCGGCCCCTCGGGCTGCGGCAAATCGACCTTGCTGCGCCTGATCGCCGGGCTCGAGCGCGTCGACGGCGGCACGCTGCTGCTCGATGGCAGCGACATCACCGACCGGCCCTCCAGCCGGCGCGACCTGGCGATGGTGTTCCAGAGCTATGCGCTGTACCCGCACATGAGCGTGTACCAGAACATGAGCTTTGCGCTGCAACTGGCCAAAGCCGATCCGGCCATCATCCGCACCAAGGTCGAGCGCGCCGCCGCCATCCTGAACCTGGGCAGCTACCTGCAGCGCCGGCCCCGGGAACTCTCGGGCGGGCAGCGCCAGCGGGTGGCCATCGGCCGCGCCATCGTGCGTGCGCCCAAGGTGTTCCTGTTCGACGAGCCGCTGTCCAACCTCGACGCAGCGCTGCGCGGCCAGACCCGCGTGGAGATCGCCAAGCTGCACCGCGACCTGGGCGCCACCACCATCTACGTCACGCACGACCAGGTCGAGGCCATGACGCTGGCCGACCGCGTGGTGGTGCTGCGCGACGGGCAGATCGAACAGGTCGGCACGCCGCTGACGCTGTACGACCAGCCCGCCAACCGGTTCGTCGCGCAGTTCATCGGCACGCCGCAGATGAACATGCTGCCTTACGAGCAACTGCCCCCCGTCATGCAGCAGCAATGCCCGGCAGCGGCCGTGGGGGGCGCGGTCGGGCTGCGGCCCGAATGCCTGGCGGTGCATCCGGCCGGGCATCCGGGGGGCGCCTTCGGACAGGGCGCTGCTGCGCTCGGCGGCCAGGTGGAACTGATAGAAGCGCTGGGCGCCGAGACGCTGATCTACCTGCGCACCGCACAGGGCGCCCAGGTGGTGGCACGCCAGAGCGAGCGCACGGCGCTGCAGCCGGGCCACCCGGTGGCGCTGGACATCGCCATCGGGCAGGCCCACTGGTTTGACAGCACCGGGCGCGTGGTGCCAGCGGCGCGCCATGCGCATTGACCTTCCTGCCACCCTTGCCTGGACTGCCATGACCACTGACATTCACCCCCTGACCATCCTGCACCTCGGGCTGGGCTCTTTTCACCGCGCGCACCAGGCGCTGTATCTGCACCGACTGCACGCGCTGGGCGAGCGCCGCTGGGTGCTGGCCGGCGGCAACCTGCGCCCCGACATGCAAGACAGCATCGCCGCACTGCAGGCCCAACATGGCGCTTACACGCTGGAGACGGTCAGTGCCCGGGGCGAGCGCAGCTACACCTGGGTCGAATCCATCCGCACGGTGCTGCCCTACCCCCCGGATCTGGCCGGACTGGTGGCCCTGGCAGTGCAGCCGGGCACGCGCATCATCTCGTTCACCGTGACCGAGGCCGGCTACTACCTGGACAGCCGCCATCAACTCAACTGGGCCGGCGCCCCCGACCTGCACAACGACCTGCAGGCGCTGCGCCACGGTGGCGCCGGCAGCACCATCTATGGCGCGCTCACCACTTTGCTGCGCGCGCGCAGCAAGGCTGGCGCAGGGGCCGTGACGCTGCTCAACTGCGACAACCTGCGCCACAACGGCGAGCGCGCGCGCAGCGGCCTGCTGCAATTCGTGAACGCGCTGGGCGACACCGCGCTGGCCGCATGGATCACCGCCCACACCAGCAGCCCCAACGCCATGGTCGACCGCATCACCCCCCGGCCCACCCCCGAGGTGGTAGAGCGCGTGCGCCAGGCCACGGGCCGCAACGACCCGGCGGCGCTGATGGGCGAGAGCTTCATCCAATGGGTCATCGAAGACCGTTTTGCCAATGGCCGCCCGGCATGGGAGCGCGTGGGCGTGGAACTGGTCGAATCGGTGGCGCCCTACGAAGAAGCCAAGATCCGCCTGCTCAACGCCACGCACAGCGGCATTGCCTGGGCCGGCACGCTGCTGGGCTATCGCTTCATCCATGAAGGCACGCAGCACCCCGCGATCCGCCAGATGATGTTCGACTACGTGACCGACGACACCATCCCGGTGCTCAGCCCCAGCCCACTGGATTTGGCCGCCTACCGCGACGTGGTGCTCGAACGCTTTGCCAACCCGGCCATCGCCGACACCAACCAGCGCGTGGCGATGGACGGCTTCAGCAAAATCCCCGGCTTTATCGCGCCCACCATCGGCGAGCGGCTGGCACGCGGCCAGGGCATCGCCAGCGTGGCCATGCTGCCGGCGCTGTTCCTGGCCTATCTGCAGCGCTGGCACACGGGGCAGATTCCGTACCCCTACCAAGACCAGGCCATGGACAGCGACGCCGCCCACGCCATCTGCGCGGCCGCCGACCCGGTGGCCGCCTTCGCCGCCAACCGCGTGCTGTGGGGCGATCTGGCGGACGACCCGCGCCTGGCGCAGGCCCTGCACGGCGCCCGGCAGCGCGTGAACCGTTTTACCCAGGAGCACTCCGCATGAGCCCGATGACAACGACGAACCCGCAACGCCTTCAGGGCAAGCATGCCTTGCTGACCGGCGCTGCCGGCGGCATGGGCCTGGCCGTGGCGCAGGCTTACCTGCAGCAGGGCGCGCGCTGCACCGTGGCCGACCTGGCCGAGCACCCCGCGCCGCCACTGCAGGCCTTGCTCGGGCAGCACCCCGACGCGCTGCAGTACCAGCGCACCGACATCACGCAAACAGACCAGGTGCAAGCCCTGATCAGCGCCGCCGCCAGGCGGTTCGGCCCGGTCAGCACATTGTTCAACAACGCCGCCATCTTCGACATGGCGCCGCTGCTCGAAAGCACCGAGGCCATGTACGACAAGCTCTTTGCCGTCAACGTCAAGGGCGCCTTCTTCGTGATGCAAAAGCTGCTGGCCCATATGCTGGAGCACCGCGTGCAGGGCGGGGCCGTGATCAACATGGCCTCGCAGGCCGGGCGGCGCGGCGAGGCGCTGGTGGCGCATTACTGCGCGTCCAAGGCCGCCGTCATCAGCTACACGCAAAGCGCGGCCCTGGCCATGGCGCCGCACGGCATTCGCGTCAACGCCATCGCGCCCGGCGTCATTGCCACCCCGATGTGGGAGCAGGTCGACGCATTGTTTGCCAAATACGAAAACCTGCCCCTGGGCGCAAAGAAACGCCAGGTGGGCGCCGCCGTGCCTCTGGGCCGCATGGGCGCGCCCGACGACATCTGCGGCGCCGCAGTGTTCCTGGCCAGCGACGAGGCGCGCTACGTCACCGCACAGACATTGAACGTCGATGGCGGCAACGTGATGTCCTGAGCCGCAGCGCTGATGGCCATGCCCGCCCTGCCACGCCAGACCCGGCCCGAACTGGAGCACGACTACACGCGCTCGACGGAGCTGGGGTACGAGCCGCCCGAGGCGGCAGGCTTCATCCGATGCCTGTCGCATGGCTTTCCGACACCGCTGGCGCGCTGGCACTACCACGACGAGTACGAACTGCACCTGATCACGGCCACTTCGGGCAAGGTCTTCGTGGGCGACTGGATCGGGCAGTTCCAGCCCGGCCATCTGGTGCTGCCCGGGCCGCGCCTGCCGCACAACTGGATCAGCATGGACCTGCCCGAAGGCGGCGTACCCGAGCGCGACCTGGTCATACAGTTCCAGCACGCCCCGATAGCGGCCAGTTGCGAAACCATCCCCGAACTGCGCGAACTGCTGCCGCTGCTCGAGCGCGCGCGCCACGGCGTCGAATTCTTTGGCCTGCAGGCGCAGGCGGCGCAGCACTGGCAGCGCATCAAGGCGCGCCAGGGGCTGGCCCGGTTTGCCGCGTTCTGCGGCCTCATGAGCGAACTGGCCCACAGCACCGACTTTCGCCTGCTATCGAGCACGCAACTGCAAAGCGAGGACAACGACGCCGAGCTCGACCAGATCAACGCCATCGTCAGCCGCATCACCGACCACCTGGCCGAACCGTTCTCGGCGGCCGACCTGGCGCAGGAACTGGGCATGACCGAGAGCCGCTTCTCGCGCTTTTTTCGCCGCGCCACCGGCAACCGCTTCACCGACTTCGTGAACCTGGTGCGCGTGAACCGCGCCTGCCAACTGCTGATGGAGACGGACCACTACATCACCCGCATCGCCTACGACGTGGGGTTCAACAACATGGCCAATTTCAATCGCCGTTTCCTGAACATCAAGGGCATGACGCCCAGCGAATACCGCAAGCAGGGCACAGGCCGCTTCGGGATGAAATGAAACGGCGCCCCGCCCGGGGGCGCCGGCGGCCAGACCCCACACCGGCGGCGCAGCGTCCCAGGCCGGGGGAGCACACCCGCTGCGCGCGCCACGGCAGATGACAGGAAGCACCATGTACCTCGGAATCGATCTGGGCACCTCCGGTGTCAAACTCTTGCTACTCGACGAGCAGCAGCAAGTGCTGGCCACGGCCGACGCCGCCGTGCCGCAGCACCGCCCGCAACCCACCTGGAGCGAACAGCACCCCGCCGACTGGATGGCCGCCGTCGAAAGCGCAGTGGCGCAGCTACGCGCCCAGGCCCCGGCCGCATGGCGCCAGTTGCGGGGCATCGGCCTGTCGGGCCAGATGCACGGCGCCGTGGTGCTGGATGCGCAGGGCCAGGTGCTGCGCCCGGCCATCCTGTGGAACGATGGCCGGGCCAGCGCCGAATGCGCTGCACTGGAGCAAATCGAGCCCGCAGCGCGGCAGATCACCGGCAACCTGGCGATGCCGGGCTTCACCGCCCCCAAGCTGCTGTGGCTGCGCACGCATGAGCCGGCGGTCTTCGCACAGATCCGCCGCGTGCTGCTGCCCAAAGACTGGCTGCGCCTGCAACTCACGGGCGATGCGGTGAGCGACCTGTCCGATGCCTCGGGCACGCTGTGGCTGGATGTGGGCGCGCGGGCATGGAGCCAGGCCATGCTGCAGGCCTGTGGCCTGAACCTGTCGCATATGCCGGCGCTGGCCGAAGGCAGTGCGCCCACCGGCGTGCTGCGTGCCGACATCGCACGCCGCTGGGGGCTGGCAACAGGCGTTCCGGCAGGCGTGCAAAAAGGCGTGGTGCTGGCCGCCGGCGCCGGCGACAACGCCGCCAGCGCCGTCGGGGGGGCGCGCGCATTGCCGGCCAGGGCCTGGTGTCGCTGGGCACCTCGGGCGTGGTGTTTCGCGTCACCGACGCCTTCGCCCCGGCCACCGGGCGCGCCGTGCATGCGTTTGCCCATGCCCTGCCGCAGCGCTGGCACCAGATGTCGGTGATGCTCAGCGCCGCCAGCGCGTTCGGCTGGGTCACGCGCCTGACCGGGCAGCGCGACGAGGCCCGATTGTCCGCTGCCGTAGCGGCAATGGCGCAGGCGCGGCAAGCGCAGGCCCCGCTGTTTTTGCCCTATCTCAGTGGCGAGCGCACGCCCCACAACGACGCGGCGGCCAGCGGCGTCTTCATGGGCCTGCGGGCCGAACATGAGGCCACCGACCTGGCCTATGCGGTGATGGAGGGCGTGTGCTTCGGGCTGATGGATGGCCTGAACGCCATGCGCCTGACCGATACCGGCGGCGCGCCGGCCACAGGCCATGCCGCGCAGGCCGGCAATGCCGTGCACGCAAGCCGTGCCGGCGCTGCACCGGCCATGGCCTTGGCCCTGGTCGGCGGCGGAGCCCGCAGCAACCCCTGGGCGCAGTTGCTCGCCAGTGGCCTGGGGTGCACCCTGCAACGCCCGCAGGGCGCCCACGCCGCTGCAGCCCTGGGCGCGGCCCGCCTGGCTGCGATGGCCTGTGGAGGAGATGAAGCGCAGTGGTGCCAGAGCCTGCCCGCAGACGCCAGCTTTGTCCCGCAGGCCGCACAACAAGCNCTGCTGGCCGAACGCTACGCCCGCTTCGTTGCGCTCTATCCGGCGCTGCAATCGCAGTTTGGCAAGTACCCGGTCAACACGGCGTGAAACCGGTTGCCTCACTCGCCCAACACCTCCTGCAAGGCCGTCAACACGGCCGCCAGCATCTTGGCCGACAGCGCGCCCGGCCCCTTTGCCAGGCGCAACTCATCGACCGCCATGACCGCCATCAGCAGCGCCTGATCGCCCCGCTCCGCAAGCGCCTGTGCCCTGAGCCGCCCCCGAACGCGCCGTCGCCGCCGGCTTGCGCAGGGCGGTGGCGCCGTTTTCTACCGCGATGTCAGCCGTCTTTGGGCCCTTCAGCCCCACCTGGGCCAAGGGCGGCTTGGGGCATGGGCCGCGATGGGGCATCACCGGGCCGCGCCCGGAATCGGAGCGCCCAATGGTGCCGATAGAATCAGGGTTTTAACAGCCGCACCGTTCCGTCCATGTCTGCTTGGGTCCTGCCGGATCACATTGCCGATGTCCTGCCGTCCGAAGCCCGGCACATCGAAGAATTGCGTCGCGGGCTGCTCGATACGGCCCGTTGTTACGGCTATGAGTTGGTCATGCCACCCTTGATGGAGCACCTGGAGTCGCTGCTGACAGGCACCGGCGAGGCGCTCGATCTGCAGACCTTCAAACTGGTCGATCAACTCTCCGGGCGTTCGCTGGGTCTCAGGGCCGATACCACGCCCCAAGTCGCGCGCATCGACGCCCATCTGCTCAATCGCAAAGGGGTCACGCGCCTGTGCTACTGCGGGCCTGTTTTGCATACCCGGCCTGACCGTCCCCATGCCACCCGTGAACCGCTGCAGTTCGGCGCCGAGATCTATGGGCATTCCGGGCTGGAGGCCGATCTCGAAGCCTTGCAATTGGCCAGGGAGTGTTTGCGTGTGGCCGGTGTGCGCGACACCACGATCGATCTGGCGGATATGCGCATCGTTCGCCAACTGCTGGCCGGTGTCGCGCTCAGCCCGCAGCGCTTGAGCCGCATCCATGCCGCGTTGGCGGCCAAGGATGCCGGGGAATTGGCCGCGCTGACCCACTGCTTTGCGGCCGATTCCCGTGCGGCCCTGCTCGCCCTGTTGCAGCTCTATGGCGACGAGGCCGTATTGGCCGAGGCCGAAAAAGCCCTCCAACGGATCGATGGAATATCCCCAGTGCTCGCCAATTTGAGATGGTTGGCGTCCCGCCTGGAAGGCGCCCAGGTGACCTTCGACCTGGCGGATCTGCGCGGCTACGCTTACTACAGCGGTGCGCGTTTTGCGATCTATGCCCGTGGGGCCAGCGATGCACTGGTCCGCGGTGGGCGCTATGACGAAGTGGGCGCGGTGTTTGGCCGCAACCGCCCGGCGGTCGGACTGAGCCTGGACATCAAGCAGGTGGTGGGTGTGGTGCCACCGCAGACATTGAAAGCGGCCATTCGCGCCCCTTGGGGGGAAGCGGCCGATGTGAACGCTGCGATCGCCGAACTGCGTGCCGCAGGGGAAACGGTGGTTTGCGTCTTGCCAGGACATGAGAGCGAAGTCGATGAGTTCCACTGTGACCGTGAACTGGCGCAGGTCTCGGGCCGCTGGGTCGTGCAAGCGGTCTGATTCCATTTCCAAATCGTTCGTGAAAGTGAAGGCGGGGCGCAGACAGTACGAATGCACGGCAAGCGACGCCGACGAAGTGCACGGATGATTTTTAGGAATGCAATGAGTAATCGTCATTTGAATGGGGCTCTGGATGACAGCAACCAAAGGTCGTAACGTGGTGGTGGTCGGTACCCAGTGGGGCGACGAGGGCAAGGGCAAACTGGTCGATTGGCTGACGCAGAGCGCGCAGGGCGTGGTCCGTTTTCAAGGCGGGCACAATGCCGGCCACACCTTGGTGATCAACGGGGTCAAGACGGCGCTGCACCTGATTCCCAGCGGCATCATGCGCCCGGGGGTCAAATGCTACATCGGCAACGGCGTGGTCCTGTCCGCTGCCAAGCTGTTCGAGGAAATCGAGGGCCTTGAAAAAGCCGGCGTCGAGGTGCGCTCGCGCCTGCGCATCAGCGAGGCCTGCCCCTTGATCCTGCCCTTCCATGCCGCCATCGACATTGCGCGGGAAGCGGCCCGCGAACAAGGCGGGGCCGAGAAAATCGGCACCACCGGGCGTGGCATCGGCCCCGCCTACGAAGACAAGATCGCGCGGCGTGCGCTGCGCGTGCAGGACTTGAAACACCCCGAGCGGTTTGCCGCCCGATTGCGTGAACTGCTCGACCTGCACAACCATCTGCTGACCACCTATCTGGGTTCTGCGACCTTCGTTTTTGATGCTGCACTCAAGCCCTACATCGAAGCGGGCAAGGTGCAGTTCGACGTGGTCCATGCCGAGGCCATGCGCCATGCAGAACTGCTCAAACCCATGATGGCCGACGTATCGCGGGAGTTGAATGAAGCCCATCGCGCCGGAATCAATCTGCTGTTCGAAGGCGCGCAAGGCACCTTGCTCGATGTCGATCACGGCACCTACCCCTATGTCACTTCGAGCAACTGCGTCGCCGGCAACGCGGCAGTCGGATCGGGGGTGGGGCCGGGCATGCTGCACTACATCCTGGGCATCACCAAAGCCTACTGCACCAGAGTGGGCGGCGGACCATTCCCGACGGAACTCGATTGGCAAGTGCCAGGCACGCCTGGCTACCACATGAGCCTGGTCGGCGCCGAAAAAGGCGTGACCACGGGCCGCAGCCGCCGCTGTGGCTGGTTCGATGCGGCCTTGCTCAAACGCAGCGCACAGGTCAACGGCCTGTCGGGTCTTTGCATCACCAAGCTCGATGTGCTCGATGGCCTGGCCGAACTGCGGCTGTGCACCGGCTACGAACTCGATGGCGCGCGCATCGATTTGCCGCCCATGGGGGCCGAAGACATCATCCGATGCCGGCCGATCTACGAAACGCTGCCGGGCTGGAGCGAGTCCACGGTCGGCGTGACGGACTATGCGAAATTGCCGCAGAACGCACGCCGCTATCTGGAGCGCATCGAGCAGGTGACAGGGGTTCCGATCGACCTGATCTCCACCAGCCCGGACCGCGATCACACCATCATGATGCGCCACCCCTATGACGCTGGCTGATATCCCTTCAGGAGCCCTTGCATGTTGACCGAAGACGGGAGACACCTGTATGTCAGCTACGACGAGTACCACAGCCTGATCGAAAAGCTGGCGCTCAAAGTGCACCAGTCGGGGTGGAAGTTCGACACCATTTTGTGCCTTGCGCGCGGCGGCCTGCGCCCGGGCGACATGCTCAGCCGTATCTTCGACAAGCCACTGGCCATCATGTCCACCAGTTCCTACCGGGCTGAGGCCGGCACAGTCCGAGGGCATCTCGACATCGCCCGCTTCATCACCACGCCAAGGGGTGAGATAGCCGGCAAGGTGCTCCTGGTCGACGACCTCGCCGATTCAGGCCACACCCTGCATGCAGTGATCAACATGCTCAAGACCAACTATGCGTCCATCACCGAACTGCGCAGCGCAGTGATCTGGACCAAGGGCATGTCGACGTTTTCTCCTGACTACTCGGTGGAGTTTTTGCCAACCAACCCCTGGATCCACCAACCCTTTGAAGGCTATGACAGCCTTGGCCCCGACAAACTGCTGGACAAGTGGCGGGTTTGAAAGGCAAAGGTGTGCCCCTCTTTCCGGGGAGCCGCAAATTCTCTTCCCCCTGCCTGAGCAAGCCATGCTACAGTCAGCGCCCCTGGCAGAAGCCCGGGCAAACCGGGCCGGCGCGTGATCGAGAGCCGGGAAGGAGACGAGGAGGGGGGAGTCTGGAAAAAAAGTGGGAGAAGGGCTGGTTTTCGCAAGAAAGCTGTGCTAAAGTAGCGGGCTTGGCTGATCGTAGCCGG
>G312J29652_10000272_pt1 | contig 12017 bp, 7 predicted proteins | sample EareggfetidaYelm_FD_29652 | JGI IMG/M metagenome (IMG submission 29652) | reverse complement strand
AGCAGCCCTCCCCGCATGGCTCCACGAACATAACCACCACAGGCCCCACACCACCATCGGAGCAAAGCCACCCATCAGCCGGNTAACTAACCTGCCTGGGCAGTACACCTAGCCCTCACCGGACTCCGTTTCGGCGAGGCTGCGGCTCTTCGCGTTTCCGCGGTTGACCTCGACAAGCGACTCATCCACGTCGACGAGGCCGTCACCAAGGTCAGTGGCGTCGTCGAGTTCGGTGACACAAAAGACCACGAGAAGCGCGTGGTGGCCTTCCCTCAGGTCCTGACCGAACTGCTCCATGCGCAGATGGTCGGCAAGCGACCGGAGAGCCTTCTCTTCACGAGTCCTGAGGGATACACGCTTCGCCTCGTGACATGGCGGCGACGGTACTGGTATCCGGCAATCGCCAAGATCAATGCGAGGCGACGCAAGACCAACCCGAAGGGGATGGTGGACTTCCCGAAGGTGACGCCACATGACCTTCGCCATACGGCTACCTCCCTCGCCGTGCGCGGCGGTGCCAGCGTCGTCGGAGTTCAGAGAATGCTCGGCCATGCCGACGCCAAGATGACGCTCAACACCTACGTCGGCCTCTTTACCAGCGACCTCACTGCCGTCGCCGATGTGCTCAACGAGTCCGCGAGTAGGTCGAAACTAGGCGACGCGCTCGCTGCACCGACGCCCAAAGACGAGGAGTGCTAGCGGGCGCTCATGGCCATGCCCTCGGGTTTTCCGTAGCGGCGGAACAGTCTCCTGGCGTTGGGCGCGCAATGCAACGGACCAAGAGCCGGCGGCGTTGAATGAGTCAAAGTGGCTCGTCTACGGTGCATCACGAGGACCGTCCAGAGANCCCCGCCGGTGAGGCGAACTAAGCAGTCTCCGTCGAACGTCTTTCCCCGGATCACCGGTGCAGTTCTCTCCCGGATGGCCAGGGCCAGCTGGGGCGGCCGGACCCAAAGGCGAGAGCTCACTCGCCCGCGTCGGGACCCGACGAGGCTGCAAGGGTGAACTCGTCATTGATTTTAATGACAATCGCGACCATCAGCCGAAGAGCAACGATGTATGGGTTGAAGTGTTCGCTGTCGTCGAGGCCGGCCTGGGAGCCGTGTTGGTATCGGTTGCGCAAGTTCGGGCCGTTGCTGAAGTCGACCCTGTTGAGCATGTAGTTGAAGTAGTCCGCCTCTGCCTCGGTCAACAGCGAGGATCGGCGCACCATCCATCCCCTCTCAACCATCGCATCAACTGCCGCACGACCGGCCGGTGAGAGGTGGTAATAGCTTGCAGCCTGGGTGCGGAACAGAGTGACGAGAACGAGCAGCTGCTCTGCATTCGCGAAGTAGACGCGATGGCCAAGGTCGACGAGGACCCCAGCATCGATCATCGAGTCGATGTACGGCTTCTGGTAGTCGTTGAAGGTTGCGTAAGCAACCTGGTTACCTGACAGGAGGCTCGCGCCGTTGCCAGCCTTGAGAGACTCATCGATGTAGGTCAGCGGCGACTGATCCGAGAACAGCAGATACAGGATGTTCTCCATCTCCTGGACGCCGGAGGAGTATAGGTACTTGCCCTCGAGCAGACTCGGTATCTCCTTGTAGCGCACCTGGTCTGACCCGAGGGNGAGCAGGTCACGATCGAGCTCGCTGTTCTCGGCAAACAGCGAGAACTGCTTCACGACGCTCTCCATCTCGGCGAAGAGATGCCGAACCTTTTGGAGGTTGGAAGCGCCAACAGCAGACGGGTAGAACGAGAAGTTCTGTGCCCCGAACTCCTCAACGAGGTACGTGCCGCAGAACCAGGCAATGACATCTTCGAGCTCGATCTCATGCGAGGCAAGGAACAGTCGGTACATATGCGTCTGCAGCAGCGATCTCGAGTCGATCTGTCGAAACGCACGCCCGACCTTATATTCGGCGACGCCGGTGAGGCCCATGACTCGCTCCATGGCACTTAGAGCAGTCGGAAATGCAGGGAAGCACAGGAGCACATGATGGTCGACGAACTCGAAGAGGTACTGGAAGTTGTTCATGACGCTCGGGAAGTCGAGAGACTGTTCGAGCCAGCGCCGACTGTAGGTGAATCGCTGGACCCACCCCTCTGAGTCGTCCACCTCAGTCAACACCGGCTCCTCTTGGTCATCCGAGATGCTCAGGTCGACGCCTGTCTTGACGCCTTGGCCTTCGGTGAAGAGCTCGGAGTTGAGCTGTTCTGCTCGTCGGCGTGCTCGCAGACGCAGCTTGGCATCGATGCCTGCCTGAGCGTGATCCTTCGCTTCGGCGATCAACCGGACATAGTTCAAGTTCGCATCCTCGCTATCGATGTAGCACTCGAGGAGTCCGCGACTGTCGGCAGGGGNGAAACTAGGCGGCAGGTGGATCGCTCGTCCGGCGCTCTTCTCGAGGTGCTTACGGACCAGGTACTCGGCCGTTCGGGCGGAGACCAAGAGCTCGTCCCTGATGCTGCGGTCGTAGGCGTGCACGAGGCCCTTACTCGCCAGCATCTCACCAAGGTGTACGCCGACTGTCCTCAACGACGGGAGAGCAATGTCGGCATCGCAGCGCTCAAAGACTCTGCCGCGACCGAGAAGGTCCAGTAGGTCTGAACGGTACTCGTGGTCGATATCTCTCACAACGGCATCGAAGTTCGAACCGTCGATGTCGCCAAAGTACTTAGCTACCGCCGCACGGATCTTGGGGGCGACCGCCTCCATATGCACTTGCTCGGCGGGNGTCGATGAACGAAGGAAGATGCCGTTCTCCAGGTACTGTTGAACGTTGTGGAGCTCGAGCACGTCCACAATCGTCGTGGGCGGCCTGCCTGGGTCAAACACCAACGCGATCTCCGCAACACGTTGCGCGTAGAAGCCAGCCGCCAAGTCATGGGCACCATAGAACCGAACGCGTCTCAGCTCGCCTGGCTCCGTATTCAATGGGCAACTCCTCCTGATTGCTTGCCGACCTGTAGTACGACGCTCATGCTCATTCGGTCAACTCTCCCTATCGCTCCCACGCTGACACCGTCCGTTTGCTAGAGGTGGATCGCCGTGATTGGACCCCCGGCTACATCGGGTTCGACTGTGAGGACTGGAAAGTACTGCGCCGAACCATCCATGTCGCGAGCCCATTCGTACACCACGCTGCAAAGGGTGTTGAGCAGCCTGCCGATCAGCAGGGCCATGGCGTACGGCCCGTGGAAGGCCAAGTGAACTTCGGATGCGCCAGCTGCTCGCGCCGCGAACTTGATCGCAGTTGCGATCTCCTTGGCAATACGGCCTGCCTCGCGAGGGTCGATGTCTCCTTGCCCCGTGGTGATCGTGACGGCGGTCACCGAGGTGGTCGAGAGGGACTGGAGTAGCATCGCGAACGCGAGGGTGTCGGGCGCGTCTGTAAGGCTAGCGAAGACTGCCAACCGCGCTCTACCTTCATGTGCACCCGCAAGGCTGACTTCATCGACAGTGACCGCAGTGTGCAAGTTTGGGTCCGCCGGGTCTGCCACTGAGGTCCAGGTCGAGCCTTCGAGATCGACCACCTCAAGTTTGCCGAACTTAGTCGCAGGGAAGCCAGTTCCGAGCGCCACTGCAATTGAGAGATGCATTCCGCCGAAGAATTGCACAGCGGGTGCCCCAACCGACAGGACCGCGTCGCTGATGATGGGCAGAGTCACGGCCAGGTCGTGTAGCGCCAGGGCAGCGGGAATCTTCCCCGCTTCGCTCGGGATTAGCCGGATATCCAAGTCGGAAACGCAGGCGTCAATCGACGACGGCGCCGTTCGGCTCTGCGTCGAGATCTTGAGCGGTCGCGGGACGCTTGACATATCAGTTTTGAGTTGTCTGGCTCGATGCCGCAGCAGTCTACGTACCAGCTTGATCCGACCATTGGGGGTGCGGATGTCGACTTGGTCCATTGAGCTGAGCGTGCAAGCAGGAGCCAGCCCGAGCAGAATGTCAGGGGCACCGTATGCAAGACGTGACTCATCGGGGCCAACGGTGTTGGCGATGACGAGGGCGAATCGCGGGTCCGCCTGCAGTCCCAACAGGCGCGGAAGCTCGCGGTGTTTCACGACCGTGCTGTTCGCGATGTCAGGTGTCACGATGAGCNCCCCTCCTGAGAGCCCCGAGGCGAATGCCTCGTCCAGTCGCTTCTCGGTGTCACCGGGAGGCAGATCGGGTACGTCACGCCACACCGAGATCCCTGCAGCATGGAGCAAACGCTCGACCTCACCAGCGAAATCCTCACCGTCGTTGTGCCGATACGAGATGAAGACGGGACCGTTGACACGGACTGCTGTTGGCGGCATGGGATCAAGTTGCATTGCGAGTTCTCTCTCAAGGTCCACCTTGGCAGCACGCAATGGGCGCCAANCCTTGCCGGGAGTGGCGATAAGGCCGTGGAACTGCTGCTCCCCCCAGGGCGCGTAGACGCAGAGCGCGACCTCATGTCCCCCGCTCTGCGCGGTATCGAGGGTTGAGTCACGATCGATTGAACTCGGGCCAACCGAAGAGGGGTGGCTGTGCCACTCGCCTACATAGCCAACTACCTCATCGGCGCCAGACCGAGAGCGGTACTCGGCCAGGCGGAGATTCGCTGCTACGTCGTCTCTCAAATACCTGTCGAAGGATGGCTGCGCTGACTCCAGCACAAGCACGTCAACTACGACCGTTCTGTCATTCCTTTTGTACCCGAGCAGGATGCCGCCGGCCTCGTTGGGAAGGCTCGTCGCTGTGGCCTTTACGATTGCTCTTTGGGCCGCAAGTGACAGTTCGATAACCGCTTTAGCGCGCACTGATCTCCCCCGCCTCGGGACCGAGCCCGATCTCCCTGATCTCGCCGGCTGGGTCAACGGGGCGTCCTACGAGCAGCCCAATCGCGTGCCGCGCTGTCAATCCCGCGGCCTCGAGGACCGCATATGGGGCCGTGGGCGAGACAGGACTCCCGCAACCCGGCTCGAACACGTCAGGCACGTTCGGCTCCGGTCGTCGCGAACTCGATGGAAGAGACGCAGCCCCGTTGAGTGGAGGCAGGAGGTCAATCCGAACTGTATCGCCGGCGTTTTGCAGCGCGGCCGAGACGAAGGTGCGCCCTGTGGCTTCCGCGGCGGTCCGGAGCGCTGCGGTGACCGCGAAGTCGGCAGTCGCGTTGATTACCAGGTCGTGATCGGTCAGGAGTTCCAGAGCAAAGGCTATGTCGCGCGCGTCGCACATGCTCACCTTGATGTTCTCGATGGGCATTCGATCTTCCACCGCAAGCTCGAGGCGCATCGCCTCCACTTTTGCGTGTCCCACAGAACGGCTCGACGCGAGGNGCCTGACCAAGTTGCCGGGAAGGAGGGAGTCGTTGTCGACGAGGGTCACGTGTCCAACACCGGATCGAGCCATCGCGTCGGCGACGAACGAACCCAGCGCACCGACGCCGACGATGGCGACGCTCCTGCCCGAGATATCGCGAGCATGCGGGCCGGAGCGCGCTTGCTTTGCGGCTTCGGTGTTTGCTGCGGAGAGCAGACGTGCGGCCTTGATCGAACCGTCGTCATCGGGCACCACGCTCAGGAGGATCAGTCCCTCATGGCCTCCACGATCGTAGATCAGTCCGAGAGCCGTGATGGCGCCACCCCTGATCCGCTGCAAGGTGTCTTCGGCGAGTCCAGCAAGAGCGGCCACATCGTCCCAGGTCCGCGGCGGGGACCCGATCGTCCCGATGTCGGCGATGTACGCGTAGCGCGACTTTGGCTTTGCGGGGGCCTTACTGTTCACCTTCTTGGTCGGCAAACCTGCCGGGGATGACGGTCCGACAGCGAGAAGAACAGTGTCGTGGTCACCATCTGCTAGCCGCACAGTTGAGTTCCTGAGTTGGGCAAACTCGCCGTAGATGTAGATGCGAGTGTCGTTGCTCGACTCGAAGTACCGATCTAGGTCCAGGTCGGGACGATCGTTCTTCCAATCAGCATCCGCCTCGCTGAACCATGCCTCTGCCTTAGCGAGGACGCTCGGCGCATCGGCCCACCAGAGGCTTTCATGGTCGTCTTCAGCGACGATGCAAAGTGCGCCGCCTCGCTCACGATGCCACGACCAAGGCGCGTCGTCCTCGGAAGCGGGCTGGACTCGCGGCGGCGCGAAAGGGAACTTGGGGGGAAGCCGGACGATGATCTCAACCGTGCCCGCACCTCGCGCCACTACCCCGTGCCAGTTCCCCTCGCGGTTGGTGAAACCCGCCACGATGAGTTGTTCTTCGAAGCGCTGACGAGCGTGAGAGATGACCTCGTCAACACCCACGGTTGTCACCCGAAAGTCCGGGTTCCCGCCGGGACTGTAGCTGCGCCAGAGGTAATGGTGCCAGCCTTAGCCCTGCCCTTCTCGTCGAAGCCGTCAGGCGTCTGAAAGACGGTCTTGCCATCCCCGTTTACGCCGAAAAGCTTCTGAAACACGAGGGCTGATTTGCCAAGATCGTCCTCCGTAAGCGCTGCGGCAGCGTCTACGGCCGCGACCGCAAAGCGATCGCTCACGGTATTCAGCTCGTCTGCGGTCGCATTGGTCTGGATCGTTGCGCCTGAAAGGGTTGGGTCGGGGATGCCGATGCCGTACTTCGCAAGATTCGTCAGGATCGCGCTCACGCCCTCGAGCGCGGAAACGTAGAAGGTGGCGTTGTCGTCCCCGACCACTCCGCTGCGGAAGGCTTCATATGCTGCGGCTTCGATGGTGAAGCCGCTCGGGCGGGCGCCTTTCGCTAGAAGCGTGCGCCGGGTCTGACGCAGCAGCTTCACGGTGGGGACATAGAACTCTGCGTGCTCACTGTTCATCTCGGTTGACAACTCGGTCAACTTCTCGGGATTGGTGCGAATCCACTCGTCTTCCGAGTTCTTCACCGGGATTTCCCAGGTGCCATCCCCAACAAAGCAGGGACGGGCAGGAACCGCGTCGACATCCAGGTCATAGTCCGGGAATGCAACCTTGACGCTACGCGCCTGGCGTTTGACGCTGTCGGTGCCAAACTCGGCTCGAAGGACATTGACGACGCAGTCGAGAATCTTGTCGGCCGTCACGTCTTGGGGCAGATCCGGGAGCCGGACGAGAACGTCGACATCCTTCACGCGCCGGATCGAAACGCTCCGCTTGTACGAGCCAATCAGGACAGGGCTGATGCCATAGCCTTTGAGTGTGTCGTCGGCCATCAGCGCCTCTCGCACCAGCCGGTGCGCCTCGGGCGCGTTGGATCTGTCGACGTCACTGGGCTCGATTGAGCTGAGTGCGTCCTTGAACTGCTGCCGCAGACGAGCCATGTGGCCCTCCTATTCATAAGTTGACGCTTGAGGAGTATGATCTCCCACCTTTCAGGATCCAATGTGCAGCTGACATCGGCTCCAATCGACCCGCGCAGTTCGCTGTAGGCGAACAAGTGTTCGACTGCTCGTTCATCATTCGACCCGCCGCGCCGCCTACCACGCGCACGCAAGAGGTTCCCTCTGCGTGCGACTTGTCTCGCGCTGCGGGTGCCGCGCAAACGTGGACGGCTCGACCGCACGTGTAACCCGCACGCAAACATGAACGCTGACGGGCCCCTATTCGTGCGTGCCGTCCCGCTCCGGGTGCCTCGGCACCAACCTGTGCGAATCGTGCACAGGTTAGCGCCGACTCGAGAGCGTCACTAGGCCGGCATGCCCGCTTCTCTTCCTCTGCGCGCGACAACGTCAGGGACCTATGACCATCAACGAGCGAGGCACTCCGAGGTCTTATCGCTCACCTCGGAGTGCGTCAGCCGTTCGGATTGAGAGCTCGCGCACGGAGCCGCTACCCGCTGGGTCAAGTCCTGATCGCAGAGCGCAGCTAGAACTGAGAGCGCATTGCCTCACGAGCGTTCTCGATCTTCATGTTTTCGGATATCGGCCACAGACTTGCCCCGCTCACGATGGGAAGCAGGCTTGGACTCAGCGGATGCTGCGGCTCGTTGACCAAGGATTCCCCGACGACGCGACCGATTCCCGCGAGCAGATCGGCCACTTGGACGCGCGAATCGTCCTTCGAATCGACGAGCCGGACATCAGTCAGCTCGCTGCCCATGCCTTGTCGCGATGGGGCAATGTCCTCCGGGCGAGCGAGTGACCGCTTCGCCCACTCGATCTTCACCGGGGTCAGTTCCTTGGCGGCATCGTGGACCAATTCCACAGGCCTGCCTGAACGTGACCCCCAGAAGTGTACGGCCGCTCCGACCGCGGAGATGAGCGGATCCATAGTGCGAAGCCTTTCCTCGGTGCCCTGTCCGAGCTGGAGCTTCGACAGGGACCCAAGATGGCTGAGTCCAGCGAACACCGTACCCAGCACATCTCGTGCAATCGCGTCCTTGTCGGATAGGAGCTCCAACATGCTTTCGATCAAGCGCGACAGAGACTGCTCCGCCTCAAGCGCGTCCTTCGATCGCATGAACTCCTGGAAAGTCAGCAGGAACCTGTCCCACGCGGCCCCGTAGCTAAGAGGCCCGCGGAAGAAGAGCCGATTCACGCCCGCCAGGGCAGAGCCGGTCTCGTAGATGTCATACCCAAGTTCATGCGCGAGCTCTTCCGCCGTCGAGTCGAACATCTTCGCAACGAGAAAGTACTTCTTGTGGGTGAGGTGCACGGACGAGTGGTCTACGAGCGAAGGATGCGAGAGCAACCACTTCGCCGTGGCCTGGTGCCGGGGCTGAAGAATCGTCTTGGACTTCAGCTCGGTGGTCTGGCTCTGCGTGCGCGCGCGAACCTCAGCCATCAGTTCAGCAGCTTCGTCTGGTGCCAACGTGACACTGGCGTGCGCGAAGACCATCGACTCCCCCGAGAGCAAGTTCTCGCCGTCGTTGCCGGATTCATCACAGGCCACCACCAAAGGCGTCACTGGAATCACAGCACCCCGACCTCTCGCAGATCCATCTAGAAGACCCCGTCTTAGTCGACTACGAGCAACGCCGCTTTGGCAGTGCTCCACAACCCGACCCGAGCGGACTGCTCCTGGGGAGCTGTCGCTTTGGCGGCAACTNCCCGGTGATTCCGGTCAGTTCAAATGGTACCACAGCCCAACGACTCTCTGCCCCGGGCATCTCTAGCCGCTCGGCGCGAACTTACAAGGACTCCTTGCAGGTTCGCCCCTTCACGAGCCAGTGCTGTGCGGCCCAGAACGCTCCCGTGGAAGGTCAGTCGTTCGGCCGAGGTGTGAGCAGGCCGCCTTCGATGTCGACGACTTCAATATGGAGAGCATGCACCTCGGTCCCGGCCCAATCGAGCTTGAGGACGTTGGCAGCCAACAGCGTCTCGAGTGCGCCTTGCGTGGACTCGGTCACCACCTCGAGCTTCTCGGCTCGCTGAGCGGCGTTGAGGCTCCGGTCGACCAACACCGATGTGCCCGCGTGCCGGCCGAGCGGCTGTCCACGTCGAACCTCGACCTCGACGTGGACATTGAGCGTGAAGTACATCTGAGTTGCCTTCCTAGACAGCGGAGCGCCGTATCCCTCGCTGTTCGAGTTCGTTGACCAGGCCCCTGCAACTCATCTATGCGCGGCGCTGGTAGGAAGCAGCACGCGACCGGACTTGCCGACGTCCGTCAGCCAACCTGTCAGGATTCCTGACACGTTCGAATCGTCGCGGCGATGGTGGCGGGNATCTGCCCGAGCCCCCTGGCTGGCACCCACGAAATACCCACAACGTCCCGAGATGTCCAGTGACCCGGAGAGAGCTCGATCTAACCGCGCCGCGCAGCGATCCCAGCGATCCAGCCGGTCGAGGGGGCCTGCGACGCGCTCCAGAGCCGTGAGGCTAGAGTTCACACGGAAGAGGTCATCGGTTCAAGTCCGGCATCGCCCACAATGAAAATTCCTGATCAAACACAATTTTCTTACAGCGAACCCTCGGGCGTTCAGATTCGTTGACCGGTTAGACGAAGCAGTCATTTTGTGTTCTCGACCCCTCGATACAGCTGCGGAAACGCCATCCGAGCGAACGAAGCATAAGGTCGTGCAATACCGCCAGGATGATCCGAACACTCGACCACGTCCGTCGCAGATCACTCCACTCCACTCCGCACGATTTTCTCCTCAGTACAGACCCGATGAAAAATCGCACCCCCAAATGCGTCGTTCGAGGAGTGTGACCGGTCGCAATCTAACCACGAATAGCGGCGGCGGGTTCAGCTCGACTTGCGCGCCAGGCGGGTAAAGCTGCGGACGCTAATCCGGTGATGACCCCTATAAGGATCGCGATGGGTGGTAAAACGGGTGTGAGGGTTGGTTCCCACCCGCGTGATAGAGAAAGTCCGAGAATTGTCATCACGCCAAAAGCGGCACCAAATGCCCCGCCGAGGGCTCCGATGATGACACCCTCAAGGAGGAAGAGTGATGAAACGCCAAACCTGCTCTGGCCCACAGCCCGCCTGAATGCGATCTCTGATTTTCGAGACTGTACAGAGAGCATCATTGTCGTTGATGCGCCAATCGCGGTGATGATGAGTACGATACCGGCGAGCGCGGCAAGAAGGATTCCCAGGTCGCTGGTGACACCGAATCGCAGGTTCCGCAGGTCTGCGACGGTTTCTGTGGTGAAGCGGGCGGGCTGCACAGGGTCTAGCCGGAGTGGGATAGCTTCAGCGACAGCGGCGGGAAAACCGAACTCTGTTCTCACGACCAGTGAAACATCGAGTTTCTCCTCGCCTGCGAGCACGTTGCGTGATACGAACACGGTGTTATGGAGCCCTTCGATTCTGCCGGGGGCTCCGGAAATGATGCCCACGACGGTGAGTCTGCGGCCNAGAACCCAGATNGTTTGACTTCCGTCNCCAACGCTCACGTCGAGGGCTTTCGCTATGTTCTTTCCGAGAAAAGCAATGTCGGTCGCTGCCGTCGCATCGAGCAGTGAAATTGCGGAGGGAAGCTGTGTGACTCCTTGTAGCCGTAGGTACTCTGATGACACGGAGCTGACGAGAAGATTCGCGTTGGGCTCTGGGTCGGTGGGGCTGAACCGTCGAACCTGAGCTGAGGAGGCTCCGATGGTTGCGGTAAAGCCGACGTTCTGCACGCCGGGGAGTTCTTTGATGCGGTTTGCCCACTGGTCGAGCTGTGGGTTATCCGGTTTGAGCAGGGCACCACCACCGGCGGGCGTGACGCGTACCTCGTCGAGAGCTGCGACGCTGAGACGCTGGGTTACCTGCTCCGATGTTGTTTGTGATACTCCCACCGCGGCGACAAGTCCGCCCACTCCAAGAGCGAATGCAAGTGTGAGCAGAGTGCTTCGCATCATCCGGTGGGTGAGCGAGGTGGTGACATCATCGATCCGGTCGAAGATCCGTCCAATCCACGTTTCGAGCCGGACCGATCGGCTCGGCACGATCGCCGAAAGTGGCGTGTGCTCACTGGACGGAACCGTAGCATGTTCGGACGGGTCGCGGCGGGGGGAAGGGGACTCGCTGAGTCGTCCATCGATAACTCGGATTACTCGCCTCGCTCGCGCTGAGACCTCATCGTCGTGGGTGACGATGATGAGGGTGACTCCCTGGTCGTTAAGCGCGTCGAGTGAGTCGAGGACGATCTGGGTGTTGTGTGAGTCGAGGTTGCCTGTTGGCTCGTCGGCAAGGAGAATTTCGGGGCGGGTGGCAACGGCTCGGGCTATCCCAAGGCGTTGCTTTTCGCCGCCGGAAAGGTCGCGCGCGAGCAGCAGCGACCGGTCACCGAGTCCGAACCAGTTCAGCGTAGACTCCACTATTCCGCTCCGGTCGGGCAGCGCTACCCCCTGTATTTTCAAACCTAGCTCAGCGTTTCGACGACAGTTCTCATCGCCGAGGGCGAAGGAGGATTGGAACACGAATCCGAAGTTGCGTGACCGGTATCGGTCGCGTTCCCGTTCGGATGCGTGAGCTATGTCCACACCGTTGAGCCGGTAGCTCCCGGAATCGGGACGGTCGAGTAGTCCGATGATGTTGAGCAGGGTGCTTTTCCCGGCACCCGATGGGCCCACGATGGCGAGAAAGTCACCTCGATTGACTCGCAGGTTCACATCGCGGATCCCCGACGTTTCGT
>G312J29652_10000266_pt1 | contig 12103 bp, 7 predicted proteins | sample EareggfetidaYelm_FD_29652 | JGI IMG/M metagenome (IMG submission 29652) | reverse complement strand
TATAGTGTTATGAATGGTCCCGAGTACGTGGCGACTGTAAAGAAGATTTATGAAGTGAATTCTATTTTACAAAACAAGCCATTGGTTTATCCCGCGGGCTTGGACAATCCAAACCTGCCAGATACTGATTGGCAGAAATTAGTTTTTAGAAGCGCTAATATTCGGGATTTTAACATCTCCGCTTCAGGAGGTACGCAAAAGATGAAGTACATGGTTTCAGGCGGAGCCTTCAAACAAGACGGAACCATGCGAGGCTCTTCTTATGACAGGTATACGGCTCGNTTCAACTTAGACGCAAACCTAACCCCGAGACTGCACATGGGGGCCAATCTTGCGCCTTCCTACAGTGACCAAAATCGTTTGCCTGTAAGCGGGCAATTCAGCGATGCCAATGAAACATTTATCGGCCGCAAACTGCCCAATATTTTTCAAGCCACTGCAATAGGTCTCCCCATTGTCNCTGCTCGTCTTCCCAACGGCGACTATGGATTGTTGAGTAATTCCGGCCTTGGCCTTGATGAAAGACCGCTCTATAACCCGCTCGCCGTAATAGAAAATGTTAAAAACAGATTTCAAAACTATAGCTTCTTGGGCAAAACATTTTTAGAGTATGACATAATAGATAACCTGACGGCAAAATCAAGCATCGGGATTTCTTATACTCAAATTAAACAGGATGGATACATCCCTCCCAATGTGGCCACTAATGATGCGCCCAAGGCCAATAACTCTACTCCCGTTGCCGCCAATACTTGGGCTATTACAAGAAACAGTCTTGCATTAGATTGGCTGTGGGAGAATACTCTTACATACAAATTCGATCTTGGCGCTGATAGACAACATCACTTCACTGCTCTGGCCTTCGGGTCGCTTCAAAGAAATAGATATCAGCAAGTATCTACCAATGGCAAAACAGGTTCTTATTTCAACGCTACTTTAGATAATCCAACGGCCTCTACAGACTTGCAGGGCGGCGTGGACTATGGCCAAAACGCATTTGTATCAATAGGCGGCCGCTTAAACTATGACTATAAAAACAGGTACATATTTGCGGCGGCTTTGCGGCGCGACGGAGCTTCTAAGTTTGGCCCTAATAATCGCTATGCGGCATTCCCGTCTGTTTCCGCCGCTTGGCGTATTATAGAGGAAAACTTTATGGAGGGCATTAAAGGAAAAATCAGCGACTTGAAATTGCGAATAAGTTATGGTCAAACNGGAAATGCCAACATTGGCAACTTTAATTGGGCCAATGGCATTGCGCCCCGCAGCTATGTGTTAGGCGCTACCCGTTACCTAGGCGGCGGATTGAGCGGATACCCTAATTATGACTTAACGTGGGAAAAAAACGAACAGTATAATTTTGGAATTGATATTGGGTTGCTCAATAATAAAGTAAACTTGGCCGTGGACTACTATGACCGCCACACNGACGGCATGTTGTTGAACAGAGAGTTGGAGGGGATATACGGCTATTCACGCAATGCGCGAACCAATGTAGGAGCGCTCAACAATAAGGGGTTAGAATTTGCCGCGGAGACTAAGTTCCAAATTAAACAAAAAATTGCTTGGACAGCGAACTATAACTTTTCCGTAAATAAGAACCAAGTGACCGATTTGGGCGGTCCCGTTTCACTGCCTTCGCAAGGCGCTGTATATGGATGGAATAACTCTCATAAAGTAGTGCTTGGACAACCCTTAGGAGATATAAATGGATTTATCGTAGAGGGTATGTTTAAAGCGCCGGAAGATTTGGCAAAATATCCGCAATGGCAAGGGAATGGAAACGCCCTGGGAGACTGGCGCATTAAAGATACCAATGGCGACGGAATAATTACCGAAGCAGACCGCACTAAATTGGGCAATGGAATTCCACGCTATTATTTTGGAAGCACACAGCGATTCGCATACAGATCTTTTGATCTTACGGTGATCTTGCAAGGAGTGGCCAAAGTTGAGGTTTTGAACGGAAATCTGCGTCAACTTTATGGAATCGGCGATATTTCGTACAATATGCTAAAAGAGGTAAAGGACAATTTTTATGATCCGCGAAATCCTCAAGCCGACGTCCTCTTGCCTGCTCCCTATCGAGTTATCGGCGGCGGCCAAGCAGGCATTCGCAATCAGGCAACGAATATAGCGGTGCAAGATGCTTCGTTTTTGCGCTTCAAGAATATTACGCTTGGCTATAACTTCTCATCATCCCTTCTTGAACGATTGAAGATTAAGCGGGCACGTTTTTATGTCTCAGGTCAGAACCTGTTAACCTTCACCAAGTACAAGGGACTAAACCCTGAAGCTAATATCGTCAGCGGCGAAAGTTCGGGAAGCACCAACAATTTGGGTTCAGGCGGCTCGGCAACGGTGGCAGGCGTAGACCAAGGCGCCTATCCTGCCATCCGAATTTACACGTGCGGAGTTAACTTCACTTTTTAAAATATAACACAAATGAAAACAAGAGTTGTATATACCTTACTATTCTCGCTGCTAGGACTTGCCTCTTGCAGTAATTTTATTGATTTGACTTCGCCGACATTGCTTCCAAGCGAAAATTTTTATAAAACGGAAAGCGATATGAAACTTGCGGTTATTGGGGTATATGGTCTGTTGCGCACTAACTATAACGTGTATTTCTATATGAATGAAATGCCATCCGACAATGCGGAGACACATACCGAAAGCGAGGCAGGGCTTGGCGTTTGGGATAAATTGTCATGGAATGCCTTTACCACGGATTTTGAAAACATTTGGATTAATTACTACAATACGATTTCGCAATGCAATACGGTATTGTCTAAGATTAACGGCGTTGCATTTACTAAAGCGGATACCAAGGCACAGTATATTTCGGAGATGAAATTTATTCGAGCATTAATGTACTTCGAATTGGTTCGCAGCTTCGGCGAGGTGCCTTTAGCGCTGGACTTGTTAACAACAGATAAGGAGGCATTTTCGCATTTGCGCAAACCGACGGAAGAAATATATAAGCAGATTGAACAAGATTTGAAAGAGGCAGAGGGCGGCGTTCCTGCCGTATATCCCGCGGTTGCAGATAAAGGAAGAGTAACGTCTGGGGCTGTGAAGGCGTTGCTTGGCAAGGTATATTTGTATCAGAAGAAGAAGGAGAAGTATGAGCAAGCCGCTTCGAAATTGGCGGAGGTGGCGATGGATACAATAAATTATGGATTAATGAAAAACCCCGCGGATGTATTTAGCATAACGGATGAATATAATATGGAGGTTATCTTTACAGTGCAGTATAGTCGAATACTGGCAGGCGTTGGGGAGGGGAGCAGCTTTGCCCTAAATTTTTTGCCCGAACTGTCCGGCCTTACAACCCTTGTCAATTGGAGCCAAAATATAGGCACGCTTGATTTATATCGTATTTTCAAAAACGGCGATAAGCGAAAAGACTTAATTGGCGTTCATGTAAGAGGAAACGCCGCGGATTCTGCAAGCGCCGCTTTTTACTATTACACCAAGAAGTTTCTCGATAACCCGCCTACGCAAACAGACGGCGAAAATAACTGGATTGTGATTCGCTATGCCGATGTGTTATTGCTTTATGCAGAAGCGTTGAATGAGCTGGGGAGAACAACAGACGCTTTAAAAGAAGTAAATAAAGTTCGTACACGAGCAGGCGTTCCTAAATTGGCTCTCACGTTAAGTCCGACACAAACTAGCGAGGCGATAAAGTTGGAAAGAAGATTGGAGCTTTGCTTTGAAGGTCATCGTTGGCCTGATTTGGTACGATGGGGCGATTATTTAAAGGTAATGACGGCCTTCAAAACTAACTTTAAAGTAAGCGCCATGATGCCCGATGAGCATGATAAGTTATTCCCGATACCCAATCGCGAGCGTGTGATTAACCCGGCTTTAACTCAAAACAAAGGATACTGATATTCTGCCATAAAACTTTTAAAAACATGAAAAATCGACTGCATGAAATAACCCTTAGCCTTTGCTTGTGGATGCTAATTGCCCTTCAAGCATGCATGACTCCTGCATCCAAGGAGTCATCCGCATCGACGCTCTTGCCGCAACCTATGGAAGCTAGTTATGAGAATTCGTGGCTCTCGTTGCCTTCTGATGTGTCCATCGTACTTGCGATCGACGCCTCTAATCGCGCAAAGGAAATTGCAGATGTGCTAGCGTATGAGCTCAAGGAACGGCTTGGAATAAAAGCCGGCGTTCGAGCGGGTACGACGCAGGAAGAGGGGACGATTGTATTTTCGCATGAAGGCGCCAATGCACAGGCAAACCCCGAAGGGTATGAATTGACAATAGAAAAGAATGTTACCATACGAGCTGCCGATGAGCAGGGGTTGCTATGGGGGGCGCAAACATTGCTTCAAAGCATTGAAAATAAGGACGGGGCGTTGGTATTGCGCCGCGGCGCTATTAAAGATCAGCCGGCCAGAAAATGGCGAGGTTTTTTTCTTGACCCTGCCCGCAGTTTTTTGCAACTTGATTTTATTCGCCGCACTATTCGCGTAATGTCTGCCTATAAGCTCAACGTGCTCCACTTGCATCTCGTGGATGACGAAGGGTGGAGGTTTGAGACGAAAGCCTTTCCTAAGTGCAATGCCCCCGGCGAGCCTTACTATAAGCAGGATGAACTGCGTGAGCTGGCGGCTTATGGAAAACGCTATGGAGTTGATATCGTGCCTGAAGTAGATTTTCCGGGGCACTCGTGTTCCACTATTGCGGCCTATCCGCAACTGGATTGTGAGGGTAAGACACGCCCGGTAGATAAGGCAATTCTTTGCGGAGGGAAAGCCTTTACTTACGAATTTATTGACAAAGTAATTGGCGAAGTAGCCTCTGTTTTTCCTTCGCCCTATTTTCATATTGGGGGCGATGAACCTTTCGCCATTAAGCGTTGGGCTGCATGTCCGCATTGTCAGAAGCGAATGAAAGAAAAGAAAGCGAACAGCCTGCAGGCATTTTATCACACCGTTATTTTAGAGTTTACGGACATAATTCAAAAAAAATACAACAAAAAACCGATTGTTTGGAACGACGCCTTCGATCCGTCGGTGGAACCATTGCCTTCAAAAGATGTTGTCATTCATTTGTGGCGCGGGATTGCCAATGCGCAAGCATTTGCCCAGGCGGGCTATTCCTTAATTAATTCATCAGCCGGGCCTCTTTATCTAAGCGGGTTTATGTTGCTTGGCGGATTGCCTCTTGACGCAGTTCATGATTGGAAAGTCAATCGTCTCGGCGATCCCAATGCGGGAGATAAGACGGTGAATTATGCCGAACTATCATCGAACGCAAATTTTTTAGGAGGCGAAGCGTGTGTGTGGGCTACTGAACAAGGATTAATCGAACGCCGCATTTATCCTCGACTTCTTTCTATGGCCGAAAAAGTTTGGTCTGATTCGATACAGGGCAACCTTGCCGATTTGGAGGAGCGATATAAATCTACACATCAAGAGCTTCTAAAAAAAATGGGCGTGTGGGCAGATGAAGCAATGCCGAAGCAAACGCTCTTTGACGGGAAAGACATTGAACAATGGGAGGCTCCGGGAAACCAAGCGCTAATAGTCAAGGACAATGAATTGATAGCAGACGCTTCAAAGAATATGGCAAAGGGTTGGTTGCGCAGCAAAAACAGTTATCGCAATTTTGTTTTGAACTTTGAGTATTGGGCTCCTGCTCAAATAGATGAAACGGGCGTTTACATTAGCTGTGATTCGGAAAATAATGCGCTCTCTCAAGGACAAATGATTTCGACAAGACCGCCGGCGCCGATTGACGAACCTCCCGGCGGCTTTGACCCGGCCACTCGCCAACTGTATCCGGCTCAAACATGGAATCGTTATGAGTTGGTGGTGCGCGGAAATATTGCTACATTGACGGTCGGAGAAAGACTCGTTTGGTCAAGCGCTCATCTCAATTTAAAACTTGGGGCAATAGGAATAGCTCCTCCCGCCAAGGGCGTAAAATATCGCGCGATAACCATTCGCCCTTTACCCTAAAAAAACATTATACTTCTATGAAAATTTATTTATTAAGAAACAAAGCAATTCAAGGAAAATGCGCCGCCAAACAAGCCGCCGCCGTTATCAAACAAGCGATTGCCCAACGCGGCGAAGCACGCATTCTTTCTGCCACCGGCGAGTCTCAATTTGAGTTTTTGCAAGCNCTTGTCCAAGAGTCGGACATTGATTGGGCAAAGACAGAAATGTTTCATCTCGACGAATACGTCGGGTTACCCATGAGTCATCCCGCCAGCTTTAGAAAATATCTAATGGAGAGATTTATCGGCAAAACGGGCATTAAAAAATACCATTTACTGGACGGCGAAACCAATCCGGAGGAAACTTGCCGAAGAATGGGAGAGCTGATTTCGGCGGCGCCAATAGACGTGGCATTTACGGGAATAGGGGAGAACGGACATTTGGCTTTTAATGATCCGCCCGCCGACTTTGACACAGAAGAACCTTACCTTATCGTGAAACTTGACGAAGCCTGTCGCAAGCAACAAGTGGGAGAAGGGTGGTTTAAGACGTTGACCGAGGTGCCCGAGAGAGCCATCTCTATCTCTGTTCGTCAATTGCTCAANGCAAAAAGCATTCTGACCATTGTGCCCGACACGCGCAAAGCCGCCGCCGTGCAACGTTGCCTCGAAGAGCCTGTGAGTCCGATGACGCCGGCCTCCATTTTGAGAACGCACCCAAATGTAATCCTCTATCTTGATCCCAATTCCGCTTCTCTGTTAAAAGAAAAACCGGAGGCGACAGAGGATGTGCCGGCAATGTTATGAAGGTCCGGTTTTCAGGATTCATTGATCTGCAAGTAAACGGTTTTGCCGGAACAGACTACAATACGCCCGGTTTATCGCAGGAGGAAATTGAGCGCTCTTTTGCCGCGATGCGCAAGACAGGAGTGACTCGTTGCCTGCCGACTCTCATTACATCGTCTTTTGAAAGTTTTTCAAAATGTGCGCGCGTACTGGCTTCTTGTCGCGATCGCATGAACGCGGGATTGCACATGGAGGGGCCTTATATCTCTCCAATCGACGGCGCTCGCGGGGCGCATCCGTCGGCTCATGTCATTCCCGCATCCGTCGAAGACTTCAAGCGAAGGCAGGAAGCCGCCCACGGACGCATTATGCTTGTTACCCTTGCCCCCGAAGCGTCGGGCGCATTATCGCTGATTGAATATCTTGTCGCTCAAAATATTTGCGCCGCAATCGGGCACACGTTGGCAGACGCTCAGCAAATAGCGGACGCCGTCAGCGCCGGGGCCACTTTATCGACGCACCTTGGCAACGGTTGCCCTCAAATGATGCATCGCCATGAGAATGTGATATGGAATCAGCTGGCTAATGATGCGCTGGCGGCTTGTTTGATTGCGGACGGGCATCACCTTCCTCCGGCTGTTGTGAAAAGTTTGGCGAGAGCCAAAGGAATTGAACGCACGGTATTAGTCACAGACGCCGTAGCTGCGGCAGGAGCGCCGCCGGGATTTTATCGCCTGGGCGAATTGGCAATAGAGCGCGATGACAAGGCGCGTGTTACGGCGGCGGGGAAAAACCATCTGGCAGGTTCTGCTCTTACGCTTGATGAGGCGGTTGCCAACACGGCTAAGTTTTGTAACATGACATTAGAAGAAGTTATTCCGTTGGCTTCCCTCAATGCCGGAAAACAGATAGGCATCGTGCCTGCGGGAATGGCGGAGGCTGAATGGAATCCGACGGATTACACACTTAAAATTCTGACAGTCGATGAAACCGTTTTTTGAAAAAATTAAGAGTTGGAGTTCTATGAAAAAAAACAATGCGTCGCCTCTTGACGCCGACAATAACCGCAAGAAAATAAAAGGACTTCGCTGGTACATTGCCGGGCTGCTGTGTCTGGCATCGGGTCTCAATTATCTCGACCGAAATACGTTGTCGATTCTTGCCAAAACAATTCAAACGGATCTGAACCTGACGGACGGCGATTACGCAAATATAACCTCTGCTTTTTTAGTGAGCTATACTATTATGTATGCCTTGAGCGGTTTAGCCATTGACCGGCTGGGCACGCGGCGTTCCTTTTTGCTCTTTGTTTCCGGTTGGTCGGCGGCCAACGTGTTGCATGCTTTTGGACGCACCGCATTGCAATTTTCTTTCTTTCGCTTTTTTCTTGGCGCCGCAGAGGCGGGTAATTTTCCTGCCGGCGTCAAAACGGTTTCAGAATGGTTTCCCATGCGTGAGCGGGCATTGGCTATTGGAATTTTTAACTCCGGAACTGCCATAGGCGCCGCATTGGCTGCCCCCATTATCGCCTATATAACCATTTATTTTGGATGGCGTTCGGCTTTTGTTGCCGGCGGACTTCTTGGTTTTGTTTGGCTCATTCTGTGGCGGTTAATCTATCGTCTGCCCAAAGATCATCCCAGACTAAGCGCAACGGAGTATGCCTTCATTAAATCAGACCATGCGCTTGGCGACGAAGAGGTTCAGCGCAAAATATCGCTCATCCGACTGCTCCAAACGAAGGAGTGTTGGGCGTGCATTTTTGCGCGGATATTGACTGACCCCATCTCCTACTTTTTTATTTTTTGGACGCCAAAATTTCTGCAGGAAGAGAGAGGTTTTAGTTTGGCGGATATTGGCAAATACGGCTGGATACCCTACGCGGCGGCGGCCATCGGAAACCTCACCGGAGGAGTCATTCCCAATCGGCTGACCTCCATTGGCTGGTCGCTCGATAAAGCCCGCAAAAGCGCCATGCTGACAGCGTCTTTGATGATGCCCGTCTGTTGCTTAATGATTATATTTTCGACGTCCCCGTGGTTAGCCGTGGCGGCTATCAGTCTTGCGCTTTTTTTCAATGGCGTGTGGGCCAATATTACGTTGCCCGCTGAACTATTCCCGCAAAGCGTGGTGGCAACCGTGTCGGGTTTGAGCGGTATGATGGGAGGCGTGGCGGGAATAATTACGCAACAGATTACGGGGAGAATTGTTCAAACGCTCTCCTATGCGCCTATTTTTTGGGCTGCCGGATGTTGCCATTTAATTGGATTTGCGCTTGTTCTGCTGTTGGCAAAGGAGCTTGGAAAGATTCGCGCGTTCTCTTAGCAATCGCGCGGCGGATTTATTCAGACTGCTTAAAGGGAAAATTTGAAAGACGCCCGTCTTGCTGACTATGTGATTATCAGACGTTTTCGTATTTTTGTACAAGCTCGTAAATTCATCTAAAAATGGAAAGTAACATTGAAATCCTTTTAAAGGAAAGTTTATCCTTGGCTGAAAAGAAGTTTAAGAAAGACAACGTTATTGAATAGTATGAGAAGGCCATGAAGGAATTTAAAGAATTGGTCAAAATGGTTTGCCATTCTGCTTCAATCCCTCGCGCGCTCACGCCGTAAAACCAATCCGCAACTCCTTGACGCTTTCGCATGATAAACCATTTAAGCGCTTCTGATTTAACCGCTAACCATCATCAATTAACAATCAATCATCATCACAACTAACCGCCGTCAATCAACCATCACCAATTAATCATTAATCATTATTTAAAACAGCCATCGCAACAAGAGAAAAATGGAGCCGGAGGCTATGATTACTACGGGCAATGTGAGTACCCAAGCGAGCATGATATTTCGAATAGTTTGCGGTTGGAGGTTGCGCACTCCTTTGTTGGCCACCATGCTTCCGGCAATGCCCGAAGACAAGACATGGGTAGTGCTCACCGGCCACCCAAACTGAGANGCCAGCGTAATGGTGGAGGCGGCCACGGCTTCGGCGCTTGCTCCTTGTGCGTAGGTGAGGTGTTCTTTTCCGATTTTTTCGCCCACGGTTTTCACAATCCGTTTCCAGCCTATCATCGTGCCGATTCCCAATGATAAGGAGATTAGCACGATAACCCAGCGCGGCGAATAATCGGTAATGATTCTGACGGATTTTAATTCATTATAAACGGTTTTCTTGTCGGATTCGCTCAAACGGAGGTCGGGATTGTTTTTTAAAGAATTCAAATTCCGATTAATCACCAGCGTAAGTCTTCTTACTTGAAAGCGAATGTTTGGCTCAATGGCTTCGGCGGTTGGGGCATTGGTCAGGATGGTTTGCAGTTCGGTATTCATGGCACGCGAATCAACCAACTTCCTTTGATCGGTTTCCGATAAAGACGACCTATCCACCGTGGCCATTAGTTGTTCGATGCGGGCGAGGGAGCCGGCAATTTTTCCTGTATCAAAATCGGGATTGATGGAATAGTAGGCCGGCAAGATGCAAATGAGAACGAGCATCACTAAGCCGACGCCTTTTTGTCCGTCGTTGGAGCCGTGGGAAAAACTTACCANGGTGCAAGTGAACATGAGGATGCTTCGCACAATCCACGGCGGGGGCGAATTTTTCTTGGGTTCTTTGAAAAGCATGTCGCCCATTGGCGTTTTTTTGGTGAAGCGGCGAATGAGGTACATTAAAATAATGGCGGCCGAAAATCCGAAGAGGGGGGNGATTAGGAGGGCAAGTCCGATTTCTTTGGCTTTCGTAAAATTAATGGCTACGCCGTCTGTGTGGGGAAGGAGGGTGAAGGCAATNCCTACCCCCAAGATGGAACCGATGAGCGTGTGNGAACTTGAGCAGGGGATGCCGTAATACCAAGTGAGCAGATTCCACGCGACGGCCGTNATCAAAATAGCCGCGACAAGAGAGATGCCATGCGCCACGTTTTGGTCAATGAGNAGTTCGATGGGAAGCAAATTGACAATGCCCATGGCCACCGTGATGCCGCCTAAAAGAACGCCTAAAAAATTGCAAATCCCCGACCAAATCACGGCTGTCCAAGGCTTGAGCGTATGGGTATAAATGACCGTGGCCACCGCATTGGCCGTGTCGTGGAAGCCATTGACAAATTCAAAGGCAAAGGCGCCAANAAGGCAAAGGAGTAATAAAATGCTCGTGGCAAGTTCTATATTAGAAAGCAACATGACTGATTAAAGGTTATCCGAGTTTGTCAATGACGATTTTACTTATGGCCAATTATTAATTGCGTTTATTAAAGCAAAGGTAGCAATTTGTTTCCCCCTGTGCTTTACCGTAATGTTAAGAATTATTTGACGATTTACAATTCATTGACAATTAGGAGCGTATTTTAAATTTTCCGTTTAAAAAGAGTCCTGTTTTAGTCAGGCCAACGGCATTTTCCCGCGCGGTTGATTCATTTCGGCGCCTGTAAATTGAGCACTCAAAGAAAGAAGCCTGAAAGATTCTTTTGAAAGCCGCTTTGAGCAAGGGCAGGTCGCTATCGTTAAGAAAACGAAGGAAAAAACTCGTGTCAAGCAATACGGCTTTATGCGGCATGACCTCCCCGAATTTCTTTTAGCCAATGGTCAGGGTTAATGTTGCCAAGCCACGATTTTTTCGCTTGGTCTCTAAGGGCTTTTAAATACGGCTCGTCATATTTAGGTTGATAGTCAACCCACTCTATAAATCTCAAAGTGGAAGCATCAAGCTCCCCTGTTTCTGAATGTTGTTTTCCCGTTGCCCTGATGCCTGCGTTTTTANAAAGCAGGTTCTCGTCATATGGTTCTAAAAAACTAACGGGTGTTTGAATTCTTACGGTTCCATGCTCGTNTGTGGAAAGATGAATAGCGGCTTTGTCCTTGCCGCCTGCATTTGTCACTTTTCCATAAAAGTAAAATTCGGCGTCTGCCCAAATTGCTTCTGTCCTGCAGAACCGAGTGGCGCTGTTAATTTTTACTTCGCGGGTGTTGTGAAGCGAAGTTTTAATGCTAAAAACATAATTGCGTTTAATGGCAATGTCTTGTATATTTTCAAATGCTTTGGCGGCGCCGGCGTCAAGAAAATCAAGGCTCCGGGTTTGGGCAATCTGTTCGATAATTGCATTAAAAGCAATTATATATTGGATTGACGTTTTTAGAATGTGCTTTACGGAACCTTTTTCAAGGTTATAGCTGATGTTTGGTCGCGCTTTCTTGTCGCCGGGATACCATAAGTTTTCCGCATTTTCAAGAATAGAGATTATTTCCCGAATGTCATAATTGTCGGGCGAAAGGTCAAAATTCCCCTTTGAACCGGTGATATTTATCTCTATGAAACCTATTTTCTCCACAATTGCAAAGATAGCAAATAATGGTT
>G312J29652_10000265_pt1 | contig 12106 bp, 8 predicted proteins | sample EareggfetidaYelm_FD_29652 | JGI IMG/M metagenome (IMG submission 29652) | reverse complement strand
GGGGGGGGGGGGGGGGGGTATGGCTTATTGTGTTCATGGTGTTTATTTTAAAATCAATGTGCGAAAGTACAAAAAAAAACCATACCACAATAAACTAATCCCAAACTCTTCAGAAATTAGGTAACATTTTTTTGGATTGCCTTATAGCCTAAGCATAGAAGGGGCATAGACAGGGCTAGACGGAGCATAGATACAGTATAGACGGGGAATAGACGGGAAATGGATAGGGCATAGGCAGGGCATAGATAAAGCATAGACAGGGCTTGCTTAAAAACTAAAAAATTCAATAAAGACGCGCCTTTAGGAGGCGTTATGTCAATTTTTAGTGCACGGAAAAACGAGTAGAGCACTCAGAAAGTGTGCACTAAAAAATATACTTTCATCATGCGAACCAAGCGTGGGGGGAAATTGGGGAAAGTAATTTTTTAAAATAGCAGTAAGTATCTGCCTTTGGCTCTTCGCTTTATGGTATTATCTTTCAGGGCGATTGAGGAAACAAAAAGGTTTTATTTTTCCCTCGCGAGTTTATGAGCAAGCCCTATTTAGAAGCGCGACCCTGCAGGGGGACCGGGAAAAACATGGCTTCAAAGCCAGGCGTTATCCCAAGAGGTCAATGCGAAAGCGGAAAAGAGAGGAATTTCGCAAAGGCGCAAAGGCGCATGACCGCAAGCGAATATTTATCCGCGAAAAACGGCTTTAATCTTCGCTTGCAAAGCCGCGGAGGCTTCCGTCATCGGGAGACGAACGGCGGGTTTGCAGACATTCATTAGCGACAATAAATATTTCAGCCCCACCGGATTCCCCTCTTCATATATGTATGGATTGACGGCCAACAACGAAAACTGTGCGGCACGCGCCTGTTGCCAATCGTTGCGTTGCACGGCTTCATAAATTTTTTGAAAAGTTTCGGGATAAGCATTGGCCAATACCGAAATAACGCCGGCGCCGCCCATGGCATACAGAGCCAGCGTAAACGTATCCTCTCCTGAAATAAGCATAAAGTCGGCGGGCTTATGGCAAGCAATTTTCATGCACTGCTCCATATTTCCGGAGGCTTCTTTTACCCCGATTATATTCTGGTGCTCGGCGAGACGCAAGGCCGTTTCCGCTGAAATATTCGACGACGTTCTTGCGGGCACATTATATAGTATAACCGGCACGGGGCTTGCGTCGGCTATCGCTTTATAGTGCTGATAAATTCCTTCTTGGGAGGGTTTGTTGTAGTAGGGGCTGACGGATAAAATCGCATCCACTCCCGCCAATGACAAGGATTTAATTTCATCTGCTACCGCTTTCGTATTGTTTCCGCCGACGCCGTACACAAGGGGCAACTTTCGCGGATTGTTTGCCGCCACCGTTTCAAGCACCTGCTTTTTTTCGTCTTTAGAGAGCGTCGCCGATTCGCCCGTAGTGCCCATCACCACCCAATAGTTGAGGGACGAAGCGTGGCTTAATAATTTTTTCAGCGACTCGAAATCAATCTCGCCGTTCTCGTGAAAGGGCGTCACCAAGGCGGCTCCGGTTCCAAACAACTTTTTCATCAGTTTACCTTTTTAATATAATTGTAAATATCGTTTCCTGTTTCGTTTTTTTCTTTTGACAAAAATATAATATCAAAAAATGGCTTCTCCTCCGCTACCCCCACCCGACAGTGAGCTTGCGAATGGGTCATAAAATATCTCAACGCCGGCGAAAGATTTTTATCTAAACAAAATAAGTAATCAAAAGGCGTGGCGAGAAAAGAAGAGGCGTAGGGGTTTTTTAATTTTCCGAAAAACGTAAAGTCTGCCGCAAAGCAGACCCCCTCCTCTTCAGCAGGCGCGGGGGCTCCGGTTCTAAATTCAAGGCAGGAAACATACTTCCCGTCCCGCTCGAAGAATTTCAGCAACGTGTCTTTCAGGATAAGCGACTCCTCTTGCCCGGTAAAAACAAAACCGATGTTTCTGCAGTCCGAGTAGTCCGTGCTTTTCCGATGCCGCTTTCTCAATCCCTGAAACACAAAATATTTAATCCAGCTTTCTCTCATTGCAATTCAAATGATGCCAAAACTAAAAAGAAAATAGCTGTTTTCTAAACATATTTGCGAATATTCGTTAAATCCGTCCGTTCGGCTTCTTCAAAAACAAATAATGCCCGTCCGCTTTTTTTTCTTAAAAGCCGCCCTTTATGCTTTCCGTTTGACCGAAAAACGGGAAACATTTCTTAAACTTGCAATTAAAATTTTGCGGCTCGATTAATTTTTGTATTATTATAGCAAAATATTCACTATGCTCGATTTAACACAACTATTAAAAGATTATGCCGCCGAGACGGGCGGGCAGTTCAATGCCTATTCTGCAAATAAAATGGTCATCATCATTCCGGTGGCCCCCAACAGGTTTCAGACGGTTCATGCCGAGGTGAGGCAAATTAATAAGCAGCCTTTAATATCTTTCACCTCCAAAATTTGTCCGGCAGAGCCTGAACTCGACTATCAGGCGTTGCTCGAAAGTGTGCAGCGTTTTTCTTACTCCCGACTCTATATTTATGAAGGCTATTTGCAGGCCGAGTCGCTTGTCTCGGCGGTCAATTCGCCCCCTCTCGACGTTTTGAAAATGATAATTCAAGAAGTGGCCTTAGTGGCCGACCAATACGAACAAAAATTGACGGGAAAGGATATTCAATAGGCGGAAGGCGTCAGCGGGGAAACGGAAAGCGAGGAAAACAAAAAGCGAAAAGTTTTTGATTAGACAACCCTCTGATTTGGACGGGCTAAATAACCCGTTTAAAAATGAGGGCTATTCATTCGCCAACCTGCCTCAAGAAAATCCCGCCTATTCCGTGGCGGCATTGACTTCTTGAGCTAACGATTAGTTTGTAAGAACTGATTTTCAATGATAAAAAAAAACGCTAGTCAGAACAGACGGTCTAGCCTTTAGATTGGTTTGGTCATTCAGAAGTCCATAAAATCAGTCTGCAATTCTTGCGCCATGCGGGTCAATCTCTCGCACAGGCGCCGCAAGGCATTATGACTGAAAATAAAATTCCAAAAATAACGGCGAATGAAACAACGAAACTATTCCGCATTGGCAAGACTTTCGTCCGACGGCAGGCATCGGGCGGGGCATAGACAATACCCGTTTGGCGCCCCATAATCCGCGCGCTTAGTAATTCATCGCTTCGGTCACAAAAAAAGGATAACCCAAACGGCTATCCCTTTTTTTTTCAAACAAAACAAGGCTATTTTTCAAGCGCGGCCTGGGCTGCCGCCAAGCGGGCAATGGGTACCCGAAAAGGNGAACAGCTCACATAATTTAGTTTGGCGCGATGGCAAAATTTCACGCTTTCCGGNTCTCCCCCGTGTTCGCCGCAAATGCCCACCTTCAAACCTTTCTTGACTTTGCGGCCTCGTTCGGTTCCGATTTTTATTAACTCGCCTATCACTTGCTGATCGAGCGTTTGGAACGGGTCTTCTTCAAAGATTTTATCGTCGAGATAGCGGGGAAAAAATTCTCCTATATCGTCGCGGCTAAAACCAAAGCAGAGTTGCGTGAGGTCGTTGGTGCCAAAGCTGAAGAAGTCGGCAAATTCNGCCATGCGTTCGGCTTTGAAAGCGGCGCGAGGCGTTTCAATCATCGTGCCGAAAGAGAACGGAATTTTTTTGACGCCTGNTTTCTCGCACACTGTTTTATATACGCGGTCTACAATTTTTCGCTGATGAATCAACTCCTTGTAAGANACCGTGAGCGGAATCATAATTTCGCAAAATGCTTTTTTGCCGTCCTTCAGCAGTTCCGCCGCCGCTTCCAAGATGGCGTGAACTTGCATCTCTGTTATTTCGGGGTAACAAATGCCAAGACGCACGCCGCGGTGTCCCAACATCGGATTGGTTTCTTTAAGGGCGTCGCAACGTTTCTTCAAAAGGGCAAGNCTTATGTTTAACTCGGCGCTTAACTGCATTAATTTTTCCTCGTCGGCAGGGACAAATTCGTGAAGCGGCGGATCCAGCAGGCGAANGGTGACGGGTTTGCCTTGCATAATTTCAAGCGTGGCTTTCACGTCTTTTTTCATGTGGTGAAATAATTCANCGAGGGCGATGCGGCGTTCGGCTTCGGTATTGCTCACAATCATTTTGCGGAGCAGGAAAAGGGGTTGCTCGCTTCCTTCGCCGTAAAACATGTGCTCGGTACGGAAGAGTCCGATGCCTTCGGCGCCAAACTTCATGGCCACGGCGGCGTCGCGCGGGGTTTCCGCATTGGCGCGAACAGCCATCGTTTTGGTTTTGTCGACGAGCTTCATCAAATTTTTGTAAGAAATATTTTGTTCCAAGTCCACGTCCGCCAACTTCATTTGTCCGTCGTAAACCACGCCTCTTGTTCCGTTGAGCGTCAGCCAGTCGCCTTCTTTAATCACGNCGCCGTTTTTGGCNGTAAATGTTTTTGTGCTGAAATCAATATCAATATCGTTGCAGCCCACAATGCAACACCGTCCCCAGCCGCGTGCCACGAGCGCGGCGTGNGAAGTCATGCCGCCTTTGGAAGTGAGAATGGCTTGCGACTTATGCATGCCGTCCACGTCTTCGGGGGAAGTTTCTTCTCTCACTAAAATTACTTTCTCTCCTCTTGCCGCCCATTCCACCGCCTCCGAAGAGGTGAACACCGCGCGTCCCACGGCGCCGCCCGGGCCGGCGGGCAGTCCTTTGGCAATATAGGGAGTGATTTTTTCTGCCTGCGGGTCAAGCATGGGCAAAAGCAATTCCACCAACTGATTGGGCTGTACGCGCATGACCGCCGTTTTAGCGTCAATCAATTTTTCGGCATGCATTTCGCTGGCCATGCGGACGGCAGCCAACCCGTTGCGTTTCCCCACCCGACACTGGAGCATAAAAAGTTTTCCTTTTTCCACGGTGAATTCAATGTCTTGCATGTCTTTATAATGCTTTTCCAGTCGGCGTTGAATGGCAAATAATTCTTTATACGCCAACGGCATGCTTTCCTCAAGCGTAGTCAGTTGTCGGCTCTGATCGTTCTTCGAATATTCATTCACCGGGGCGGGCGTACGAATGCCGGCCACCACATCCTCGCCCTGCGCGTTCACCAGATATTCTCCGTAAAATTTATTTTCCCCCGTGCCCGGATTGCGGCTAAAGGCCACGCCCGTGCAACTGTCCTCGCCCATATTGCCAAAAACCATGGCTTGCACATTTACCGCCGTTCCCCATTGGTCGGGAATTTTTTCGATGCGGCGATAGTCAATCGCGCGTTTCCCGTTCCAACTGGAGAACACCGCGCTCACGCCGCCCCACAATTGTTCCCAAGCATTTTCGGGAAACTCTTTTCCCAACGTGTTTTTAATGGTTATTTTAAAATCAGAAACAAGCGCTTTCAAATCGTCTGCCGTCAATTCCGTGTCGAGCGTATAGCCCTTGCTTTTTTTGGCGTGCTCCAGTTTTTCATCCAATATTTTGCGAATGCCTTTTCCGTCTTTGGGTTCAATGCCGGCCGCTTTTTCCATCACCACGTCGGCATACATCATCATCAGGCGGCGATAGGCGTCATAAGCAAAACGAGCGTCTCCGGATTGTTGAATCAAGCCTGTGATTGTTTTTTCGGTAAGCCCTACGTTGAGCACCGTTTCCATCATGCCGGGCATGGACTTGCGGGCCCCGGAACGAACAGAGACCAGCAAGGGATTGGCGACATCGTCAAACTTCTTCCCCATGATTTTTTCCATGGCATGCATGGCGCGTTCCGCTTGTGCTTTAAGTTCCGTCGGATATTTCTTTTTGTTTTGTAAAAAATGCACGCATACATCCGTGGTGATGGTGAAGCCCGGCGGCACCGGAAGTTTCAGTTTGGGATGCCCGGCCATTTCGGCCAAGTTGGCGCCCTTGCCGCCCAATAAGTTTTTCATGGATTCATTCCCGTCTGCTTTGCCTCCTCCAAAAGAGTACACACATTTTTTGGTTCTTGTTGCCATATGATTTGAGTTTTAGGTTTGTTAAACTACATTGATACGAGTTGAATTAGGCTATAAATATAACAGAAAAGAAGTTGCCGTTCAATGACGTCGTTCCTTTCAAATAAGGAAAAGTTTTGCGCGGGCAGTCCGCGGGGCGGGGAACCGCGCTTCAGCAAGCCGCCGTCGGAATAAAGCAACCGACAATCAGCCCTCCATAAATAACAGGCCTCCGAAGAGAGCATTTGAAAACATAATTTTTGCCAAGCGCGCGATTCGCTCTTTTTTTCAGTCGCCGCAAAATGAATTTGAATTTGGCAGAAGAAAAATTCTTTGCCGCAAATTCTCATGGTTGCCGAAGATAAAGCGCGGTATGTGCCGACACGACGCGAGTTATTTAGCAACCCCGAATCAGGAAGATTTGAAAGACATCCCTTCTTGTTCAAACTTGAAAAAATTTGTGCTTTTTAATTACCTTTAAGGACTTTTAATAAATATCAGAATGACTGATTTAGACCTTTTTAACAACTTCTCGCCTGAGTCGTTCGAGAATGAAAGTCTTGAAAACGGATCTACGCATTGGTTTGCTTCAAAATTAATGCGCTTTCTCGGATATGAATCTTGGAGTTCATTTCAGAAGGCAATTAATAAAGCCATCGCAACTTGCAACACGTTGGAGATACCCATACTTGAAAATTTTACGCAAGCAGATATAATTGTCGACGGGAAAAGAGTACTTGATTTCAAGTTGTCCCGATTTGCTTGTTACTTAGTCGTAATGAACGCGGACAGTAGAAAAGAACCCGTAGCTCAGGCTCAGGCCTATTTTGCAAATCTAGCGGGAGCGGTTCAAAATTATCTTCAGGAGGCCGAGAAAGCAGAAAGAATAAACGTGCGCGGCGAGGTATCCGAGAGAGAAAGAAGTCTTTCAGGAGCGGCTCATAAAGCAGGGGCAGGGAATTACAGTTTTCTCCAAAACGCAGGTTACCGGGGAATGTATAATAAAAGCATCAGCCAACTAAAAAATCTTAGAAAAGTTCCTGCCCGCAGAAGCTTGTTGGATTTTATGGGCAAAGATGAACTTGCCGCCAATTTGTTCCGCATTACTCAAACAGAACTTAAAATCAAGCAAGACGACATAAAAGGACAAGGCAGGCCGGAGGCTACGGCAGAAACGGCAGGCCAAAAAGTCAGAAAAACCATGTTGGACATTAGCGGCATTGCGCCAGAGCATTTGTCGTCCGAAGAAGATATTTTGAAGCTCAAAAAGGAATTAAAGAATAAAAACAAACAAATTAAATCTATCGATAAAGACACAAAAGGCAAGAAGCCTAAATGACAAAAAGTTTGTCAAGCGGGGCTTAATCGCCTCACGTTAAAAGATTTTTCTCCCACGGGGGACGCTTGTCGCAGGAATCCCCCAAGTCCCTCAAATTCCAAAAGTTCCAAAAGCCTCCCGAGCAGGGCGATGAGCTTGCGCAGGGTCAAAGGCAAGCCCCTTTAGAAAAAGCAACAAAAGAAAACATCTTCTATTTCCCCGTCAAATCCTTATCTTTGCTCGTCATGCAAGAGGAACTGAAATCGGTTAGGGAAAATATTGCGGCCTTTCGCCGAAAATATTATCTCAATTTGACGGTGCGCGGCGGGCTGCTCACGGCGTCGGTCTTGGGCGGATATTTTTTGTTGGCGGCTCTCCTTGAATATGCGGTCTGGCTTTCGCCGTCCGTCCGTTTCTTGCTTTTCTTTTTGTTTTTTGCGCTTTCGGCTTTCAGCATTTTCTATTTTCTTCGTTCCCCTTTGTGGTGGTGGTTGCGCGGCGTCGGCCTTTCGGAAGACGAGGCCGCGCGGCTTATCGGCAAAAATTTTCCCGAAGTAGGCGACCGCTTACTGAATATTTTACAACTCGCCCGTTCCGCCCGCTCCAACGAATTGGCGGCGGCAGGCATTTCTCAAAAATCATCCGTCGTTCAAAAATACTCTTTCGCCTCGTCCGTCAACTTGAACGTCAACAGAAGCCATGCAAAGTATTTGGCTTTCGCCCTCCTCGTTTTTTTGTCCATTCTCATTTTCAACAAAAACATTCTCACCGAAAGCGCTCATAGAATTATTCATTTCAATCAGGAATATTCTCCCGCGGCGCCGTTCGCTTTCCATCTGCCTCCGCAGGATTTACGCGCTTACTTCAACGAAGACCATGCTATCCATCTCCGCTTGAGCGGCACGGCGGTCCCCGAAGCGGCCTATCTCGTCTTGCCCAATCAGCGGATAAAAATGGAAGGCGGCAACGGCAATTTTTTACATACCTTTGAAAAACTTCAACAGCCTGTTTCATTTCAAATTGAAGCGGCGGGATATTTTTCCCCTTCTTACAAAATTGAAATACTTCACCGCCCGGAATTGTTGCGCATAAATATGGTCTTCTATTTTCCCGCTTATCTCCGTCGCCCTTCGGCCTCGCAGTCGAATGCCGGCGCCATAGCCGTTCCCGAAGGCACCCGCGTGTCGTGGAATATCGAAACGCAACATACTTCCAAAGCCTTCATTTCTTTTGGCGGAGGAGCGCCGTCGCTGTTGCGCACTTCCGATAATTTGTTTTATAATTTTGAACAGTCGTTTAAAGACCCTTCCCGCTATTCCCTCTCGCTTTTCAACCGCGACAGCCAACTCAAAGATTCCGTGTCTTATCCCATTGCGGTGATAAAAGACGCTTATCCGCAGCTCGCGGCGAGAACGCAAACCGATTCGGTTCTCTTCAAAAACATTTTTCTCGGCGGCGTCATTTCGGATGATTACGCCAACACCAAACTCGAACTTATCTACACCGTTTCAGGCGACGGAAAAAACGGCAAAGAACAGAAAAAACCCATCGGCATTTTCCCCAATCGTCCGCAACAAAATTTTGTTTTTCAATGGAATTTAGATTCTCTCGGATTAAAGCCCAATCAGCAAATCAATTATTTTCTGCAGGTGTGGGACAACGACGGCATAAACGGTCCGAAGGCTGCGCGGTCGCCTTCTTATATTTTCAATATGCCGCCGGCAGAGGAAATGAGAGCCTCTATTGCCAAGTCGGAAAAGGCCGCGAAGAGCGCTTTTGAAAAAAGCCTCGAAAAAACCAAGACCCTAAAAGACGCCATCAAAACGGCGAAAGAAAAAATCAGAAGCAAACGCCAACTCGATTGGCAAGACAAAAAAGCGCTGACCGATTTGGTCAAACAAAAACAAGACTTGGATCAGCAGATTCAAGAACTGCAAAAACAAAATGAATTGTTGGAGCAAAAGAAAGCCGACGAAACAGAGAACCAACGCCTCAAAGAAAAAGCAGAGCAACTGCAACAACTGATGAAAGAATTGCTCGACGACGAAACGAAAGAACTTTTTAAAAAACTGGAAGAATTGCTGCAGAGAAACGCCGACCCAAAATCGATTCAAGACGTATTGAAAAAACTGGACCACAAAGAAATTAACCTCGAAAAAGAATTGGAGCGGACGATGGAATTGTTCAAGCAACTTCAGCGCGATTTTAAATTTGAACAAAGCGCTCATCAGCTTCGCGAAAACATTAAGCGGCAAAAAGACTTGATGAATGAAACCGAAAAAAACGAAAAAGGGCAATCGGAAAAAACGGAAAAAGAGTTGATGCAAGAGCAGGAAAAAGTGAAAGAAGATTTTAAAGACTTTGAAAAATCCCTCGACCAATTAAGAAAGACGGACGGCCCGAAAGAAGACATTCCCCAAGAAGAAAAAACCGACGACGTGGAGAAGTCCATGGAAAACAGCCAGAAGGAATTAGAAAACAAAAAGAGCGGAAAGTCGAAGCCGCATCAAAAGGAGGCTATCCAAAAAATGGAGGAGATGGAGAAGGAAATGAAGGAAGCGCAGGAGAGCATGGGAATGGAAATGGATGAAAAAAATATGGAATCGCTCAAGCAAATTTTGCACGGCCTCATCAACCTTTCATTCAGCCAAGAGGCGCTCGCCAAAGCTTTTGGAAAAGTGGAACAAAGCGACCCCGCCTATTTGAAACTTTCGGAGAAACAACTCGACCTCAAAAACGACATTGCGGTGTTGGAAGACAGCCTTGTTTCTTTGGCCAAGAAAGACGCCTTTATGAGCGCTATCGTTTCGCGCAAAGTCGGCGACTTGAACGACCATTTCGACAAAGCCATTCAACAAATAAAAGAGCGCAATCAACCCGCGGCCGCAAGCGAAATGCAATTCTCGATGGCCGCCATCAACGACTTGGCTCTCTTGCTCAACGAGCATTTTGACATGATGATGAAAATGGCGGCTAAACCCTCCCGCGGAAAAGGAAAGGGGAAAGGAAAGACGCCTAGTTTGAGTCAGTTGCAAAAGAAGCTGAATGAGCAAATTGAACAACTTCAGAAAAACGGAAAAATGCCGGGGCGACAGCTTTCCGAAGAACTGGCGCGGATGGCCGCCGAGCAAGAACGCATTCGCCATGCCTTGGAAAAAATGCAGGAGAAACTTTTGAAAGACGGCGGAAAAATGCCGGGCGGAGACATCCCCTCCAAAATGGAGCAAACCGAATTGGACTTGGTCAACAAAAAACTAACCGAAGAAACCGTGCGTCGGCAAAAGGAAATCGTGACCCGCTTGCTCGAAACCGAAAACTCCATACGCGAAAGAGACGAAGACCAAGAACGCAAGGGCGAAACCGCCAAAAAATATAACGCCCTTATTCCCAAATCTTTTGAGGAATATTTTAAATTAAAAGAAAAAGAAATTGAGTTAATTAAAACTCTTCCGCCGAAACTGCAACCTTTTTACAAAAATGAGGTAAATAAGTACTTTGAACGATTAGGAAATAAATAACCAGCCATGATTGACAATATCAACATTGAAATTCCATCCCTCCCAGAAAACATACGGATAATAGAAAGTTTTATCGACAACACCAAAGACCGCTTCAAACTCAACGACGATATATACGGCAACATCATGATTGCCGTGACCGAAGCGGTGAACAATGCCATCCGACACGGCAACAAATGCGATTCCGACAAGAACGTAAAGCTGAACCTTGCCTTTTTGGGAACTATCATCAAATTCACCGTGAAAGACCAGGGCGCCGGCTTCGACCATACCCGCCTGCCCGACCCCACAGCCCCGGAGAATTTGGAAAACCCGGGAGGACGCGGAATATTTCTCATCAAACACCTGAGCGACGAAGTGGGTTTTTCCGACAGCGGACGCACCATAGAGATCTCGTTTTACATCACCGATTGAAATGTCCATTCGCTATTTTTGCGAAACTTCTTACAAAATACCCTGTCCGAGAAAGACTGCTCGTTGGCTCAAAAAAGTAATCGCCGGAGAGCGCCGCAACCTGTCCCTCATTCACTTCACCTTTTGCGACGACAATAAATTATTGGAAATCAATACCGCCTTTCTCAAACACAAAACGCTCACCGACATTATCACTTTCGACTATGGCGAAGGCAAGACTGTTTCGGGAGAAATATTCATCAGCCTGGAAAGAGTTTTTGAAAATGCGCACAAATTTTCGGTTTCGGAGGACGCAGAACTTCGCCGCGTATTGGTTCATGGCGTACTTCATCTTTGCGGCTATGCCGATAAAAGCCCTGCCGATAAAAAGAAAATGACGGCGAGAGAAAACTTCTGGCTTAGAGCATATTAGTATTAGAGACGCTGAGTATCCCGCGAAGCAACAGAAGTCCTTGCCGAGGTTTTTTTTGTAATCTTGGCGTTTTCTTAACGGCGATTAAAAGAATTTTAGATGAAAAAAAATGCGGCATTTTCAGCCTCCCCTGCCAAAGAACTCATGACAATTCCCGACGCGGGAAANTCCANTGCAGAAGATTTGGCGAATATTTGGAATAACCTCNATTGCCGACTTGAAAGGAAAAAATCCGCAAAAACTTTTTGAGCAGTCCAACCAATTTGCAGGCTGTGNGCAAGACCGTTTCGTACTTTACGTTTTTCGGCGCGCCGTCTATTTTGCCGACACGCCGCCCCAAAAACGCAATCCCGAAAAATTGAAATGGCNGCATNGGNTANNATNNNTTGCGCCCGCAGGTTGCTTGCTTTCATCCTAAAAATCCAATAAATCTTAATCAAGGCTTTGCGGCTCCATGGTTGCAATGCGGGTTAAAATCTTAATTTTGCAAACTTGAACCAATAGATT
>G312J29652_10000262_pt1 | contig 12127 bp, 4 predicted proteins | sample EareggfetidaYelm_FD_29652 | JGI IMG/M metagenome (IMG submission 29652) | reverse complement strand
AAAGGCACCAGCGGCGGTCCCGGCGGCACCGCCCAAATTCTTCTGCGCGGTCTGCCCAGCATGAACAGCGGAGGCTCGCCGCTTTTTATTATCAATGGCGTGCCGATGGACAATACCCAACGCGGAGGGGCAGGGCAGTGGGGAGGTTCGGATAATGGCGACGGCATTGGCAACATTAATCCCGATGATATTGAAACGATGACCGTGTTAAAAGGTCAAGCGGCTTCAGCCTTGTACGGCGCCCGTGCTTCCAACGGGGTCATTTTGATTACCACCAAAACGGGCAAAAGAAACGACTTTATGGTGGAGTACAATACCAACTATATGGCGGATCGTGCCATGAATAATACTGATTTTCAATATGAATATGGTCAAGGCGAGGGCGGACGCCGGCCGGTTACCATTGCAGAGGCACAGAAATCTACGCGGTTTAGCTGGGGAACCAAGTTGGACGGAAGTCAGGTTATCCAATACGACGGAAATATGTATCCTTACTCGGCTCAAAAAGACAATATCAGTAAATTTTACAGAACAGGTTCCACCTTCACCAATACCGTGTCTGTTTCAAGGGGAGGCGAGAATGGCGCCGTGCGCTTGTCGGCTTCCAGTTTCGACAACAATTCTATTGTGCCCAACAGCGGGGTTAAAAGAAAAACGTTTAACCTGAATGTCAATCAACAAATAACCAAAAAATTGTCGGTAACTGCCGTAGCCGATTATGTCGATGAGCAATCGAAAAACAGAGCTTTTTTGAGCGACGGCCCCTTGAATCCAAACAACGGATTATTTTTAGCGCCTAACATTGATCAAAGCATATTGGCGCCCGGGTATAACCCGACGACAGGCAATGAAGTACGCTTTACGGATGATGAGTATGTTTCCAACCCTTACTTTGTTATTAATCAGGGCGCCAATGCTTTAGGGAGAAAACGTCTGATAGCCTCATTAATGACCCGCTATGATTTTACCGACTGGCTTTATGCGCAAGCCCGTTTAGGCTATGACATCATAAATGATAAAGGACTCGGAATTACGCCTTGGGGAACCGCTTATTCTAGCGGACTTACCGGGGGGCTTGGCGGACAATCCAAATCGGAACAATTGGAAATGAACATCGAAGGAATTGTTGGCGTCAATAAAAAGTTCGGCAACAATTTCAGTTTGGATGCCTTGGTAGGGGGAAATATCAGAAAAAATAATTACGAAAGCGTATCGGTAAGCGGGAGTCCTTTTATATTGCCTTATATTTATGCTTTAACCAATACAACGAATAGGTTCACAGGCTACGGTTATGAGCGCAAAAGAGTGAATTCGGGCTTCTACTCCATTGACATTGGCTACAAGAGTTTCCTCTCGTTCAACACCACAGGAAGGTATGATGACTATTCCACGCTGTATTCCATTGACAACCCCGGCAAGAAGACAAGCATTTTTACGCCGTCGGCATCCGCCAGTTTTCTTTTCACGGAATTGTGGCGTACGGCCCCTTTAAGTTTTGGGAAAGTAAGAGTTTCTATTGCCCAAACCAGCGGTGAATTGACCTCCGCCTATCAAACCAGTTTATACTACAGTTTGGGCAACTCTTTCAACGGAAAACCCATGGGAAGTTTTGGCGGCACAGAGCCTAATTCGTTTTTGAATCCTTTTACGGTTACCGAGGCGGAGATTGGCACGGAGTTGAAATTTTTCCAAAATCGGCTGGGTTTTGACATAGCTTGGTATGCTCGCAAGACAAAAAATGAAATTATGTCNAGCAACTATAGTCAGACCACAGGCTTTAGCAGCGGCTATGTGGGAACCGGTTCCACAGAAAACAAAGGACTGGAATTGCAAATAAAGGGCGCTCCCGTGCAAGGTCCAAAATTTTCGTGGGACATTACCTTTAATTTTTCNGCCGTGAGCAACAAAATTCTTTCCACCGATTTGAGCAACGGAAATGTGAGCTTAGGACAAACCCGGGGCACCCTGGGCAATGCCATTACAGCATACGTCGTCGGCTATTCCGGCCCGCAAATTTTGGCGTATGATTACAAGCGCCTAAACGGGGAGATTGTGGTGGACGATTCAGGGCTTCCCGTGAAGGGCGACCTTGTCAAGATGGGCAGCGTGCTTCCAAAGCATTATGGCGGTCTCACTAACCAATTTACTTACCAAAAAATTAACCTTTCATTTTTGATTGATTATAATTTTGGAAATAAGGTGCTTTCCGCCACCGAGTATTATTCCATATACAGAGGGTTGAATAAACTGACGTTGGAGGGCAGAGACGGAATAACCCGGGGCGTTACGGAAACGGGGGCAGCCAATACAAAGCAGGCTCCCGCTCAGGATTATTACAGAGCAGTGGCGCAGAACATCACTTCTTCGAGCGTGGTTTCGGGGGATTTTATCAAGTTGCGCCAAGTGACATTGGGCTGCCAAGTTCCGCTTGAATGGTGGAACAAATCTGTTTTCCGCTCGGTACAGATTTCTTTTGTGGCGCGAAATTTGGCGATCCTGATGCGCAAAGCAAAGAACATTGATCCCGAAGCCTCCTTTGGCTCCACTGTATCATACTACGGTTTAGAAGGCACCAGTTTGCCCTCGGCTCGCTCCTACGGCGTGAACGTTAACTTTAAATTCAAATAAAGCATATATGAAAAAGTCACAAAATACAGTTTCCGTGAAAAGAGTTTTCATGGGCTTTGGAATGATGTTTTTGGCGCTCTTTTCTTCGTGTGAAGATTTAAGCAAAATCAACGTAGATCCTACAAGGGCAACCCCCGATAAGTTTGACCCTAATTATTTTTTATCGAATTGCGAATGGACTTACTTGGGCGCTACGATGGGGTATAACTCCATTTTACTTCAAAGCGGATGGGCGCAAATTCTGGCTTCGACTTCGTCGGGAGCCGCAAATTATTATTCCAATATGGATAAGTACGTGCCTTCCAGCAATACCAACGAATACCTGGCCAGCGCTTGGGGCGGTTGCTATCAGTCGGCTACTTTAGCCAAGCGAATCATAACCGATACAGAAGGCAAAACGGGATATGACAACTTGAGGGCCGCGGCAAAAATTATGCTGATACTAAGCATCCACTATGTTACCGATGTGTACGGAGACTGCCCCTATTCAGAGGCTTTTAAAGCCGCCTTCGGGAATAATGTGCGCCCGGCGTATGATTCGCAGCAGACATTGTACACGGTCCTGTTGAGCGAGCTGGAGGCGGCAATAAGCCAATTAGACGCAAGCAAAGACAAACTTTCCACCGATTTGATTTACGACGGCGATGTGTCCAAATGGAAAAAATTCGGAAACTCGCTCATGTTGCGAATGGCGATGCGTCTCGTTAAAGCAGATCTTGGAAAGGCTAAAATCTACGCCGCGAAAGCCGCGGCAGCAGGCACCTTTGCCTCGTCGGACGACAATGCTTTTATCAAGTGCAATTTTGCCAATGGCTATGGAAATGCTTATGCCGGCGTACTGCTTGTTCCCAGCGATTTTTATGAAGTGAGATGGAGCAAAACGTTGATGGATTTTTTGAAATCCGCCGAGGATCCGCGCATTAGCGTCATTGCTGAAATTCCGAAAGACGGAAAAAAAGCCAATGAAGACACAAAAAATTTGACAGGAGATAATACAGCTTCCAAACAGTTGGGCATGCCTAATGGCTATGACCTGAACGGCGGCGCTACCGACATCTCTAAGTCTCCCGAATACCCCGGAGGCACAGGCAGCGGAGATGATGTCGCGCCCATCGGAAAATATTCAAGGCCGAGAATGGCTGTATATGCCGACAGAAACGGAGGCGTACTTATTTACACATACGCCCAAACAGAACTGTTGCTTGCCGAAGCGGCCGCAAGGGGATTCATTCAGGGAACAACCGCCGCCGAGCATTATAAAAAAGGGTTGGTTGGCGCCATGCAGGCTATGACCGCCATTAACGCCGACGCCGCCATTCCCGCCGCTACAGCCGCCGCTTATGCGGACGCTCATCCATTGGATGTTTCCTCAACCGACAATTCATTGAAGATGATCAATGAACAATATTGGGCTACAAGCGGTTGTTTGTTTAGCTTCGCGGAGGCTTGGAGTAATTGGAGAAGAACGGACTATCCCAAGCTGATCCCCGTGGTGTATAACGGTAATTTTTCTTCAGGTCAAATACCCCGGAGGCAACCGTATCCCACTACTGAAAACACTTCTAACTCTGCCAGTTATAGCGCCGCGGTTGCCAACCTGGCGGGCGGCGATAAGTGGATTTCAAGAGTTTGGTGGGATAAATAAAAATTCGTTGAAATCCGATAAAGGGGTTGAGCATCACATTCAACCCCTTTATTTATTCTTTTAGTTATGAAACAGATGAGGTCTTTTGCGTTTTTAATCCATCCCGCGCGGGCTGTTTTTTTTCTGCTGTTTTTGGGAAAAGAAGCAAAAGCACAAGCGTTGTTTGAATCTCTTCCTTCTTCTAAAACAGGCGTGAATTTTAAAAACAAAATCATAGAAGACGCCCGCCAAAACGCATTGACCTATCAAAATCTATACAACGGCGGCGGCACGGCCGCAGGCGATATTAACAACGACGGACTGGAGGATATTTATTTTGTTTCCAACACGCAGCAAAACAGACTTTATTTGAACCAAGGCAATTTTAAGTTTATTGACATTACGGCAAAGGCGGGAGTAGGGGGGCGCCCGGGTTGGAAGAGCGGAACCGCCATGGTTGATATTAACGGAGACGGCCTGCTCGACATCTATGTTTGCTATTCAGGAAAAACGCAACCTGAAATGAGAAAAAATCAATTCTTCATTAATCAGGGCAATCTTACTTTTTTAGACAAAGCCCGTGAAATGGGACTCGACGACGATTCTTATACCACGCAATGCGCCTTCTTCGATTATGACCTCGACGGCGATTTGGATGTTTTTTTGCTTGCTACCAATGTCAAGGTTATTCACGATTTGGAGTATGCCAAAGCCCGAAAAAATAAACACCCTTATGCGGGCGATAAGCTCTTTAAAAATAATCACGGGAAATTTATTGAAGTCACCGAACAAGCGGGCATTCTTTCCAATGAACTAGGCTTTGGTTTAGGCGTATCCGTTTCCGACGTAAACAAAGACGGATGGCCGGATATTTATGTGTCCAATGATTATGACGAGCCCGATTATTTGTACATCAATAATAAAAACGGCGCTTTCAGCAACCAATTGGAATCGGCGGTTGCTCACATATCGTATTTTTCAATGGGCAACGACATAGCAGACATTAATAATGACGGATGGCCGGATATTTTTACCGCCGACATGTTGCCCGAAGACAATGTAAGGCAAAAGTTGTTGTACGGCCCCGATAATTGGGAGCATTTTTCGCTCATGGTAAGCGAAGGGTATTATTATCAATTTATGCGCAACATGCTTCAATTGAATAACGGGGACGGAACATTTAGCGAAGTCGGGCAACTGGCAGGCGTGTCAAATACGGATTGGAGCTGGGCGCCGCTCATGGCCGATTTTGACAATGACGGATGGAAAGATTTGTTTGTTTCCAATGGCTATTTTCGCGATTACACCAACCGCGATTTTCTCAAATTTAAAGGAGATTATTATTTTCAAAAAGCGCTGGAACATAAAAAAATCGACACGCTTGAACTGGCGCGTTCCATGCCCTCTACGCCGATTCACAACTATATGTTTAGAAACACCGGTTCCATTCGTTTTGAAGATATGAGTCTGGCGTGGGGCTTCGACAAACCTTCTTTTTCAACCGGCGCCGCATTTTCCGATCTTGACAACGACGGAGATTTAGATTTAATCGTGAGCAATCAAAACGCCGAAGCATGGGTATATAAAAATCGCGCGCGCGAAAATAACCCCGAGCGTCATTACCTGAACCTGCAATTAAAAGGAGAAGGCTTGAACTCGCGCGGCATTGGAAGCAAGGTCAGTCTCTTTGCCCAAGGCCGCGTTCAGTACTTGGAACAGATGCCCGTGCGCGGCTATCAATCTTCGGTTTCTGATAGATTGCATTTCGGATTAGGCGCCGTTTCTTCCGTCGATTCTCTTGCCGTGATTTGGCCTAGCGGACGCAAAAGTACGTTGTTCAATGTTAAAGTTGACCAACTTCTGACGAGTCATGAAAAGGACGCCGCTCCCCCTTCGCCCGCATTGACAAAACGCGCCGAAAAAATTTTCACGGAGATAAATTCAATAATTCCTTACCGTTACGTCGAATACGGCGCCAATGATTTTAAACGACAACCATTGCTGAATACGATGTTGTCTCCTTGCGGGCCCGTGATGGCTGTTGCCGATATAAACGCAGACGGATTGACGGATGTATTTGTCGGAGGGACAAAAGAAAGTCCGGGGCAGTTGTTTGTTCAATCTTCTCCGTTGAATTTTAAAATGAGGGCTGATTTTAAATTCAAAGAAGACATTCCGCGCTCGGACAGCGACGCCATTTTTTTCGACGCCGACAACGATTCCGATTTGGACTTGTATGCGGTAAGCGGCGGTTATCATGAATATCAGAAGGACGACGACGCTTTGCAAGACAGGCTGTATATCAATGACGGAAAAGGGAATTTTACAAAATCGGCGCAAGCCCTTCCCCGCATGTCTTCGGCTAAATCTTGCGTTCGGCCCTGCGATTTCGATCAAGACGGAGACCTCGATCTTTTTGCGGGAGGGCGCGTTGTCCCCGGATTTTATCCCCTGCCCCCGCCAAGTTATTTGTTGCTCAACGACGGGTCAGGGCATTTTTCCGACGCCACGGCTCAACTGTTGCCTGCCCTCTCGGAAGCAGGAATGGTAACCGACGCCGCGTGGATTGATTTGAACCATGATAAATATCCCGACTTAATCACCGCGGGGGAGTTCATGCCCCTTCGTGTTTTTATTAATAAAAACGGCAAACGATGGGAAGAGCAAACCCGTCGATTTTTTAAAAATCAACAAAACGGACTTTGGAGCCGCCTCGCCTTGGCCGACTTCGATCACGACGGCGACGACGATTTGATCGCGGGAAACTTTGGATTAAATTCTCAATTTAAAGCCAGCCCCGACGAACCGATGACGCTTTATTATAATGACTTTGACAAAAACGGTTCCGTGGATCCTGTGTTGGTTTCATACGTGCAGCATAAACCTTGTCCTTTTGCGGGACGGGATGAATTATTGGATCAGCTTTATTCGCTTCGTCAAAAGTTTACAAGCTATGCGCAATATGCCAAGGCATCCCTTGCCGATTTATTTTCTGCCCGTGAAATAAATGAAGCAAGCAAACTTTCCGTCGCGGAATTGCAAACGACGTATTTTGAAAACAAGGGAGATTATTTTGAAAAACGCTTATTGCCGACGGAAGCGCAGTATGCCCCGGTTTATGCCATTCAGGTTTTGGATTATAACGGCGACGGGCATTTAGATTTTATCTTGGCCGGCAATCAAAGCGCCATCCGCATTCGGCTGGGCAGCATAGACGCAAACTACGGGCAGTTGTATGCGGGCGACGGAAAAGGAAACTTTGTTTACGTGCCGCAGACGCTCTCGGGACTGTCTTTTGCGGGCGACGTCAAATCGCTAAAAATTATTCGCGCCGAGGGCAAAGAATATTTGCTGGCAGGAATAAATAACTACGGATTGGTAACTTATCAATTAAAAAAGAAATGAAAAGTCTGTTGCTGACAGGAGCGCTGTTTCTGCTCTTGCATCCCCCCGTCAAAGCGCAGTCCGAAGCGGAAGCCGTTAATGATTTTATTCAACATGCGTTCTATTTGTCGGAGGTTATGCTGCACGATGCGGCAAGTCCTCCGGCAGCGGCTCGTTTTTACGCATACGCCATGTGGGGGGCGTTTCAATCGCTTCCCGCAACCCATGCCTCGACTCCTTTAACGTCTTGTTTTCATGCGGCATTGAGCCTCGACGTCCCGCCGCTTCCAACCCGTTTCAGCGAATATTTTTGCGCAATCTATGCCATGCTTGAAATAGGAAAACAAATGATGCCTTCGGGTTATTTGTTAAAAGAAAAAGAAGATAAGTTGCTCCGCGCGTATCGAAAAAAATACAAATGGAAGCCGCAAGACGCCGAAGAGAATAAAAATTTTGCTTTGCAGATTGCCGCGCAGGTTATCGCTTATGCGCGAACAGACGGGTATTTTTTATTAAGCGCTCTGCCCCGATACAAGCCTGTTGCAAAAGAAGAAGGTCATTGGTATCCGACTCCTCCCGAATATATGGCGGCATCAGAACCTCATTGGAAAACCATCCGGCCTTTTTTCCTCGACTCGGCCGGTCAATTTGCGCCCCCTTTGCCCGTTCCTTTCAGCACGGACAAAGAAAGCGCTTTTTTCTCTCTGCTTGAAGAAGTTTACCGCACGGGAAACGCTCTTACCAAAGAACAAAAAGAGGCGGCCGCATTTTGGGACTGCAATCCCTTTGCTGTTTTTTATTCCGGCCATGCCGCGATAGGCTTGAAAAAAATCTCCCCCGGCGGGCATTGGATTCTTATCTCGGGCATAGCGTGTCGTCAGGCAAAGGCTTCTTTTCGCAAAACAGCGGCAGTTCATGCGATGCTCGCCCTCGTCCTGCACGATGCCTTTATCAGTTGTTGGGATGAAAAGTACAGAAGCGACCGAATCCGTCCGCAGACGGCAATAAACAGACACGTCAATGCGGAGTGGACGCCCTTGTTGCAAACGCCCCCGTTTCCCGAATATACCAGCGGGCACAGCGTAGTGTCGGCCGCGGCGGCGGAAGTCTTGAGCTATTTTTTCGGAGATAAATTCAGATTTACCGATACGTCGGAAGAATACTTCGGACTTCCTCCCCGAACTTTTAATTCTTTTCGAGAAGCCGCAGACGAAGCCGCCCTCTCTCGTTTATACGGCGGCATACACTTCCGCGACGCCATTGAAGACGGACAGAAGCAAGGCACGTCAATAGGTAATTTTGTGATTTCAAAAGTAAAGCGCGTAAACCTTGCCGATTATTGATAAGGGCGACGCCCGAAAAGCGCTTTATTATAATTTATTGCAATTTATTATAATAAATTATAATAAACACAAGCGGCACGGCCCTTTTTGTTTGTCATAATTTGAACACATTGCTCCCCGCTTTTAATAATTGCTCTTTGCCCTTCCAAACCAATTTCCCGTCCGTGTTTTTCGGAAGATATATTTCAGCCGACAGCACGCCTTTCTTCTGTTTGTATTTAACAGAAATTTTTCCGTTGGGATGAGGCATTTCCCCCGATATGTCTTCGATTGTGCCCAAATGAGGAGTGATTTTTATTTTAGCAAAGCCGGGCGCGTCGCTGTCAATTCCAAGTATAATTCTGTAAACCTCTATATTGGGGCTGGAACCCCACGCATGGCAATCCGACCGCGTGGCGCTCACGTCGGAAGTTTCAGCCCATGTGGTCAGTCCAAGGTTGATATTTTCGCGCCATATTCCCAGCCAATTCAGATAATTATCTCCTAGTCCCGCCTTGGCCAGTGCCTGATGAAGGTAGTACTTGAAATATATCGAAGCAGGCGCAAGGGCAGAGTCTTTTTCAAGTTTCATGGCCAGCGATTTGGCTTTATCGCCTTCCGCAACACCCGAAAGTATAGCCAAGGAATTGGCATGTTGGGAATAGAAATCCCCTGTTTCGGTATCGGCATACAGACCTTTATCCGGCCTCCAATAGCGGCGTTGGATGCTTTCTTTTAATTGCCGTGCCTTATTTATATAGCTTCGCGCGAGTTCTTTAAATCCCAATTTTTCTTCCATTTCCGCCGCTAGTTGATAAGTCCAAAGCAGTTGCATGTCAAGCGTGGCCGATTCGCCGTTCTCCCCGACGGGAGCCATGCCGAAAACCCATCCTTTATGATTTACCCAATCCGTAAATATCCAATAAGGCACATTTTTTAATGAACCATCGGGTCTTTGACATCTTTCAAAAAATGAGAATACTTGCCTTGTGCCGGGCAGTTTATCTTTGATAAAGGCGCTGTCGGGGCGATACATGAAGCAGTCGTGGAGCATGGCAATCCACCAAAGCGAAAACGTCGGAATTTGTTGATGCAAGGCTGTAGGGTATCGGCTCAATGTGATGCCTTCGGCAATGCGCGAGCGGTCCATTTGCGTGATGGCGCTTTTTGCAAGTCTGTCGTCGCCTGCGTTATAAAAGGAAACAAGCGCTTGAATTCGGGCGTCGCCTATATACTGTAATTGTTCGTAATAAGGGCAATCCATATAAGTTTCAAACGCGCACAAACGAGCGGTTCTCCAACCAATGTCGAGAATTTTTGAGAGTTCAGGACGGGTTGTGGTCAGCTTGGATTGGTTCTCAAAAGGATACCCCGTAAAAGTTCCGTAGATGTCATTAAGGGTCAGCGGTTCGTCTTTAGTATATATTGTTAATTTAAGATACCTGTAAGTTCTCCACCATAAGGAAGTAAATTCCTGATTGGCTGCGCCGTTTGAAATAAGGCTGTCGGTTTTTCCGATAAATATCTTGCCCTCTGTTTCATTGCGGTTTCCCTTTCCGTCCAAATCTTGCCCCTTTCTAATGTACAGTCCTTCGCTATAGCCCATGACAAGACTAGCCCCTCNGCCTGCGCTAAACGATACGGTTGGATAGGCATTTGTCAAAAATCCCTGGTCGAGCAAAATAACCGCCTTCGCATGAGCCGAAACAGTAAACTTGCTTTCCGCCGACGGAAAATTTTTGGGAACCGACGCCCCTTCAGACTTTCGCGTATATTGCAACCGTTGCTTTTTCATTTCCATTGGCGGGATAGGGGAGGGGACAAGCATCCACCCCAACGAGTTTATCGCCGCCCCCTTCGTGACGCCATGACCTATCACTCTTGCCTTATCCCAACGGCTGTCGTCGAAGCCTTGCAGGGACCATCCGCTTACGTGCTTGTTCATGTCCACAAATTCTCCGGGGCCGGTTACATAATATCCCGGAACTATTGGCACTAAGGGTTTATACCCCTCATCCTTTATTGTTTTCCAAGTGTCATTCGTATTTAGGATTTCTTCATCGGGTGAATTTCCCTGCAATATGAACGCCGTTAAATAGCTGATTTGCGCTTCGGGTTTATACTTGCCGTCATTCCACACCACGGCGGATACGGTATTTTTTCCGGCCGTCAAATACGGCGCTAAATCCAGCGTCTCAAAATTCCAAAAATACAGGTCGCCCCTTGCAGGCCCTTGCGATACTTGCTGACCGTTTACAAATAATTTGTACCGATTGTCTGCGGAGACATGCACTCTGAACGAAGAGGGTTTTTGCTCAAGCGTCATCGTCTTTCTGAACTTGAACACGGCGTAATCTTTAAGCGTTTGGTCAAAAGCAGCCGTATATTCATTGGCATGGCTTCCCGGGCCGGTAATCCATTGCGCATTCCAAGGCTTTCGAAGCAACTCCTCCCGGATTTGCTGAGCCGTCAAATTTTTTGTCAATAAAAAAAATAATGCCGCGGAAAGTAAAATCGTCAAATTTTTCATAATTATTCTTTAGTTAATTTACATACGGTGTTTAAATCCAAGCGCCCGATGCGATTTTTGGAAACCGCAAAAAAAGGCGCCGTTACTCTTATGCTCCTTCAGAGGAAGAGAAGGCAACCCCTTCCCTTCCCGCTGAACGGCATCCTGTTTTAAATTGCCTTCTTGTCCGCGCGTCTTCAATTTATGAGTCGTTTATATAAAGTCTAAATAATTAATTTCACAAGCAACTTTTAATTCATCAATAATTTTACGGCAAAGGTACGCTATTTAAGGCTGTTTATAGCTCATAAAATTTGGCTTGTTTTATTTAAACACTGCTTTAATTGCTTTTAAATAGGCATCCCCATATTTTTTTTCAGGCAATAAATAACTTCCTTCGGTCCATTCATTCCAGGCATTTAGCACTAGTATTTTATGTTTGGGATTGTAGGCATCCAAAAATGATTTTGCTTCTTGTAATTGTTTTTGAAAAGAAGCTGGCGTATTGCCCACAAAAACTGATGTCCACGGATAACCCCTCATTTCAAACTTATCGCTTTGCATACAGCGCGGACTTGCATCCCAGCCCATTGAGACATTGGGGGTATATAAAATATCAGGATATTCTTTGATGAATTTTGCCCAGTAATCTTTAGCCGA
>G312J29652_10000259_pt1 | contig 12183 bp, 11 predicted proteins | sample EareggfetidaYelm_FD_29652 | JGI IMG/M metagenome (IMG submission 29652) | reverse complement strand
CTGGTCCGGGCGGCCTGGAACCGGCGGGTTGAGCATGAAGAGCAGTACCTGTGGCAAACCGTTCTGGGCACACCCATGCCGGGAGAAACCGACTTGCTGGTGCCGGCGAGTGCGAACACCCGGAAACCGGCGCGCACTGCACGGCTGGCGCTGCGCTGCACGAAGGTGCGCTTGCGAGCTTGTATTTGTGGATAAACCTCGGCTCCCAATCACTCCCCGGAAACCTCACTTGGCCAAAGCCTCCACGATCCGCGATATTGCTGCGTTGGCAAAGGTGTCCAAGGCAACCGTCTCACGTTATCTCAACGGCACCCTCGACTTGCCGCAAGAAACCAGGCGGCGCATCGACGACGCGGTGCTTGCGCTCAATTATCGGCAAAACAGTCTGGCACGTCGCTTGAGCATCGGCAGCAGCGAGATGATCGGCTTGGTCATGCCGGATGTCGCCAATCCCTTCTTTGCCGAACTGGCCGATGCGGTTGAGGAAGCGGCATTTGAAGGCGGCTTTGGTCTGGCCTTGTGCATCACGCGCAACCAACTTGCGCGCGAAGCGCTCTATCTGGGTTGGCTCGACACACAACACCTCGACGGCCTGATTTTTGCGACCAATCGCCCAGACGACGGCTCGCTTGGCAAACTGATCGGCGAGCGCAGCAACATCGTCCTGATCGATGAGGATGTGCCGGGAGTGGACATCCCGAAGGTCTTCGTCGACAACATCGAAGGCGGCTATCTGGCCACGCGGCATTTGCTNGACGCCGGTCACACCCGCATTGCGCATGTCACCGGGCCGGCAGCGCTGTTCACCGTGCGCGAACGCNTGGCGGGCTATCGGCGCGCGCTTGACACCGCNCACATTCCGTTCGACGCCTCGCTGGTGCTGTTNGGAAGCTACGANCGCCGCTTCGGTCAGACCGCTGCGGCAGAGCTNGTCGCCCGCGACGATGCCCCGACNGCCATATTCGCGGGCAGTGATTACCTGGCGGTCGGCATGCTGGAGACGCTGCGCGACTGCGGCCTGGACGTGCCAGGCGACATGTCGATCGTCGGCTTCGACGACATGGAATTTGCCAGCCTGCTGATGCCGCCGATCACCACGCTCAAGCAATCCGCGCGTGATGGGCAGCGCTGGCGTCGCCATCCTGCTGGCCATGCTGGCCGACCACAGCCCTGCTCCGGCAACGGGAGCGCCGGTTCAGCGGCTGCCGGTGCGCCTGATCGAACGCGCTTCCGTGGCGCCGCCGCGCAAGAAACCCCTGCCAAACGCCGATTGAGGGAAACGATTGACATCCACATACGCTCCGCATAAGCTGATGGTAAACCGGTTTACAAACATGCTGCGATGCCATGCCGGTGGTGCAGACGGCGCGGCGTTCCCGGACGTGCGTGCCACACATCCAGAAAGGGGATTTCGATGAGTGCAGTTCCATCCTTGCGCCGGACCACCGTTGCCGCTGTTGCTTTCCTGGCGCTATCCATCTTCAGTTCAGCGGGCTTTGCGGCAGACCGGAAGAAAATTGCGCTGGTGCAAATCAATCAGGAAGCGCTTTTTTTCATCCAGATGAACCAGGGTGCTCGAGCGGCGGCGAAAGCAGCCGGTGTCGATCTGGTGATCCATAACGCCAACAATGATCCGAGCGCTCAAACCAACGCCATCGAGACCTACATTCAGCAAAAGGTCGATGCCATCTTGGTTGCTGCGATCGATGTCAACGGTATCAAACCGGCCATCAGCGAAGCCAGGAAGGCCGGCATTCCAGTCGTCACCATCGACGCCATCGTGGATGGCGACAACGCCGCGCAGGTCGGCGTGGACAACTACAAGGTTGGCGTGGATATCGGCAAGCACACGGCAAACTACATCCGTAAAACGCTGGGCGGCAAGGCGCAGGTCGGTGTCGTGGGCGCGCTGAACTCTTTCATTCAGAACGTGCGTCTGGACGGCTTCAAAGCCGGGCTGGCAAGCGTGCCAGGCGCGAAGATCGTATCGATAGTGGATGGCCAGAACGTGCAGGATCAGGCACAGACGGCGGCTGAAAACCTGATTTCCGGCAATCCTGGCTTGCAGATCGTCTACGCGACCGGCGAACCCGCATTGATCGGCTTGGTGGCCGCAGCCCAAGGCGCTCGCCTGAAAATCGTCGGCTGGGATTTGAGCGCGCAGGCGATCAAGGGCATCGATGCCGGCCTGGTCGCCGCCGTCGTGCAGCAAGATCCCGAAGGCGAAGGGCGCGCCGCAGTCGGCGCGGCCATCAAACTGATCAACAAACAGGCGGTTGAAAAGAACATCTCGGTGCCGGTCACGATAGTGACGAAAGAGAATGTCCACCAATACCGGGCGATCTTCAGGTAAGGCCGCGAGGTCGCGGTTTTTGAAGGAAATGCGCATGGGCAACGCGGCAGTGAGCAATGAGGCAAAGCCTGCGCGTGTGCGCATGGAGAACATCACCAAGAGTTTCGGTGCCGTGCAGTCGTTGCGCGGGGTGAATCTGGAAGTGGCGCCGGGTGAAGTGCTCGGACTGGTCGGCGACAACGGCGCAGGCAAATCGACGGTATCGAAAGTGCTGTCAGGCGCGCTCATTCCCGATAGCGGGCGCATTGAAATCGACGGCCAACCGGTGCACTTCAGCGGCCCTGGCGAGGCGCGCGCGCACCACATCGAAATGGTCTATCAGGACCTGTCGCTATGCGACACCATCGACATGGCAGGCAATCTGTTTTTGGGGCGCGAACCAATGCGGCGCATACTGGGCGTGCCGCTGCTCGATCACGCCAGGATGCACCGCGACGCGCAGGAGATGCTCAGCGGCCTTGGCATTCGCATTCCCAACACCCGGCTCGATGTCGAAAACCTGTCCGGCGGTCAGCGGCAGGCGATTGCCATTTCGCGCGCGGTCTCCTTCGACCCGAAAGTGCTGATCATGGACGAACCGACCGCCGCGCTCGCCGTGGCCGAAGTCGAGGCGGTGCTTGAACTGGTGCACACCGTCAGCCGACGTGGTGTGAGCGTGATTCTGATCAGCCATCGTCTGCAAGACCTGTTTCTCGTCTGCGACCGCATCAGCGTGATGTACGAGGGACAAAACATAGCAGACCGAAAAATCGGCGAGACCAATCTGGAAGAAATCGTCGACCTGATCGTCGGGCGTAAATTCAGTGCGCGTTCGGCGCGCGCCCTGGCCTGATCATGACAGCGCGGCCATTCCAGCATCTGCGGCATCTGCGCCATGCCGGCGTGGCCAGCATCGCCGTCTTCTTCATCTGCTGTGTGCTTGCCTTCAGTGTGGCCACCGATACCTTCCTGAGCGCGGGCAATCTGCTCAATGTGCTGCGGCAGAGCGCGCCACTGCTGATCGTGGCCACCGCCATGACGCTGGTGATCACCACCGGCGGCATCGACCTGTCGATCGGTTCGACGCTTGCGCTGGTTGGCGCGCTCGCGGCCATTGCGTTGCAGGCCGACGTGCCAGACATCGTCGTGCTGCTCGGCGGCGTGCTGCTCGGCGCATCGATCGGCGCGCTCAACGGCTACTTTATTGCCTGGGCCGGCATGCCAGCCTTCATCGTGACGCTGGGCACCTTGTCGGTCGTGCGCGGCATCGCGTTGCTCATCACCCAAGGCTATTCGGTGCCGGTCAGGGACATCGGCTGGTTCGTTCAACTCGGACGCGGACACCTGTTCGGCGTGCCGCTGCCCGCGCTGATCGCCATATTGACGCTATGCGCCGGATGGGTGGCGCTGCGCCACATGCGCTTTGGCCGCTACGTGGTCGGCATCGGCACCAACAGCGAGGGTGTGCGCCGCGCCGGTGTCAAGGTGCGCATCGTGACGCTGAAAGTCTACATCCTCAGCGGCGCGGCGGCGGGGTTGGCCGGTCTCATCACCACGGCCCGGCTTGGCAGCGGCTCGTCCAACCAAGGCGTCGGTTTCGAGCTTGCCGTGATCGCTGCGGTGGTGCTCGGCGGCACCAATCTGTTCGGTGGCCGCGGCACCATCGTCGGCACCTTGCTCGGCGCACTGAGCATCGCCGTGCTCGGCAATGGCCTGATCCTGATCCACGTATCGCCGTTCTATACGCAGATCATCCAGGGCGCGATCATGCTTCTGGCAATCTGGATGAACACGCGCATTTTCACCTCGCAGCCAAAACAATGAACTCCCTCTTCCGCCATGCNGAGCCATTGCCGGTNGGTGTCAAGAGCGGTCANGTGATGACGGTGCTTGGCCCCTTGCCCGTCGAACGGATGGGCGTGACGCTCATGCACGAACACATTTTGCTNGATGCNTCCGGCAAGTGGCAGCCATCGTCGTGCTGCGCAGAGCGCCATATCGGCGAGCAGAAAGTGCACATCGGCATTCTCGGTGCGCTGCGGATGAATCCACTCATGAACCGCGACAACTGCCAGCTTTTCGACGCCGAGCTTGCGATCGATGAGTTGATGCGCTTTCGCGAACTGGGCGGCGATACCGTCGTCGACCCGACCAACCTCGGCATGGGCCGCGATCCATCGGCATTGCAGAAAATTGCGCGTCGCACCGGACTGAACATCGTGATGTCAACCGGCTTTTATCTGGAGCCTTCGCACCCCGCCTATGTCAGCCAGAAATCGATCGATGAACTGGCGGCACAATTGATTTTCGATGTCGGTGGCGCAGACGCAAAGCCCGCTGTGGTCGCCGGACTGATCGGCGAAATCGGCGTGTCGGCAAGTTTCACCGCCAACGAAGAAAAATCGCTGCGCGCCGCCGCGCGCGCTGCTGCCGCCACCGGCGTGCCACTGTCCATTCATCTGCCGGGCTGGGCGCGGCATGGGCATCGTGTGCTGGACATCATCGAAGCAGAAGGTGCCGATCTGAACCACACCGTGCTGTGCCACATGAACCCAAGCCACATGGACACGGCATATCAGCACGCGCTCGCGCGGCGCGGCGCATGGCTCGGGTACGACATGATCGGCATGGAGTATTACTACGCAGACGAGGATGCGCAATCGCCGTCGGACCAGGAAAACGCCCACGCGATCAAGGCATTGATCGATGCCGGCTTCATCGACCGGCTGCTCATGTCGCAGGATGTCTTTCTCAAGACCATGCTGACCTGCTACGGCGGTCACGGCTATGGCTACATTCTGAAATATTTCGTGCCGAGGCTGCGTCGCCACGGCGTGACGGATGAACAGATCGAAACGCTGATGATCACCAATCCGGCCAAGGTTTTTTCTTGACACTGCGCCGCAATCCATTTCACAGGAGAGGTAATGACCCAAGCCATCTTGCTCGCAGGGGAAAGCTGGACCAGCATGTCGACACACATCAAAGGTTTCGACCAGTTTCCGACGGTGACACACCACCATGGCGCAAAGCTCTTTCTCGACGCGATGAAAGACAGCCGCTACTCGGTCAGGCACATGCCCAACCACGAAGCCCAGGAAGATTTTCCGGCCACGCTCGCAGGTCTGCTCGCCTATGACGCCATCCTCTTGTCCGACATCGGGGCCAACACGCTGCTGCTGCATCCCGACACCTGGATGAGAAGCCAGCGCACCCCGAACCGCCTGAAGCTCTTGCGCGAATACGTGGCGGCCGGCCGCAGCCTGATGATGATAGGCGGCTACCTGAGCTTTCAAGGCATCAATGGCAGTGCGCGCTTTCACAATACGCCGGTCGAAGAAGTGCTCCCGGTGACCTGCCTGCCCTATGACGACCGCGTCGAAGTGCCGGAAGGCTTCGCGCCGCAGATTGTCGCCGCGCATCCCGTGGTCAGCGGGCTGGGCAGCACATGGCCGCACCTGCTTGGCTACAACGAAGTGCAGGCCAAACCCGGGGCTACCGTCATTGCGACCGTCCCCGATACCGGACATCCGCTGCTCGTGGCAGGCGAATACGGCAAGGGGCGCACGCTGGCCTGGATGAGCGACATGTCGCATCACTGGCTGCCGCCGGAATTTTCCGACTGGAGCGGCAGTGCCAGACTCTGGCTGAACTGCCTCGACTGGCTGACCTCGAGTGCGCCTTGATCGCGCGATGAACACCGCGGCACGGGTCTGCGTCGTTGGCAACGCAGCGATCGATCTGAGCGTGCAGGTCAACGCCCTGCCACTGCCCGGCGAGACGGTGCTCGCGGTGGAGAGCCGCTCCGATTTCGGCGGCAAGGGCGCCAATCAAGCCGTGGTCGCAGCCCGGGCCGGGGCCGAGACACAATTGTTTGCGGCGCTTGGCTGCGACGCCGATGGCGACCGCATTCTGGCGCGCCTGATTGACGATGGCGTCAACACGCAGAACGTGGTGCGGCTTTCCTGCGCCAGCGACCTATCGATCGTCACCGTCGATGCCCGTGGGGAGAACACCATCGTTACCCGCAACACCGCCGCCGCCGACTACCGACCAAACCTGCACACGCTGCTGGATGCGACCCATGCCGGCGACTGGATCGTGCAACAGGGCAACCTGAGCGCGCCAGTGACCGCAGAGGTGCTCGATACTGCGCGGCGCAAGCAACGGCGCACCCTGCTCAATCCGGGGCCAGTGCGCTTCGATTGCCGACCGATGCTCGCCCATGTCGACATTCTTGTCGTCAATCAGGTCGAAGCTGCCGCACTGACCGCACTCGACAACCCGGCGCATGCTGCCGCAGCGCTGCACGACGCAGGCGCGCGCGAGGTACTGATCACGCTTGGCGCGCAGGGTGTGCTCTGGTGCGACGAGCATGGGGCAAGGCTGGCTGCGGCAGTGCGCGCCCAGGCCATCGATACCGTTGGCGCTGGCGACGCTTTCTGCGGCACGCTCGTCGCTGCGCTGGCACAAAATCTGACCATGCCCATTGCGCTGCGTTGGGCATTGTCAGTTGCCGCATCGAGCGTGACGCGGCGAGGCAGCCAAGCCAGCTTTCCCGATCGCGCAACCATGCGCGATTTACGAAACGCATCAGCCGACGCTGAATGAATCCCCGCGCTGCTGCGAAAAATCAATCAACCAGAGAGGGTATTGAATCAATATGGAAACTTCATTGGCTGTGGGACGCGGCAGCACCGATTGCGTCGAAAAGATTTTTGGACGCGCGCGCGGGGTCGTGATCGGCGTGATTCACTGTCCAGCCTTCCCCGGGGCGCCGCGCTATCGAGACATGTCGGCAGCAGCCCTGTATGAAACTGCACTCGCCGATGCCCTTGCATATGCGCGTGGCGGTGTCGATGGACTGATCGTCGAGAATCACGGCGACATACCCTTCTCGAAACCTGAAGACATCGGTCATGAAACCTCGGCGTTCATGGCCGTGACCGCCGACCGCATCGCGCGAGAAACCGGCCTGCCGATCGGCATCAACGTGCTGGCCAACGCCGCGATGGCGGCGCTGGCCATTGCTGCGGCCAGCAATGCCGCGTTCGTGCGCGTCAATCAATGGGCGAATGCCTATATTGCGAACGAAGGCTTGATTGAAGGCGCAGCAGCGAGCGCGCTGCGCTACCGCGCCCGGTTGCGGGCGACCGGGGTCCGTGTATTTGCGGATGCGCACGTCAAACATGGCGCTCACGCGATTGTGGCAGACCGCTCGCTCGAAGAACTGGTGCGCGACGTCGAATTCTTTGATGCAGACGCGATCATCGCCACAGGCCAGCGCACCGGCGACGCCGCCAGCCCGGATTATCTGAAGCAAATCCGGGCGGCGACGGCATTGCCCTTGCTGATTGGCAGCGGCTGCACGGAACACAACATCAGCGAGATACTCTCGATCGTCGATGGCGTGATTGTGGCAAGCTCCCTGAAGGCGGGCGGCCAATGGTGGAATCCTGTTGATGAAGCAAAGGTTCGGGCATTCATGCGCGCCGCCCGTTAGTCGTGCCATCGAATGGCACTGCACGAACAGACGCCGACGGGAATCCTGATGCTGAATTTTTGGTGCAGCTCAAATACGAGATGGAATCGGGCCGCAGGGCAGTGATCAGGCGCTGCTGCGCCTGTCGAAAAAGCCCATCCAACACGCAGTGATGATTGTCAATTTCTCATCTCGACGCAGACAAATTACACGCAAACCGAGCTTGCCGATCCGCTGCAGATCGAGCCCCAGTGAGCCAATCACACGGCCATCCCCACTTCAATGAATCGCCGATGAGCGGAACACCGCCCCTGACCCGCTCCGCCCCTGACCCGCTCCAGAGCGGTGCGGCCATCGACCCGGCGCCCGCAGGCCCGATCCATGCTCCCTGGCCGGCTCAGGGTAGTTCTTTGTTCACCGTCGGCGCCGACGGATCGCGCGGGCCTATGGTGCCCAGGCGGCTTTTGAGCGACTGGGGCTGTCCCGTGAACAGCGCGGCGTAGACGGTGGTGTTGGCCAGCACCTTCTTCACATAGTCGCGCGTCTCGGCAAAGGGGATGTTTTCGATCCAGATGGCGGCGTCGAGCTCCGGGCCGTTGCGCCAACTGCGCGGGCGCCCCGGGCCGGCGTTGTAGGCGGCGGCGGCCAGCGGCATGGAGCCGGCAAAGTCGTCGAGCGCGAGTTTCAGGTAGGCCGTGCCGATGGTGATGTTGGTGTCGCGGTCGGTGAGTTGGCCGGGGCTGAAGTCGGTCAGCCCGATCTTTCTGGCAGTCCAGCGGGCCGTGGCGGGCATCACCTGCATCAGGCCCGCAGCGCCCGCATGCGAGCGGGCATCGATCACGAAGCGACTTTCCTGGCGCGTCAGCCCGTACACATAGGCCGGATCGATGCCTGCGCTGTGGGCACGATCGAGCACCGCCTTGCGAAACGGCGTGGGGTAGCGCTGGCCGATGTCGATCGCGCCCTTGGTGCGTTCGCTGGTGTTGATGCAGCGGTCCCAGACCTCGTGCTGGCAGGCGAAGTCGGCGGCCGCGAGCAGTTCACGGTCCGGCATGCCGCCGCTTTGGTACAGGCTGGTGCTGTAGTTCCACTCGCGCACGCCCTCGCTGCGCAGGCCCAGCAAGATGGCGTACAGCCCCCGGTTGAGCCCGGGGTTGGCGCGGGCGGCGGCCTTTTCTTCGGCGCTCAGCGGCGCCGGCGCCGGCGGCAGCGTGATGCGCTGGCCCAGTTCTTCCTGCGCCAGTTGCTCATAAAAGCCCCTTGCGCCCCAGGCGCCGGCAATGTCTTGCAGCAGTTGCCGGGCGGCGGCGCGTTCGCTGTCGCCGGGTTTGTCGGCCAGTAGCGCGCGCGCTTTCCAGTAGCGCCAGGCGTTGTCCTGGCGGGCCTCGGGGCGCATCGCATCGACGGTCTTGAGCACGGCCCTCCAGCGGCCTGCGCGCAATGCCGCGCGCACCTTCCAGCCCAGCAGATCATCGCTCAGGTCGCTGTCCCGGGTGACGTTGGCGAAGTAGTCCGGCGCGGCGCCGGACAGATTTTGCGCAGCGGCTTTGCCGATCACGCCCCAGGCCCAGTTGCGCTGCTCGGGCGAGAGTTGCACGCCCGGGCGGTTGCCGAGCTGTTGCGCCGCGCCGTCGGGGTTGCCGTTGGCCAGCCGGATCAGGGCCAGCAGCAGCAGTTCCTGCTGCCACTGGCCGCGNNCCGTGGCCCGGTTGCGCAGGTACTTGCCGGGGCTGTCGAGCAACTCCTGNATCTGCTCCAACGCCTGCGGGGCGACGATCTCGACCGCATTGCGCACCACCTGCGGCCGGTTGGCCGCCATGCCCAGGCGGGCCTTGCGCCAGATGTCTGGCGCGCTGAGCTGGTTGGCGCCGTACAGCGTGCCGGCCGCATGGGTGCAGCCGTCGTCGGCGTCGCGCAGCGCATACCAGTTGCTGCGCACGGCGGCGGCCACCGAGGCGCTCGCCTGGCCCAAGAGATGCTCGATCAGCAGCGCATGGCAGCGCACTTCGCGGTCGTCGGACATGCGGTAGTAGGGGTGTTGCTCGGCAAACCGCCCCCAGTCGCGCCGCTGGCCCAGCAGCAGCAGCCAGTCGTTGCGCATGCGGTCTTCCTGGTAGCTGCCGGCGTAGCGCTGCATGAACGCCTGCACCTCCTGCTCCGAGGCGTCCTCCAGGCGGGCCTTGAGCTCCCAATACGCCGCCCAGGGCTCCAGCGCATGGCCGCGCGCGGCGGGCAGGAGTTGCTCCAGCTTTTTGCGCTCGCCTTGTTGGAATGCCTGCTGCATCTCCAGCAGGATCTCGTCACCCTTGTTTTGCGCCCACACCAGGGGCGCGCTGCCGGCCAGCAGCGCGCCGGCGACGAGCGGTGTCAGAATTCGATGCCATTGCATGGGGGAATTATCTGATGGACAAAGCAGCCCTTCGGCGCGCGTTGATCGAAGAACGCCTGAACCTGCCCGACCGCCTGCAACGGGCCGATCTGTTGCAGCAGGTCATGCGCATCTGGCTGGTGAACCGGCCCGACACCGTGATCGGCGCCTACTGGCCGATCAAGGGCGAGTTCGACCCCCTGCCCGCGCTGCACCGCTGGCAGGAAGACGGCGAACTGCAGGGCCAGCCCCTGCGCCGCCGCATCGGCTTGCCCGTGGTCGACAAGCAGCACAAGACGCTGAGCTTTCATGCCTGGCATCCCGGCTGCCCGATGGAAGAAGACGCTTACGGCATCCCCAAGCCCAAGGGCACCGGGGCCGTCGTCCCCACGCTGCTTTTCGTGCCCTGCGTGGGCTACGCAGCGGGCGGCTATCGGCTCGGCTATGGCGGCGGGTTCTACGACCGCACCCTGGCCATCTTGCAGCCCAAACCGTTCACCGTCGGCCTGGGGTTCACGCAGGGCTATCTGGACGACTTCGAGCCTGAAGCCTTTGACCTGCCGCTGGACGCCATCCTGAACGACAACGGGGTGGTCTGGCCCATATAGGCAGGAGTACGTTTTGCCTGATTCCATCATCGGCACACATCGGGGCTGGCGCATATGGCACCCGACGGCCACCATGTTCTTGGCCCACGGTGTCCTTTTCGGGGTCTGGGCTACGCAAATACCCGCCTTCAAGGAAAGGCTGGGGCTGGAGCCTCTTGCGCTCAGCCTGATCCTGTTCATGCTCGGCGGCGGCAGTGTTCTTGCCATGGCGGGCAGTGCATGGCTGATCCATCGCATCGGTGTCGTCAATTTGATGCGCATCACTGCCACTTTGCTGTGCGGCTTTGGCATTCTCATTCCGCTGGCGCCTGACGTCATCACCCTCGCCATTGTCGTTTTTCTGTTTGGCGCCTCAGGCGGCAGCATGGATGTGGCCATGAATACACATGCCTGCGATGTCGAAAGGTATGCGGGCCGCCCCTACATGTCTTCCTTCCATGGCATGTGGAGTCTTGGCGGCTTGGCCGGCGCAGGCGCCGGCGCACTGCTGATGCGCGCATTTTCCCCCGCCATCGAAGCCTCGATGATTTCCGTGGCCATGCTCGCGCTGTTTCTGTGGGGGCTGCGAGGGCTTCTCCCGCAGCAGGAACCTGTCGGGCACGCCTCTGAAAAAACGCGCTTCACTCTGGCCGGGCCGGCTCTCATCTTAGGCATCGTGTCGATTTTTGCTTTCGGCGGCGAGGGCATCGTGCTCGATTGGGCGGCGGTCTACATGAAGCAAAGCCTTGCCGCCGGCAGCGAGCTTGCGCTCATGGGCTATGCGGCCTTTGCGGGTTCCATGGCGATCATGCGCCTGGCCGGCGACGTCATCCGCCATCGATTCAGCGCCCGCTCGCTGGTCTGCACCGGGGGCCTGTTCGCAGCGTTCGGGCTGGTGATTGGCCCGCTGAGCAAAGACCCGGCCATCATGATTGCCGGCTGCGCCATCGCCGGCGCAGGTCTTGCCAATATCGTGCCGGTCCTGTTCAGCCTGGCGGGCGCCCTGCCCCGTCCGGGGGTGCAAATTGCCGCTGTTTCAACCATGGGATTCGGCGGCTTGCTCGCCGTGCCGCCGTTGCTGGGCATCATCGGCCAGCATTACGGCTTGGGCACAATCTTTTATGCCGGAGCAGTTGGCGCCCTTGCCATTACCATTCTTGCCTTGTCAGGCATCGATTCATCCCCTGCAAGCCGCGCTGCCGCAGATGCATGAGGGCGCCCCGGATGAACGACACCGCCCGTCCGTGCCCCGCGCAGCCCACCCCCGTGCCCACCCCCGTGCCCATACTCTGTGCCATATAGTGCGGTGGCAGCGCCGGTCGCGCCGGCCGTGCTTTTCCACTTCCCCTGCACAGGTACCCCATGCTCCAGCTTCATATCGGCAGCAAGAACTATTCCTCCTGGTCCATGCGCT
>G312J29652_10000257_pt1 | contig 12262 bp, 9 predicted proteins | sample EareggfetidaYelm_FD_29652 | JGI IMG/M metagenome (IMG submission 29652) | reverse complement strand
CTGGCCGCCCGTGAGCCGTATATGCAAACCGAAATAGGCCGTTTCTACGGCGGCCCGATTGAGGGCGAGAACGGCGACGGAGTATTAAATTCATGGCCTTTGGATGAAGGCTATATCGACTATCTGTCAGGAGACTCGCACGGCTATTCTTCTTCCGCGCCGAATTTTACCACAGGCATTGTCAATAAGCCTGCAGACTTCCCGACTATCAGCCAAGACGTACTGGTAAGCAATAATCAGCCTGACGGCGGAAGGACAAATAAAAATGGAGACGATATCCAAGTATCGGTAGGTTACCATGCCATTGAGTTTTTATTGTGGGGTCAGGATAATACGCCTGCGGGAAGTAAAATCCCCGGTCAACGCTCTTACAAAGATTATCTGACGACCGACGACGCCACCGCGCCCAATGGCGACCGTCGGGCGCTTTATTTGAAGACCGTTACTCAATTAGCAATAGATAATTTAAAAGCCATTGCCGACGCTTGGGTGCCCGGCGCAGATAATTACAGAAAGAATTTTGAAGCTAATCTGTCTTCCGCTATCGGTTGCATGTTTAACGGCGTCGGGCGCTTGGCGAAAGGCGAGATGTCAGGCGAAAGAATGGGGACGCCTTTAAGGGTGAATGCGCAAGAGCAGGAACACTCCTGTTTTAGCGACAATACGCATCGCGATTTATGGCTGAATATGCAGGGCATCGTAAATGTATATTATGGCAAATACAAGCGCATAGACGGTTCCGAAATCAGCGGCCCCGGCTTGAGCGATTACGTAAAGAGCCTCAATCCGACGGACGACGCTAGAATGAAAACATTATTGACCGAGGCGCAAGCCCGCCTGAAGGAAATTGAAAACAATAAGCCTTTTGATTGGCTGATCGACGGCGACAATTCTTCGGGAAACGAAATTGTCCGAAANGGACTAAACGCGGTGGCCGCGGTGGCCGATTGGGTCACTCAAATATCGCATGACCTCAAGTTGAGTCAAGTGACTATTCCCGNGNNGAACCCCNGATNGCGGGGAACAGAGAATTTTTTTTTACCTTGTTTTAAAATCAAACAAATTAAGCGGCTGATAAAGCGGCTTAATTTTTTGTTATAATGCAAAATCAGAACACTAAACAATGCGGGCGTGAGATGGTATTTTAAGAAGTCATTTGTTATTGGCGCGGTGTTTTCGTCGGTAGCGGTTTTGAACTTGTATCTTTTAGGCTGCACTCGCGAGGAGTTGACTCTTGGCGACATTCAATTAGCTCGCGAAGAGCTGCAAGGCGGCGAGAATGGCACTATCAACCTGGCGTCCGCCAATGCCTTTGCCCAACCTATTCCCCCCATGCTTACGGCAGACGTGATTGATTTTAAAGTAGGCCGTTCTTTTTTTCATACCGCTTGGGTAATCGCTCCGTCCTCCACGAAAGCAGTGGATGGATTAGGCCCGTTGTACAATGCTCGTTCGTGCAACAGTTGCCACGTGGGAGACGGGCGCGGACTCACTCCTTCCTCGCCCGAAGAACAGCTCTCGTCCGTGTTGATACGCATAAGCATGCCGGGGCAAGATTCGCACGGAGGACCTAACCCCGTTCCCGATTTAGGATTGCAACTTAGGAACGCGGCTATTTTAACAGCCAAACCCGATGCGCAAGTGTATGCGACGTATGCCGACAAAACGGTAACCTATCCCGACGGTTCTGCGGCCACGTTGAGAACGCCTGCTTATCAGTTTAAGAATTTGCGAAACAATCATCCCGTAAACTTCCTGTTTTCTCCGCGCATTGCGGGGCAGTTGGCGGGCATGGGACTCTTGGAAGCCATCCCCGAACAAACCATTCTCTCTTATGCCGACCCTCACGACTCCAATAACGACGGCATTTCGGGCAAAGCAAATTATGTATGGAACGAAGAGAAGCAACAAACGGCGTTGGGACGCTTCGGATGGAAAGCAAATCAACCGAATATTCGTCAGCAGGTGGCCGCGGCATACAGCGGGGACATCGGCATTACCACCCCGGTTTTCCCCCAGGCCAGTTTATCCGGCCTCCAACAAACGCTTTACGGCAAACTGCCCGAAGGCAACAACAACGGCAAGCCCGAACTCCCGGATCCGTTCTTTGCCAATACCGTTTTTTATACCCAAGCGTTGGCCGTGCCCCAAAGAAGAAACTGGACGGACGCCGCCGTGCAAAAGGGCAAAGCGCTCTTTTTCCAACTATCGTGCGCCAAGTGCCATATCCCTCAACTGCAGACGGGAAACTTTGCCGATGTTCCTTTGCTGTCCAATCAGACCATTCACCCCTACACGGATTTATTGCTGCATGACATGGGCGATGACCTCGCCGACGGACGCAATGACTTTTTGGCCACGGGAAACGAGTGGCGTACGCCGCCGCTTTGGGGCATCGGGCTGGTTCGTTTGGTCAACAATAATAAGGGCATGTTCCTGATGCACGACGGACGCGCCCGCACCATCGAAGAAGCCGTTTTGTGGCACGGGGGCGAAGCCGAAAAATCGAAGGAGGCATTCATGAAACTGGCCAAGACTGACAGGGAGGCGCTGATAAAATTCATTAATGATTTGTAAAGGAAAAATTATGTACGCAAAAAAAATAACCGCAGGCGCCGCGATGGCAATATTGCTCGCGACGGCCTGCTCCAAGATACCCGACAGCGACAATTCCCTGTTCGGCAACTACGACCAAACGGCGATGCTTAATAATATAGGCAATCAAGTATTGCTGGCCGGCATTACCCGTTTTTCAGGAAGCGCCGCGGCAACGGCAACCGCAGTGAGCGCTTTTGCCTCAAACCCTGCCGCCGAAACCTTAACCTCGGCTCAAACCGCATGGCAAAAGTTATCGCAAGATTGGGCGGCGGCCGCGCCGTTTAATATCGGCCCCATGAACGCCAATTTAATATCAGGCGCCGTCGATGAGTGGCCGGCTAATCGCGATAAAATAGAAAAATCCATACTCGCTCAATCAAAAGCAACTAACGTCGGCGCAGACGCCAAGGGATTGAAAGGCCTTGAATATTTATTGTTTGACAAAAACGGCAATGCGGCGGTTCTGGCAAAGTATGCCGGGGACAATGCCGATAAAAGAAAAGCGTTTCTCAATTCGGTTGCGCAGGACGTCGCCGCGAAGGCCGCCTATTTGCAAAATGCCTGGAATACAGGCTATCTCGACGCCTTTGCAACGGCTAAAGGAAACGACGTAAGCAGTTCGGCGAGTCAAATGGTGAACGCGATTGCGTTTTATTTGGACAATATAAAAACGCTGAAAATCGGCAACCCCATTGGCATGGGAATTAAGATAAACGACAACCGCCCGCATCCCGATAAAATTGAATATGCGATTGCCGAAGAGTCGTTGTCGACCATGAAGGCTAACGTGCAAGCCATGAAAACCGCATTCGACGGCGGCGCAGGACAAGGCTTGGACGATCTGTTGAATTATGTAAAAGCTCAAAAGAACGGGCAGAACCTCTCCGCGGTCGTCGATAAACAATTCGACGAGGCGGTTGCCAAACTAAACGCCATCAATCCGCCTTACGGGGTTGCCGTGGAGACGCAAACGCAACAAGTAAAGGACGTTTTCAATTCCCTGAAAATATTAATCAGTTACTTCAAAGTGGATGTGGCCAACAGGCTGGGGGTTACCATTACATTTTCCGATACCGATGGCGATTAAATTTTATTTCAATCGAAACACATGGGCAAAGATTTTCTCCGTATCAAGAGTCAGCGACAAACTGAACGAGCCTGTCGACGCNGCCTCGCTGGCATTTTTCAGGATCACATTCGGCGTCATCATGCTCTTGAGCCAACTCCGTTTTCTGCAGAAAGGATGGGTGGATGAGCTGTACGTCAAACCGCAGTTCTTTTTCAAATATTACGGATTTCATTGGGTAAAAGCATTGCCCGGAAANTGGATATATATCCCGTGGGTCGCCATGATTATTTGCCTTGTGCTCGTCATTATCGGCAAATATTATCGCGCCGCCATTATCACATTCTTTGTCCTGTTCTCCTATACCGAACTGCTGGATCTGACCAATTANCTTAATCATTATTACCTGATCACGTTGTTGTCGTTCCTCNTGATTTTTTTGCCGATGAATGTGAGTTTCAGTCTGGANGCAAAGCGATGGAAACANCCCGCCNCAGTTCCGCGGTGGACAGTTGCCGTGTTGCGCTTGCAAATAGGATTGGTTTATTTTTTTGCGGGTTTGTCCAAAATAAAATACGATTGGCTCGTATGCGCCGAACCGTTGAAAATATGGCTGGGGGCTTGCCAAAATATTCCCGTGACGGGGAAATGGCTGGCCATGCCCATTACGGCATACGCATTTAGCTGGATTGGCATGTGCTTCGATTTGACCGCGCCGTTTCTTTTGCTGAATAAAAAAACAAGACCTTATGAATACATAATAATAGTCGTGTTTCACCTCATTACGTGTTGGCTGTTTTACATCGGCGTTTTTCCTTTAGTTATGGCAGGCGCGGCTTTGATATTTTTTTCGCCCGCGTTTCATCGAAACATTTTAGAAAAAATTTTCCCCCTGCCCAGCGAAAAACACGCGAAGGCGTCGGGCTGCTTTTCTTTTTCGGCAAATAAAAAAGCATGCATTATTTTCTTTGCGTTGTACTTTTTATGGCAAGGACTTATGCCGTTGCGGCACTTGCTGTATGAGGGCAATGTGTTGTGGACGGAACAAGGCTTTCGCTATTCGTGGAATGTGATGCTTATGGAAAAAGACGGCTATGCGGAGTTTTACGCAGAAGACCAATTAACGGGCGAGCGATATATTGAATATCCCAAAAAATACCTCACGCCCCTGCAAGAGAAAATGATGAGTACGCAGCCTGATATGATTTTGCAATACGGGCGTTTTCTCGCCGCGCAATACCGCGACAAATTACGGCATCCTGTGGCGGTGTACGTCGACTCCTACGTGTCGCTCAACCAAAAGGAAGGGCAAACATTTATTGACCCGAATGCGGACTTGTCGAAAGAAGAGGATAGTTTTGCGGGGAAAAAATGGATACTCCCTGAAAATTGAATTGCCCCATGCCGAAGATTGTTTTTTTTGTTTCCGTTTTTCTTTTTGCCGCGGGGGCAAGCGCCCAACAAGTGCGCGTTTCAGGCGCCGTGAAGTCCCGCGCGACGAATGCAGGAATCCCTTACGCCGTGCTTTCTTTCGGCAAAGAGGCGACATGCGCAGGCGACAGCCTCGGACGTTTTTCATGCGAATTAGCAAAGGGAAAGTACACTGTAGCGGCGGAGGCCGAAGGATATGAGAGCAAAAAATATGAGTTGGATATTGACTCTGCCAAAAACCATTTTCTTTTCGAATTGCAGCCCCTTGTCGTTCATCAATTAGACGAGGTGACCATCCTTGGAGTCCAGCGTCCGTGGGACGTGCGTTCGCAAACAGAAACGGCAGGCACTACTATTTATGCGGGCAAAAAAAACGAGCTTATCGACTTGAACACCCTGTCGGCAAATACGGCCATCAACAATACGCGCCAATTATATGCCAAAGTCCCGGGCATAAACATAATTGAAAATGACCCGGCGGGCGTACAATTAAGCATCGCCGCGCGCGGNCTAAATCCAAACCGCACCACGGAATTTAACTCCAGACAAAACGGATACGACATCAGCGCCGACCCTATCGGCTATCCCGAAACTTATTACTCGCCGCCGACCGACGCCCTCGATAACATTGAGATTATTCGCGGAGCGGCTTCGTTGCAATACGGCACGCAGTTTGGCGGACTGCTGAATTTTAAGTTCAAGAAAGGCGTTGCCGACAAGCCTTTGGAGTTTGTGAGCAAACAAACCGTCGGAAGCGCGGGCTTATTCAATTCGTTCCACAGCGCGGGAGGACAGCATAAAAAACTGAACTATTATGGTTTTTATAATTACAAACGCGGCGACGGCTGGCGCGACAATACGGGCTTTGGGGTTCATCACGCTTACCTCTCGTTAAAATACGCGCTTACCGAAAAATTAACGCTGGGGCTCGACTATTCATTCATGGATTGCCGTATGCAACAGCCGGGGGGACTCACCGACACGCAGTTTAATGAAAATCCCAAGCAGTCGTTTCGCAACAGGAATTGGTTTGACGCCGCATGGAACGTCCCCGCATTGACCCTGGATTATGCGATTAACTCCGACAACCTCCTTTCCGTAAAAATATATTCTTTGCTGGCCGACAGAAAAAATACAGGCAACCTTAATCCCGTCCACTATCCCGACGACGCATCCGTTCCGCGCACGGTGATGAACGATGAATACCGCAATTATTATATGGAGGCGAGATCTATACATCATTATAATCTTGCGGGGAAGACGCAATCGTCTTTTCTGGTCGGCGTCCGTCTTTACCATGGCAATACGCGCCGCGTACAAGGCTATAATTACAGCGAGTCGGGCGCCGATTTCTCGGTCGGGGACAGCGAGAATCTGCAAATTGATTATCGTTTTCCGTCGTACAATGCGGCGGCTTTCGCAGAAAATGTTTTTCAGCTAACCGACAAATTTTCCGTAACGCCGGGGATCCGAATGGAGTACATTCAAACCAATGCCAAAGGTTACACCATGGCCGACCCGACAACCCGCCTAAAGACATTAGGCCGCGAAACGCATACGCGCCATTTTCCGCTCTTGGGCGCGGGACTTGATTATAAAGTAACCGACCAGACGGATGCTTATGCCAATTTTTCGCAGAATTACAGCCCCATCAGTTTTGGAGATATTGTAATTTTGCAACCGGGCATGAAAGTTGATCCCGATTTAAAAGACGTGAAGGGTTATAATTTTGACTTGGGCTATCGGGGGCAATATAAAAAGGCATTCAACTTTGACATAAGCGGTTTTTATTTATTGTACAAAAACAGAGTCGGCAATTTGCTCCAGACAGACGGAGGCGGGGACGTCTATCAATATAAAACCAACATTAGCGATTCGCGCAGCGCAGGGGCGGAGATGTACGGGGAAATAAATTTTTTGCGTTTGCTGCCGCGCTACAAGTATAAAGAAGACAAACTTTCATTCTATGCTTCGGCCGCCTACACAAATGCCCGCTACATTAATGCGCCGCCGTCCCGAAAACAATTTGAGGGCAAACGAGTGGAATATGCCGCGCAATGGATTGACCGCTTCGGCCTTGTTTTTTTATTTAAAAATATAAGCGGCACGCTGCAATATTCTTATGTCGATCCCGAGTTTTCGGATGCGACCAATGCCCGTGCTTCAAACGATGGAATTGTCGGCATTATTCCCGCATATCATGTCATGGATCTCACGGTGAGTTATTCGCTCGCTCAATGGAAGCTGTCGCTTTCCGCGAACAACCTTTCCAATGAAAAATATTTTACCCGACGCACCGCAGGTTTCCCGGGTCCCGGCATCATCCCTTCCCAAGGCAGGGCATTTTACGCCACCTTGCAATTTAAGTGGTAGTATTTGGATTTATCGTTGAAAGTNAGGGNGTTGNAAGAAATAGTNCGAAAGGTTTTTAATGTGTACGGGAAGCCAAGGAGGGGGAATAGGGGAGGGGGCAATGATTAATGGTCAATGCCTTCGCCCCATTTGAAAACGGGGAATATTGACTGCCCGCGTTTGAAAATGAGAGGTATTGACCNGTACCCCGTTTGAAAGCCTTGAAAATGGGGGTTGCTGAATCCTAGGCTAAAAGGGCGCAGAGAGGGGNAAAGCCTAAAGAAAGCCCGCGAACTTTAACGGTTTGCGTAGTTGAGAATAGCGTCCTTCACCGCTTGACGGGGCTCAAGCCGAAAGTCTTCTATCTCCTTGCTCAGTTCGATGATATCGCAAAGCGACACATCGGCGTTGCCGGCGATGAGGGCATCAAGCGAATCTTCCCCTGTGTTGATCGCGGGGGACTTTCTCGCATTGCTGCTTTTTGTAGACACTGCTATCATAAGTTTTCATTTTCTTCTTCAAATGGATGAGGGCATAACGCATCCTTCCCAAGGCGGTATTGATGCTCACGCCCGTGCGGGAGGCGATTTCTTGAAAGCTCATTTTCAAGTAAAGGCGCATGATAAGCACGCGTCTCTGTTCTTCAGGCAATGTGCGAATAAGTTCGCGAAGATGGGAATGTGTGTCCATTGTGGTCTGTTTGGCTTCCGCCGACTCTTCTGAAAAACGTAAGGTGTCCAAAATTGTTTTATCGTCTTGCAATAATATTTTTGGATGGCTCTGGTTTTGACGATAGCGGTCAATGGCCAGGTTGTGNGCCATGCGCCCAATCCAATGGACAAACTTCCCCTCCTCCTTATATTTCCCGTCGCGGATGGTATTGACCACGCGGATAAAGACATCCTGCAAAATATCCTCTGCCTCGTCCCGGTCCTTCACGATAAAGCANATGGCCGTGTAAAGCCGCGACTGATGACGGTTAAACAGCATTTCAAACGCTTTAGCATTCCCTTTCTGATAAAGCGAAACCAATTCGGAATCGCTGTCCTTGCANTCTTTCATGTCTGGGCATTTAGATAACGTAGGANTTACGCGATATTGTACAAGTTATTTTTTTGAAAATTAATCCGTTTTCAGGTGCTAAGGTATCGGGTTTTTATAACTTTGCAAAAAAAATATTTAAAAAGGCTTGCGTGATGTGTACTTCTTTTCGCTTATTCGCATCCGATTTTGAATAATAACTTAAATATGGCTGCTCCGAAAAAAAGATTAATTAAAAGNTTAGAAACGCTGCCCGACAATTTGCTTTCGCTCATTGAGGAACAGTACCCAAATGGCTATAAGGCCAGTATCACGCGCATTCAGAACGCTAAAAACGAGCCCAGCTTTGTTTTTCCCCTCGAAACAGAAGACGCTGTTTACTTGGTGAAAGTGCCCGCCGCCCGAAATTCGGAAGGGGAATACAAAGTGGGAATCCGCGAAAAAGAGTTTGAAGAGCCGGAAGAAGAAAACGAGACGGACGATGATTTTGCCAATAACGACGACGACGACGAGGGCGATTTCAACGACGAGGGCTCCTCGCGCAAGGAAGCGAGCTATGACCCCGACTTTGACGGGTAGCCTTCCTCTCATTTTCAGTCAGGGGACTGCTTAGGCACCCCTTAAAAGTTGCGGCAGACCCGCAGAAGTTGCGCTTTTTGGCAGAAACGGCAAGGAAAAACGGCTTGCATAGGTAACTTTGCGCCCAAAAACCATGCAAATAAATTTTATGCCGCTTCCCAAAAAGAGCGCCTCGCCTCGATTTTTTATTGTGTTTGAACACATGACCATTCGCAAGCATCCGATGTTTGCATGCGCAGTGTCCTGCCATTTCAAAAGAATGAGGAGCGGGGAAAAATCCATTGCGGGCTTTTTTTAGCCGTTGCCTTTTCAGCTCCGTTTTTCCAAAAAAAATCGGGGACGGGGAACGGAGGGCGAGTTTTTTGAGGTTTGGTTGGTTGTTTAAACGATTGTTATGAAGATTATGCGTTGCCCTTGGTGTCTCGCCTTTGAAGACTACGTTCGCTACCACGATGAGGAGTGGGGCGTTCCCGTTCACGACGACCGCAAGCATTTTGAGTTTTTAATTTTGGAAGGCGCACAGGCCGGCCTCAGTTGGGCTACGATTTTGAAAAAGCGCGAAGGCTATCGAAAGAATTTTGCCGACTTCGACCCCGTCAAAGTGGCGCGGTTTTCGGAAGCCAAAATAGAGAAGATATTAACCGACCCCGGCATCATTCGCAACCGCCTCAAGGTGAAGGCGGCGGTGAACAATGCCAAGCGATTTTTGGAAGTGCAAAAAGAGTTTGGCTCATTTGACAAATACATTTGGAGTTTTGTCCGCGGCAAACCGATTGTCAATAAACTGAAAACGCTCAAAGACGCAGCCGCCGCCAGCAAAGAGTCGGATGCGTTGAGCAAAGACTTGCGCAAGCGCGGATTTAAGTTTGTGGGGAGCATCGTAATGTATTCCCACATGCAAGCCTGCGGACTGGTGAACGACCACCTGACGAATTGCTTTCGCTACAAGCAAGTATGATTTGGGCGAATAAAGCAAGTCGCGGTTTTTGAAACAGTTTGTCAATGCGCTACATCCGCTCGGGGGAATCAATTCCCAATATCGCCAAACATTTTTGAACCACGTCGGCCACCGCTTTTGAAAGCGTCAATCGAAAAACGACTAGCGATTTATCTTCTTCATTGAGCACCGGCACCGATTGATAGAAGTGGTTGTAAGCCTTCGCCAATTCATATGCATAATTGGCGATTAATGCGGGCGAATATTGCCGCGCGGCTTCATGCACGGTCTGCCGATAGCGGGAAAGCGCAATAATTAAATCCCTCTCTGTTTCTTTCAGCGAAATATTTTTTGCCGCCTCGGGGAAAAGATTTTGTTCCGCCGCTTTTCGGAGCAAGGCGGCGATGCGTGCGTAGGTGTATTGAATGAACGGGCCTGTATGTCCCTGCAGCCGAATGGACTCCGTCGGATCGAAGAGCATCGACTTTTTGGGATCTACTTTCAGCAAGAAAAATTTCAGCGCCCCCTGTCCAATCCTCTCCGAGAGCGCGTCGATTTCTTCTGCGGAACGGCCTTCAATTTTCCCCAACTCCATGGTTTGCTTCTTTGCCTCGCTCACAATTTCCTCCATCAAATCATCGGCGTCCACCACCGTGCCCTCGCGCGATTTCATTTTGCCCGAAGGCAAGTCCACCATGCCATACGACAGATGACGGCATTTATCGGCCCAGGCATAGCCCAGTTTTTTCAAAATCAAAAACAGCGCTTTGAAATGATATTCCTGCTCATTGCCCACCGTATAAACTTGTCCTTCAATGCGGGGAAAATCGCGGAAGCGAAGAATGGCCGTGCCTATGTCCTGCGTCATATAAACAGAAGTGCCGTCTGCCCGCAACAGCGCTTTTTGGTCTAATCCGTCCGCCGTCAAATCCACCCACACCGAACCGTCCTCTTTCTTAAAAAACACGCCGTTCTCCACGCCTTGCAACGCTTCGCTTCTTCCAAGCAAGTACGTGTCGGATTCATAATAGAGTTTGTCAAACGTCACCCCCATGCGCCGATACGTTTGGGCGAAACCGTCATATACCCAGCCGTTCATTTTTCTCCAAAGCGCCATTGCGGCGGGGTCTTTATTCTCCCATTGGCGCAACATGTCCGTTGCCGCCAGCATAATCGGCGCCTGCTTCTCGGCGACTTCTTGCGAGAGACCTTGTTCGAGCAATTCTTTGATTTCTTTTTTATGTTGCTTATCAAAAAGCACGTAGTATTTTCCCGCCAAATGGTCGCCTTTCATTCCCGACGATTCGGGGGTTTCGCCGTTTCCAAAAAGTTTCCACGCCGCCATGCTTTTGCAAATGTGAATGCCGCGGTCGTTGATAATTTGCACGGTATGCACGGTGTAGCCGATGGCGCGAAAAAGATTGGCCACCGAAAATCCCAAAAAATTATTTCGCAAATGTCCAAGGTGCAGGGGCTTATTCGTGTTGGGCGAAGAATACTCCACCATAATTTCCTTGCCTTTGTGAACGGCCAATCCTTCGTCGGGATTTTTGAGTTCATTCAGCACGTCGCGCCAAAAGGAGTCATGAAGGCTGAGATTTAGAAAACCCTTCGCCGCTTGATACTTCGACACAAGAGAGGTATTGGCCGCCAAATATTCGCCCAACAGCCTGGCGGTTTCTTCGGGACTTTTGCGCGACGTCTTGGTTAAGGCGAAGCAAACGACCGTGTGCGACCCTTCAAACTCGGGGTTCGTGGGCTGAATGGGCGCCGCCATTTCTTTGCCGAATAAAATACGACACCCCTCCTTAACCGCCTCCGCCAATTTTTGTTCCAAGTTCATCTGCTGTTGTTTTTGTTAAAATCGCACGGGAGAGGCTTTGCTTCCCCGTGGCAAAGAAAAGGGATTGAAAACCAATCCCTCGCCTTTTTCAAGCCGCAAAATTAAGGCTTAATTTTAAGGACGCGAAAAATTTCTTGCGGAAACAAGGGAACCCTTGCCCCGACAAACAAATATCGAAGTTTTTCTAATCAGTCGGGCGGATAGCGTTTATAATGGCATCGGCCGATTCCATTCCTGNGGCAATCGTGTAGGAATTCAAAACACCGTTATAGCCCGCAAAATACAAGGNATTCCAAGCATTATTATAGTCATTNAATATTTCTGTGTCATCGCTTAATGCCCATCGGTAGTCGTTCAAACTTACGAGGTCGGGTTTGCCGTTGACTGTTTTTCCTTNCATTTCAAGGTACGCTTT
>G312J29652_10000251_pt1 | contig 12329 bp, 10 predicted proteins | sample EareggfetidaYelm_FD_29652 | JGI IMG/M metagenome (IMG submission 29652) | reverse complement strand
CAAAAAAGGATTTCCGCTCCAATCCCTAACCCGCGCCGCCTTCGAGGCTTACGCGAAGAGGCAGAATGGGAGTCATTAATCCGAAACTTTTGGAGTTTAGATAATGTTGATTTAATGCTCTCCCATGCTCTATCTATGCTCTATCCATACCCTCGTCCATTCCCCGCCCATTCCCCGCCCATTCCCCGTCTATGCTTAGGTTAGACTATAAGGCAATCCAAAAAAATGTTACCTAATTTATGAAGAGTTTGGGATTAATGATTAATGACTAATGCCTCTTCGCGGAGGCGGGGCATACCAGGGGGAAAGCACCGGGGGGCTTAGGTCTATTTAACATAATGTTGAATTTAATGCTCTCCCATGCACTATCTATACCTTATCCATGCCCCGTCCATGCCCCCCATTCACCGCCCATTCACCGTCTATGCCCCGTCCATTCACCGTCCATTCACCGCCCATTCACCGCCCGTTCACCGCCCATTCTCCGTCCATTCTCCGTCCATTCTCCGCCCATTCACCGCCCATTCACCGCCCATTCACCGCCCATTCCCTATCCACCCCCCTATCCACCCCCCTATCCATTCCCCGTCCATTCCCCGTCTATGCTTAGGCTATAAGGCAATCCAAAAAAATGTTGCCTAATTTCTGAAGAGTTTGGGATTAATGGCTAATGGTTAATGATAGCGTCCCAAGTCGCCCGATTCACCTGCTTCGCCTGCTTCGCCCGCTTCGCCTGCTTCCGCCCGCTTCGCCTCGCCGCAAATCCCCCTGACGCCTCCCAAGCCCTCCCCTTTTACGCCTTATTTCTCACTCCCTTGTCAAGAAAAAAGAAAGCGCAAAAGCAATATAATTTTTAAATAGACGTTATAACATCAATTAAGCAAAAAATGAAAAACATGAAAAAAGTAATGATGGCAATGATGGCAGCAGCTTTAGTAGGAGGCTTCGCCATTTCGGGAACTTCATCGAACAGCGACAAGCCCTTCTCGGAAACCGCGCTGTTGCAATCGGACACTATCCAGCCTACGGATAATTCCAAAAAGGACTCCACCAAAACCGACTCAAAAACCAAATCCGATAAATCCGACAAATGAAGCAAAACCTGTGAAACCCTTGCCGTTATTATAAGAGCAACGGCATCACATGTTGTGCTAGCAAAGCAGGAGGCCAATATAGCATTGACCTCTTGCTTTTTTTTTAGGGCATAAGAAGGCATAAGCCCCGCCCCTCCCCCATTTGAAAATAGAGACTATTGCTCCAAGTCTATGCCGTCGCAGGAAGCTTTGGGCGCAGGCCATTCCGCAGTCCCCGCAAAATGGCGACGGAACACATATAAAAAATCCCCCTTATTCCGCCCGTCCCAAAATCCTATCATCCCTATCAATCCCTATCATCCTAAAACCCTAATCCGATTTTGTCAAAGAACTGCACCAGCGTTTGCGGGCAGAAAAATAATAGCAGAAGGAGAATAGCCAACGCAAGATTGACTCCGTCGGCAAGGCTCAGCTCAAGGCTTCGCCGCATATTGTTTTTTACAAAAATATAATACGGAATTTTAAAATAGAAAAAAGCAGAAGCCGCCGCGCTGACCAATCCCGCCGCCAAAAGCGCAATTAAAACAGGATGCCCGACAATTCCGAAATTCCACAAACTGCTGAAAAGAATTAGCTTGGCAAACAGTCCTCCTGTGGGCGGAAGTCCGATGAGGGCAAGCAGTCCCGCAAAAGAGCAAAATGCGGGGATTATTTTTATATCGGATAATTCGGAAAAAGCGGTTGAACCAAACGACTGAAGGCTGAAGAAAACGGAGTAATTGGCCAATAAAAGAACAGCGCCATAAAGCAACAACGCTGAAATTCCTCCCGTCGGATGAGTGAGCGCCGCAATCAACATAAAGCCCGACTGCGCTATTGAAGACCACGCCATCATGCGCATAATTTCCTTTTGCATGAGCGCGCCGAGCACACCCACAATGATAGTGGCAATGGCGATAAGGGCAATCATGTGATTGAGTACTTGGGGGGAACAGAGCGAGGCAAACAGCGAATAGAAATTTATGATGGCGGCAACGCCTGCAATTTTCGGAACCACGCTTAAAAGCGCCACCACGGGGAGAGGAGCGGAGGCATAAATATCGGGAATCCAAAAGTGGAGGGGCACGGCGCCAATTTTAAACAGAAGTCCGACTAAAAACAGAACTACGGCAAAGACGAATACAGGGGAGGGAATATTTTCTTCGCCGACGAAGGGAATAAAAAGCGACATTCCAAAAATCATAATAGCCGTTGCGGTTGCTCCCAACAGAAAATATTTAACGCTCCCTTCGGCGCCGCGGCGCGAATTATCATAGCCCGCCAACATATAAGCGGTTAATGACACTGTTTCAAAAGTGACTATGAACATTATTAAATGGGTACTCATCACCATGAAGAATGCGCCTAAAATTAGCCCGTGAAGCAAAAGATAATACGACGCACTTTGTTTTTCTTTTTGCAATAGAATAGTCAGCCATCCCGAAACGGCGAACAAGATTTTCAGCGCCTGCGTGAAGCCGTTGATTTTCAACATCCCCATGACGGGAACGGCTTCGAAGGAGAAGTTTGAAACAATAGAGATAATTACAATGCAATAAATAATTAACCCGATGCTTTTTTCGGTATTGGAGCAGAGCATCCCAATTATCAGCGACGCGACAATTCCGAAGAGCAAAAAAAACTCCGGGAGCAACCGCTCAAGTCCTGCCATTTGTTCGGCGAGCGAAAACATTCAGCGCGGGGTTGAGTGGATTACAGATTGTACCCAATGAATGGCAAAGGGGTTTAAAAAATTCATTAGGCATTGCGGATAAACTCCCAGTGCGAGCGTACACAAAGCAAGGGGAACGAACATGACTAGTTCGCGTTTTGTCAAGTCATGCCAACTGCACGCAATGGCGCTTTGAAACGGGCCGAAGAACATCCGCTGAATAGTCCAAAGAAAATAGGCGGCCGAAAGGATGATTCCAAATGTGGCGGCGCCGCCAATCCATGGGGCGAGAAAAGGAGAACCGAAGGCGCCAAAAAGCACTAACACTTCTGCCACGAAGCCGCTAAAGCCGGGCAAGCCGGCGGAGGCAAAGAAGGCAATCAAGACGAAGGCCGTGAAACATTTCATCCGCGAGGCCAGCCCGGAATAGTTAGCGATGGTTCTGTCGCCTGCCCGATCATAGATTACGCCGACTGCCAGAAATAACATAGCGGCTAAAAATCCGTGACTGACTAATTGATAAGCCGCGCCTGCAATTCCTTCCACGGTGCCCGAAGCAATGCCTACCAACACAAAACCAATATGCGAAACAGAAGAATAAGCCACTAACTTTTTAAAGTCGCGCGAGGCCAGCGCATTGAGAGCGCCGTAGAGGATGGAGACCGCGCCAAGGATAGCCGCCAACCAAGCAAAGGAAGCCGCCTCTGCGGAGAAAATAGGGTAAGCAATGCGGAGCAATCCATAGCCTCCTATTTTTAAAAGCAATGCGGCCAATACAACCGAGACGGGAGTGGGCGCCTCCACGTGGGCGTCGGGAAGCCAAGTGTGGAAAGGCACGGAAGGAAGTTTGATGAGGAAGCCGACAAACAATAACAGAAAAGCCCATTCGCGGAAAGTGAAGCGCCCGACAGACGGGGAATCAGGCGAAAGGACGCCGTCGGGAATGGCATTTTCTATGTTCGACAAAACCCGAATATCGAAAGTGTGAACGCCATTCGATTGATAGGATAAATAAATCCCCACGACGGCGACCAGAATAAATAATGACCCCAATAAAGTATATAACAAAAATTTAACCGAAGCATATTCCCTGTTTTTTCCGCCCCAAATTCCGATGAGGAAATACATGGGGATGAGCATGAATTCAAAAAAGATGAAGAACACCAATAAGTCGAGGGAGAGGAATGTGCCAAAGATAGCGCCGTTCAATAATAATAATAAAACAGAATAGCCCTTGCATTGCGTGCGAATGGAGAGCGAAGAGACGGAAGCAATAAGCAATACAATAACAGAAAGCGCCACGAGCGGAAAACTCAATCCGTCCACGCCGACTATGTAATCCGATTGAAAACTGCTGTTTCCCCCCAACTGAAAACTAAGCCAAGAATGCTGTTCCATCAACTGATAACCGGGAAGGGAAATATCGTAGCTCTTGAAAGCCATCGCCAAAATCGCAAACTGCGCTAACCCCACAATAATCGGCGTCCATTTAAAAACTTTTGTTTGCGCCGAAGGAACCAACAGCAAAAGAAGCCCGACGAAGAGCGGAGTAAATAATAGCATGGAAAGGGTATGTTGCATTGCGGTCAAGAAAAAATGGCGAAAAGAATGAACAATAAAATAAAGGCGACAGACCAAGCCAGATAAGACTGCACTTGACCTCTGATGGCGGCGCGAATGAGTTGCCCAAAACCGATGAGAGTTTTTGCAAAGAGGGTAACCAATCCGTCCGCCGCGTTTTTATCAAGCCAACCGATCATATTTGCAAAAGCTACTTTCAGGTAAACACTCAAGTGAAGGACTTTGTCGATGAGGCGGTCGAGGGATAAGGCATGAGCGGCGATAAAACGAACCGCGGACGCAACCGCGCGGTAAAGCTTTTCTAAAATAAAATCAGGATCAGGGGACTTGTCCAAGCGCCTTGGCTTAAATAAAAAAACGTACAGAATTACCCCGCAAGACATGTAGGCGCTTAAAACCATTCCTGCTTCTGCAGAGAACGGCAGAAAGTCAACTTTGAAGAGAGGAATGACAAGATACGAAAGAACTATTGTGGTAAAAAATGGCATATACGCCGACATGCGGGGCAGATAGTTTGTTAAGCCTCCTTTTCTGTCATCAGACAGATAAAATACAATTCGCATGGAGTAGAGGGAGGTAATTATAACAGAGATAATGTTCACCCCCGCCAAGATATTCTGCAGTTTGGTATTGGATTCGTATATCCAAACGGAGGCTAAAATAATTTCTTTTGAGGCAAAGCCGGCGGTACAAGGCATTCCCGTTAATGAGGCCAAGCAAACTAATATTCCTGCGTATAACCACGGCGACCTCATAAGGAGACTGCCCATTTTTCTTATATCTTGCGAGTGAACCAAATCGTCTTTGCCATACATCTTGATAACGATTCCGACTGCCAAAAATAGTCCCGCTTTAATACACGCATGAAATACAAGGTGAAGGAATGCGGCATCAGAATGGTTGCCAATGGCAATCATCATAAAGCCTAGTTGGGAGATTGTCGAGTAGGCTAATATTCTTTTAATATCAAAGCTGAGGAATGCTCCAATTCCCGCTAAAAAACAGGTAGCTGTGCCAACCCAATAGATATAGGAAAATACAGGAGGAGGGATGCTTGGAGTTAGCGTAATCAGCAAATAAACGCCGGCCGCCACCATTGTCGCGGAGTGTATCAGCGCCGAGGCAGGGGCAGGCCCCTCCATCGCATGGAGCAACCAACCGGAGAAGGGCAACTGCGCAGACTTGCCCATGACGCCGATAAATAACAGAGTAAAGGCGGCGACGGATTGCGTACGCTCAAACAAAACGGAATACTCTAAACTCCCGTTGTCCCTCCACAACAAAGCCAAGGCGATAATAAAACCCGCGTCCGCCAAACGATTGACGAGAAAGGATTGCGTCGCGGCATAAGCGGCTTGCGGCTTGGAACGCCAATGTCCGATAAGGCTATACGAACCGAAACCTGCCAATTCCCAAAAACAAAAAGTGAGCAAAAGATTCCCGGAGACGGCAAGTCCAAGCATGGAAAAAGTAAACAGTCCCAGATTTCCAAAGAAGGAAACAATTCGTTCGTCGTCTTTTAAATAGTCAAGGGAATAAATATGAATGAGCCACGATAAAACAGAAATAAGGGTGCTCATCAAAAGCGTTTTGGAATTTAAGAGTGCGCAGGCTGAAACCGCATGTTTGCCGACAGAAAACCATTGCGTACTCCAAGCGAGTTCGAGGCGTTGGAAAAGCAAATAAATGAGGCATGCCGAAGAGATTGCAAGAGCAAGGACGGAAAAATAAATGGTCCCGCGTTTTTGAAAAAGCGAAAGCGCCGCCGACGCCAACGGAGAAAGAAGAGCCAAAAAGAATATCGCCGGCGTCATAGCTTTTCTTTCAGCTCGTTGAATTGCGTGACGTCCGCGCTTTTGAAGCGACGATAGACTTGAATAATAATAGCCAAGCCCACCGAAGTTTCGCAAATGGCAACGACTATTATAAACAAGGCCAACATGGCGCCGTCGCGCGGCGAGGCGACTAAGTTGAGATTGGCGGCATTCAATATGAGTTCAATGCCCATTAAAATCATAATGGCGTTTTTTTTGGCGATGATTATAAAAAGACCAACGCAAAAAAGCCATCCGCTCAACAGGTAGAAAACATCGATCATGACTTTTGTTTTGAGGCGATGGCGGTGGCGCCGACGAGGCAGACGAGCAAGAGAAAACCGGTCCACTCAAAAGGCGCGGCATAGCGGAGAATAAACTAAATCCCGTTTCGCGCAGGGCGATGGTTTGAGAAGCCGCGGGAGAGGGGCGATAGGATTTGTAAAGCAGGACAGCCATTAATGCGGCAATCAGCAAAGCCGGGAAAATATAATGTGTTTTCAAGGAAGATTTTGAGCGGCGGGTATTGGTGATCATGACGCCAAAAAGAATTAAAGACACCGCGCCGCCCGTATAAATCAGCAATTGCGTGACGGCTAAAAACTCGGCGCCGCGCAACCCGAAAAGGCAGGCAATAAAAATCATGCAGAGACCAAGCGTTAAACCCGCGTGAAAAATATTTTTTAGAAACAACAGAATCAGTGCGCATAAAGCTGCGCCGGCCGCGCAGACGCAGGTCAGTATTTCATTCATGCGACAGGCGGTTTAGGGGCATTTTTGGCGGCTTGAAAATCCGCCCATATTTTTTTCTTCTCTTCAATTTCGCTTTCGGTCATTTTTGCATAGGCAAAATTATGGGCGCTTAAATCATAAACAGAGAACTCATAAACGGGCGTCATCACCAGACATTCCGTAGGGCATACGGTAGTGCATAGTCCGCAAAAGCAACACTTGGCCATATCAATGTCAAACCGCGCGGCATGGATTCGCAACGGGCGGTCGTCCGATGTGCGCCCTATCTCGACGGGCGAGCGGATGCCCTCAATGGCAATGCAATCTACAGGACAAACTTTGGCGCATTGGTCGCACACAATGCAGTCTTCTATTTGGCAATCCAACTGATAGCGTCCGATTTCCGGCACCGGAATTCTATGGCGAGGAAATTGCACGCTGGCCAATCCGCGTTGCCCCGAAAAATAATCAGCCGACATAATATTGTAAGTTTTCACGGAGCGACAGCTTCCCGCCAAATGAGAAAACGTGATTCTCATTCCCGCCAAGACGGAGGCAACGGCAGAGACGATATTTTTAAAGTAGTCCTTCACGTTTTTATCTCTTGCAAAATTACTACTTACAAGTTAAGAATTCTACTTTTTTCAAGGAGAATATCAAAGAAGTTTCACCCACGCGATAAGGAGAAGCAACGCCACGGAGAGAGGAGTGAGATATTTCCAACAAATGCTGATGAGCTGATCGATGCGGACGCGCGGAAGCGTCCAGCGCACCCAAATTTGCAAACCGACCAAAACGGCCGCCTTCAGCATTAACCAAAATATGCCCCAACTGTTCACCGCCCCCAACGATTGGCCGGTAGTGAGGTCAAATAATGCAAGTTTGCTGAAATTCGGAAACGGGCTATTGTAGCTTCCCCAAAAAAGAATGACCGCCGCTAAACTCAATAAAAACATCATGGCATATTCTGAAAGCATAAGTATTGCCCATCGAAAGCCCGAATATTCTGCCTGAAAACCGGCGACTAACTCGGACTCTGCTTCGGGAAGGTCAAAGGGGGTTCGGCTGCACTCTGCCAGAGAAGCCGTGAAGAAAATTATCCACGCAAAGAACAACAGGGGTTGTTGGAAAACATTCCAGCTCAAGAGGCCTTCTGCTTGTTGAAGAGAGAGGGCATTGAGGTCAGCCGTTTTTGCAAAAGCCACCGCGCATAAAGCGGAAAGACCCAACGGCACTTCGTAGGAGAATAATTGCACGGCGGCGCGAAATGCCCCCATTACCGAATATTTATTATTGGAAGCCCAACCGGCGGCAAATATTCCAATGACGTCAATGGAGACTATGCCCATTAAAAAGTATAACCCGGAGACAATGGGCGCGCCGTTCCATGCACGGCTGAGCGGAATCACGGAAAAACCCAAAAAAACGCTCATAAAAACAATCAAAGGCGCCAACCGATGAATCCACCAGTCGGCTGCTTGCGGCGTAATATCTTCCTTTTGTAAAGTCTTTAATAAATCGGCGATTACTTGAAGGATGCCATACGGACCTGTTTCCATGGGACCGTAGCGATCTTGGATGAAGGCGGAAATTTTCCGTTCCGCATAGACCACAATAAGGCAATACAGCAAGAGGCAAGGCAGAAAAAAAAAGAAGGTATTCACAGCTCCAATGTTGAGGACAAAAGTAAGAAAATTAATGAGCAATGGGTAATGATTAATGGGCAGCAGGTAATAATGGGTAATGGCTAATGGGTAACTGATAGTGATTAGTGGTTGAACGATAGGAGGAGTTGCCTGCGGACAAATAAGCGCTCCGCGATGGCACAGGCTTGGGGCTTACGCGAATGGCGAGGCGACCGTCATTACTCATTAACCATTATTTTTTTGTACATTTCCCTACGCCAACTCCATATGTATATTTTCCTGCTTATCGTTTTTCTCTTTCTGCAACGATTGGCTTTCAGTCAGCCGATTGGTTTTGTGATGCCCAAAGGAGAGCGTAAAGCAGAAATTCCTTTCGAGTTGGCGGGCAGCTTAGTGGTGGCGTCGGCGCGAATCAACGGAGGCCCCGACCTCAAATTTATTTTAGACACAGGGGTGCGCACTTGCATCATTCTTGACAAATCCATCACCGATTTGCTTGGCGTGAAATATTTGCGAAAATACAACATCATGGGCGTGGGCGGCGAGAAAGCAGCGGCGGCTTATGTAGCGGCTAACTTGACGGTTTCGATTGGTTCGTTGGAATCGCGAAGCCTCAGTGCGCTTGTATTGGAACAAGACAATCTGCAGTTGCGAAGCGCCTTGGGCATCGACATTCACGGCATTATCGGCTATGAATTTTTTAGCCGCTTTGTGGTGAGAATTGATTACGACGCCAATCGCATAACCGTTTATTCCCCGCAAAAATTCAAGCCGCCGCGGAGGTTCAACGTCATCCCCCTTTCCGTAGAGGAGGCCAAGCCTTATCTCACCGCCAGGATAATCTGCGGCGATACTTCCCTTTTCGCCAAGCTCTTGGTGGACACGGGCGCCAGTCATTCTCTCTTGTTGGAACCCGGTCATCTCAAAGCCATTCCCTCGCCCCATGTTTCCGATATATTGGGACGGGGTCTTGGCGGCGAAATCACCGGCAAGGCTGCCCGCACCCAACTGCTTCAACTCGGACGATACGACTTGCCTCGCGTAATTACAGGTTTCCCCGATCCAAATTCATATATGGATACGCTCGTCACTTTGCACCACGTGAAGCGCCACGGAACTATTGGCGGCGGACTGCTCTCCAAGTTCAATGTCATCTTCAATTTTCCAAAGGGGGAAATGCTGTTGAAAAAAAACNCCAATTACAAATCGAACAGCTCCTATAATTTAAGCGGTCTTGCGCTAATTGCGAGAGGATTGACGCTGAAAGAATTTGAAGTGATCCATGTGCGCAAAAATTCGGCGGCCGAAGAAGCAGGCATTCAGGTCGGCGACCTCATCACNCATGTTTACAGTTCATCGGCTGACCACTGGACGCTCTATCGCNTGCAGGAATTGCTCAACAGCCGCCCCAACAGAAAAATAAAACTCACGCTTTCGCGCCGCGGAATACGGCATCAAAAAGCGTTTCGGCTGAGGAATGATTTATAAAACAAAAAAAAACCTGCGGCGATTTTCATTGCCGCAGGTCAAAAAAAACTACTTAATAATTTATTATTTAGGAATTTATTATTTAGGCTTGCTAGGCGTTTTGAGCGCCTTCAACAGCCTTTGCATTTTCGTCGTTCGGGTCAATCTCCAGCCTTTTTTGGCAAACCTTTATGACTTCAGGCTTATTTTTGGCCTCATAATAGTAGTTGGTTAAATATTGATAAGCCTCCAGCATATTCTTTTTTCCTTTTTCGGTGGAGGAATTTTCAAGCGTAAGGATTTTATCGTAGTACTCTTTTGCCAACCCTTGCTTAATGTCCGGATCTAAACTCGCTTTGGTACGCGCTTCCCACAAATAGCTGTTCGCTTCGTTGGGAGCAATTTGCACCAGTTTTTGAAAGTATTCATCGGCTTTGTCGTATCTTTCAAGGAAGTAATAACATTGTCCCAAGAAGGTGTAATCTTGCGCTTTGGGAGGACGTCCGCGCATGGTTTTTTCATAAGTCTGCGCCGCTTCCTCATACCTTTTCATCTTATATAAAATCTCAATTTTGTAACCCTTTAACTTCGACTGCGAAGAATCGATGGACAAACTTTTGTTAATGGCGTCCAGCGCCAAGGAGTCTTTGCTTTGACGGAGCAATAATAGCACATACGTGGCATAATCGTTTGAGGAAATCTTTTTAGGGTCTTCCATTTTAAAGTAGGCATTGAAAAATTCAATGGCTTTTGCTTCCTCTTTATTTTCGGTAGCGGCAATGGCGCGGTAGTGCAAAGCCGTGGCATTGAAAACAGCCCCCAATTTATTCGCCTCGTCAAAGTAATAGCTTGCCTTGGCAAAATCGCGGGTCAAGAATTGATAGAAGGCCATTTGCAAAGTGCCGTTCTTCTTGTCCTCGGTTTGATAAATATATCTCTTTTGCGCGGCTACTGCTTCGGGGCCTTTTTTGTTTAAATAATAATAGCTTGCCAATTCTTTCCAAACAAGCGTCATCAGCGAATCGTCGGCCACTGCTTGCGTATAGTTTTCTATGGCCAGCGGCATATTATTTGTTCTCACATAAATCTGTCCCATCTTGCGTCTCGCTTCGGCGTTTTTAGAGTCCAAATGAACGGCTTTTTCATAGCCGGATATGGCTTCTCCGCCGTTGTTTTTCACCAATGCCGCATCGCCTTTCAATTCATGCGTTTTGCTGTTGGCGATATTCTGTTTCACGGCGTCGTTCAGCAACGATTCGGCCTGCCCCACGCGCTCAGGCTTGGTCAAATAGGCTTCGGCCACGCCGTTTATCACATGGATGTCTTTTTTATTGAAAGCGATCGCCTTGTCGAAATTAGCTTTGGCTTCTTCAAATTTCCCGTTCAACAAAAGCACGCGCCCTTTCCCGATATAGTTGCTTGGGTTTTTGGGATCCAGCTCTATTCCTTTGGCAAACAGTTGTTCCGCTTCGGCCGCATTTTTAGTGAGCAACAGCGCATAACCCAAATTATAATTATTGAGCGCAGACGGGTCGCTGCTCTGCAATTCGCGCAAGGCGGCCAAGGCTTTGGCGGGGCGTTCATTCAACAGCGCATGTATCGGCTGCTCCACCTGGGCCACAGCATATAGAGAGGAGAGAAGCGAGACTGTCAAGAAATACATTCGGTTCATCATAAGGTTTGTTTTATTGGTTAGTAATATTTTTCTCTTTATGTCTGATTAGCGTTAAGGAATTATTCATGGCAAATTATTCAAGTCGGTAGTTTACGGGCAACGTCATCTGCACATTCACGGGATGCCCGTCTTGGCGGCCGGGTTTCCATTTAGGCATTGCCTTTATCAGTCGCACGGCTTCGTGGTCGCAGTCATCGCTCAATCCGCGCGATATTTTTACATCCGTAACTTCGCCCGTCAGGCTCACCACAAATTGAGTCATTACTTTTCCTTCAATTCTGTTTTGGCGAGCCGACGAAGGGTATTGAACGTTGGTTTTCAAATATTCCGTCAATGCCGCGGGACCGCCCGGAAATTCAGGCTGATTTTCCACAATGCGGAATACTTTGTCCTTATTGGCATCGTGGGTCGGGGGGGGCTGTGTCTCCTCTTCCAGTCGATAGTTTATAGGCAACACTATCTGCACACTCACGGGGCGCCCGTCTTGGCTTCCTGATTTCCAGGCAGGCATTGCCTTTACTGCTCGCACGGCTTCGCGGTCGCAGTCATCGCTCAATCCGCGCAATATTTTTACATCCGTAACTTCGCCCGTTCGTCTCACCACAAATTGAGTCATTACTTTTCCTTCAATTCTGTTTTGGCGAGCCGACGAAGGGTATTGAACGTTGG
>G312J29652_10000250_pt1 | contig 12357 bp, 7 predicted proteins | sample EareggfetidaYelm_FD_29652 | JGI IMG/M metagenome (IMG submission 29652) | reverse complement strand
CCAAGACAAAATAAACCAAGATTTGGGCAGACTTGAACGCTTGACAGAAGGACTTAAAGCAACCGAGAAATAAATTAAAAAAGGAAGAAGCAAATGCCGCAAATATTCGACAATATAGAGAATCACTTATCAGAGGGTTTAAATTACACCCTGGATGTTTCGCATCGCGCAGACTTTTGCGTGGGTTATTTCAACTTACGGGGGTGGAAACAAGTTGCCCCCCATATTGACCATTGGAACGGCGGCGATGAAAATTGTTGCCGCTTATTGGTGGGGATGCAGAAACACCCCTCGGAAATTCTCACGGAATATTTTTCCAAGTCTGAACACGACAGAATAGACAACCAAACAGCCATTGCCATAAAAGAGAAACTTGCGCAAGAATTTAAGAAGCAACTTACCCTTGGCATTCCGACGGAAGCCGACGAGCAAGGCTTGAGAAAACTCTCTGCTCAAATCAAAGACAAGAAGGTTATCGTAAAACTGTTCTTGCGTTTTCCCTTGCACGCAAAGCTGTATTTGTGTTTTAGAGACGATAAAATCAATCCGATAATCGGCTACTTGGGCAGCAGCAATTTGACGCTTTCCGGCCTTTCGCAACAAGGCGAACTGAATGTCGAGGTATTAGACAGAGACGCTTCCGACAAACTTTCAAAATGGTTTAATGACCGTTGGGATGACAGATTTTGCATGGACATTTCAGAGGAGCTTGCCGGCATTATCGACCACAGTTGGGCGGCCGACAAATTAATTCACCCTTATCATATCTATTTAAAAATCGCTTATCATCTTGCCCGCGAAGCAAGGGCGGGGATTTCCGAATTCAAAGTTTCCAAAATGTTTGAAAAGCAACTTTTAGACTTTCAGTTAAAAGCGGTTTTGGTGGCGGCGCATCATTTGAATAAACGAGGGGGAGTAATTATCGGCGATGTGGTGGGATTGGGAAAAACCATCACCGCTTCGGCTTTGGCAAAAATGTTTGAGGACGACTTTCTATTGGAAACCTTAATCATTTGCCCTAAGAACCTTGTGAAAATGTGGGAAGATTATGGCCACAAATATCAGTTAAGGGCGAAAATTATTTCGGTTACGCAGGCACAAACTTTACTGCCAAAAGAAAGACGCTACCGAGTGGTGATCATCGACGAAAGTCATAACCTGCGCAATCGCGAAGGCAAACGATACAAAGCCATTCAGGAATACATTAAGTTGAATGAGAGTAAAGTGATTTTGCTTTCCGCCACGCCGTACAACAAAACTTTTCTCGACCTTTCCAATCAGTTGCGATTGTTTATTTCGGATGAACAGGATTTAGGAATTAGTCCTGAACGCTTTATTGGAAGTCTTGGCGGCAAGACGCAGTTTACGGCGAAATATCAAACCAAAATCCGCAGTTTGCCTGCCTTTGAGAAAAGCGAATTTGCCGACGACTGGAGAGAACTGATGCGATTGTATTTGGTGCGAAGAACCAGAAGTTTTATTAAAGCATATTATACGCAAACAGACGAAACCAACAACCGAAAATTTTTGACTTTTGCCGACGGTTCAAGGTCTTATTTCCCTGACCGTTTGCCCAAAAAAGCGGAATACCACTTCGACGCCAATGACCCCGATGACCAATATGCAAAATTATACGCCGATGAGGTCGTGCAGATAATTAATCATTTGAATTTGCCTCGCTATGGTTTGGGGCAAGACCAATACATCAACCAAAAACCATTGATAAAACCAACCCCGGAAGAATCGGCAATAATGAACAACTTAGGTCGCGCCGGGGCAGGGTTAAAAGGTTTTGCGCGAACCAACTTATTCAAACGTTTGGAAAGCAGCGGCTATTCATTTTTGCTTTCCATCAGTCGGCACATTCTTCGCAATTACATTTTTGTTTACGCCATTGAAAACAAATTGCCCTTCCCCATCGGGAAGCAAGACGCCCGTATGCTGGACGGTTATTTGGAGGACGAAGACATTGAAAATACATCAGGCGAAGCCGAGAAAATCAGTTTGACGCCAGACGAAGAATCATACTTCGGTCAGGCGCAGAAAATTTATGACTTATTTTCTTCCGTTCACAAAAACCGTTTCGATTGGATAAGCAGCCAACTGTTTTCGGAAGCGCTAAAGGACGCTTTGATAAACGACTGCCGCGATTTGTTGAAAATTCTTGACCTTGGAAAAAACTGGAGCGCCGCCGCAGACAGGCAACTCATCGCTTTGCATCAACTCCTTACCCAAAAACACAGACATGAAAAAGTTTTGATTTTTACGCAATTTGCCGACACGGCAAAATACATTTCGGACGAACTCAAGAAAAAAGGCGTGGCAAAGGTGGATTGCGTGACGGGGGACGATGATGACCCGACTTCCTTTGCCTACCGTTTTAGCCCGGAGAGCAACGACCAACGGAAAGCCGTGGAAGAAGCAGACGAAATCCGCGTGTTGGTTACCACTGACGTATTGAGCGAGGGACAAAATTTGCAGGATGCTCACATCATTTTGAACTACGATTTGCCTTGGGCTATTATTCGTTTAATTCAGCGCGCGGGGCGCGTGGACAGGATAGGGCAAAAGGCGGATAAAATCTATTGCTATTCGTTTTTGCCCGAAGAAGGCATTGAAAGAATTATCCGATTGAGAAGCCGTTTAAAATCTCGTTTGGAACAAAGCGACGAAGTGCTGGGCTCGCCTGATGAATTATTTTTTGACGACCAAAAAGTAAGGTCGCAATTAGAAGAACTGTACAGCGAACAATCGGGACTATTGGATGAAGAAGAGGACGGCGAAGTGGACTTGGCTTCTTATGCTTTTCAGATTTGGAAAAGCGCAACAGACGCCGACCCTAAACTAAGCCGCTTAATTCAGGAAATGCCGAACGTGGCATATGCCACCAAACAAAACCACGGCGCAAAAGAGAACGAAGGCGTAATTATATACAGCAGAACCGCAGACGACAATGACGCATTGGTTTGGGCAAACAAAAAAGGCGAAGCGATAACCCAATCGCAACTGACCATTTTAAAAGCGGCTCACTGCACCCCCGAAACTGTGCCGCAATACAAAATGCCCGAACACCATAAACTGACAGAGCGGGGATTGAAGCACATCAAAGACAATGAAATAAACAGCGGAGGACAGTTGGGGAAACCGAGCGGCGTGCGCTATCGCATCTATATGCGCCTTAAGCATTACTACGAAGCATCTAAAGGCACGCTGTTTGTAACCGAAGAAACAGGAAGGGCGATTGACGACATCTATAAATATCCGTTGAAAGAAGCGGCAAAAGAGATTATTGGAAGGCAGCTAAAGGCAGGCGCATCGGACGAGCAACTGGCCGGTTTGGCGGTTGCCCTGCGCGAAGAAGAAAAGCTGTGCCTCATTTCCGCGGAAGAGAATGTCGGCCGCGAGCCGCAAATTATTTGCTCCATGGGATTAATAAACAAAGAATAAGCTATGACAAAACTCAATATAGAACAAACCCGAAAAGCCTTACAGTCATTCGACTTCAAAACGCTTTTTGTGGAAGAATTGGGCTGGAGCAACCCCGTTCCCAATAAAACCATCAAGGAGACCATTAAGGACGTTTCTATCAGCCGTAAACCGATTGCTGAATTAAGCGGCGCCGTGGTTTTTGAAATCACGGCGACAGACGGCAAAGTCCCCGAACCAAACCAAAGAATGGCTATTGCCAAAGAAATTCAGAAACAGCATTTTGAACACGTTCTAATTTTTGTGGACAAAGACCGCAAACAAAGCATTTGGCACTGGCTGAAAAATCAGGATAAAAAAACGGTAAGCCGCGAACATTTCTTTTTCCGACATCAACCCGGCGACGGATTTATTGCAAAGATTGCTTCGTTGGCGGTGGACATCAGCGAGCTTGACCGCGAAGGAAATATTGCCATCGCTGAAGTGGCAAGCCGAATCAAATCGGCATTGGACATTGAGCGGACAGTAAAGAAGTTCTTCCGCGACTATCAAGCCGAATACGCTGCTTTTCTCAACCTCATCGAAGGCATCGACAATGACGCCGAGCGCAGATGGTATGCTTCGGCTATCCTCAACCGCCTGATGTTTATCTATTTTCTGCAAAAGAAAATGTTCTTAGACGGCGGCAATCCCGATTACCTCAGCCATAAACTGGAATTTTCAAAAAAGGAATTAGGCCCAAACAAATACTACGACGAATTTCTTTCGGCGCTTTTCTTTGAAGGATTTGCCAAACAAGAAAACCAACGCCGCGCCGCCGCCAACCGACTGATCGGGAAAATAAAATACCTGAACGGCGGTTTGTTTTTGCCGCATAAAATGGAGGTAAAATACCGGGACAAAATCAAAATACCCGACCGAGCCTTTGAGAATCTCTTCGCCTTGTTTAACCGCTATAGCTGGACTTTGGACGATACGCCCGGAGGCGCAGACAATGAAATGAACCCCGATGTGTTGGGTTACATTTTTGAAAAACACATCAACCAAAAAGCATTCGGCGCTTATTATACCCGAACCGAAATAACGGAATACCTTTGCGAACAAACCATTTACAAGCTGATATTGGATGAAGCGAACGGCGCCGCGTTGCCCGATGGTATTCCTGAAAAGCTAAAACAGAAACTCGCCGTCAAACGCTATGACAGCATTGCCGAACTGCTTTTGAACTTAGACGCCGCCGCCTGCCGAAAATTAGCAGCGGGCGAAAATGCCGTGTTGCCCAACCTTAGTTTGCTCGACCCGGCTTGCGGCTCGGGCGCGTTCCTGGTGGCGGCAATGAAAACGCTTATTAATGTGTATGCCGCTATTTTGGGCAAGATTGAGTTCTTAGGCGATAAGAACCTTATCGAGTGGAAATGGCAAATTGAGAAAGACCACCCAAGCATTAACTACTACATCAAAAAACAAATCATCACCCATAATTTGTACGGGGTGGACTTGATGGAAGAAGCGACTGAAATTGCCAAACTGCGTTTATTCCTTGCCTTGGTGGCCGGCGCCCAAACCGCAGACCAATTGGAACCCCTGCCCAATATTGATTTCAATATCATGAGCGGCAACTCGCTGATAGGATTGATGCGGGTGGACGAAACCGAATACAACAAACACCAGAAGGGCGATATGTTTAAGAAAAGCTACTCTCAACTGGTAGGCGAAAAAGAAGCCGCCATTCGCGCCTTTAAGTTGCTTGAAAGCGCCCGCGAAAGCATACAAGATAAAAAAGAAAGCATTGACCGCGCCAAAGAAGAAGCCAATGCTGTATTAAACGTGATGCTAGGGCAGGAATTTTCCAGTCTCGGAATTAAGCATGAGCAAGCAACCTGGGACGAAGAGAAAAACAAAGAAGGCAAACCCGCTAAACGAAAGATCAGCATCGGCGACATACAAGCCCTTGAGCCGTTTCATTGGGGTTATGAGTTTTCCGAAATTTTCAGAAAGAAAGACGGCTTTGACGCCATTATTACCAATCCGCCTTGGGAAGTTTTTCAAACCAATGAAAAAGAATTTTTTCAAGAATACGATAAGGAGATTAAGAAAAAAAAACTTCGCGTTGAGGATTGGGGAAAGAACAGGGATAAATTAATGAAAGACGAAGAAATAAGACAAGCATGGTTGTCCTATTCAAGTCAATATCCTCATCAGTGGGCATACTTCAAACAATCGGCTCAATACAAAAATCAAACCTCAGTTGTAAATGGAAAATCCGTTGGCAGCAAACCCAACCTGTATTGCTTGTTTACAGAGCAATGCAAAAATCTTTTACGCAACGGCGGGTATGCGGGTATTGTGATTCCAAGCGGCATCTACACTGACTTAGGCACAAAACAGCTTCGTGAAATGTTGTTTGGCGAAACTGAAATCACAGGAATGTTTTGCTTTGAAAATCGAAAAACAATTTTCGAAAATGTTGACAGCAGATTCAAATTTGTTGTCCTAAGCTTTGAGAAAGGCAATTCCACATCTGATTTCCCCGCAGCTTTCATGCGGCATGATGTGAATGAACTAGAAAACTTTCCTCGATATGGTTCTGTAAATATTTCTGTTGACTTGGTAAAAAAGTTAAGCCCTGATAGCTATTCAGTCATTGAACTTAAAAACGAGCAGGAAGTAAGCATTGCCGAAACTGTTTCTAAACATCCTCTACTTTTGGGTGATAGCAACGGGTGGAATTTAGAATTGTATGGAGAGGAAATGAACATGACCCGCTCATCAGAAGTCTTTCTAACCAAGCCGTCAAAATTTGTTTTGTATGAGGGAGCAATGATTTGGCATTTCACCAACAGATTTTCTGAAGCAAGATATTGGATAAATGAAAATGATATTAAAGAAGATTTTCTGAACAAGAGGGTAAAACGAATTGAAGGATTGCATGAACAGCCAAAAGATTTGAAAAACGACTATGAAACATATCGTTTGGCTATTCGCAAGATTGCCTCCAATACAAATGAGAGAACTTTAATCACAACCATAATTCCGAACTATGCAATCGCAGGAAATTCTTTGACTGTAAATTTTCCTTTCAAGCACGATAAGAAAAAATACAACGAACTGAGTTTTGGAAACGATGATTTGCTTTTGCTCACTTCAATCTTGAACAGTTATGTGGCTGATTTTATTTTGAGAGCAAGGGTTACAACCAATTTGAATTTATTTTATCTGTACCAACTTCCCGTTCCTCGGTTAAACCCGAAAGACAAATGGTATGAAGCCATAGCAGAAAGAGCCGCCCGTTTAATCTGCACCACGGCAGAGTTTGCCGAGTTGTGGGAAGAAACCATGAAAACAAAATGGACAGAGAAAAAAGCCGCCATGCAAGAGTATGAACGCCACAAACTGCGGGCGGAACTAGACGGCATTATAGCCCACGTTTACGGCTTAACCGAAGAGGAATTTGCGTACATACTCGGTACCTTCCCCATTGTGCCGCAGGCGCAAAAAGTGGCGGCGCAAAACGCTTACAGGGATGCGGAAAGAGGATTGATAAAATAAAAGGAAAAAATCAAACAACAATGATTAAAAACGTGGAAGTAAAAAATTTCAAAGCCATTGAAAGCGCCAAAGTAAAGCTTGGGGAACTGACGGCTTTCATTGGCTATAACGGAGCGGGTAAAAGCAGTTTGCTGGAAGCCCTGCAAATGGTTAATTCCATAGTAACCGAAGGCTTAGATGCAGCCGTAAAACCTTGGCGGGAATTTGAGCATATTTACTACAAAGGCAAAAAGAAGAAACGCAAATTCATGAAAGGCGGAATTGAATTGCAATTTGCCCCAATGGAATTTTTGTTCAACGTAAACCTGCCTTTCAAAAGCCCAATGAATCCAATCAAATTTTCCATTTCGATTGGTCAGGAAAACAGCAGCGCCAGAAATATTTTTTTTATGGAAGAAAAGATAAGCGGCAAGGGCGTCGAAAGCAGCCGCGACGCCGATGGCAACTACTACATGGAAGGGGTGCGGACATTTTGGCCAACGTCTGACAGATCAATCTTATCCGCAATGTGGGAAATAAGCAGATATGTGGAAAGTTGGCAGTTCTTGTCAATGAACACTTTTTTGATGGGCGACCCTCATTCGCAAAAGAAAACAAGCGGCGCGGTTACCCTCCGCAAAGACGGAAGCAACATAGCAGAATACTTGCTTTCCATCAGATATAAAGACATTGAAGCATATGAGGGTATTTTAGAAGCGCTTCAATATGTTTTGCCTTATGCAGCAGACCTGCAACCGCAAATAACTCAGGAACTAGAAAAAATGGTTTACCTGCAGCTTTCGGAGCGGGATTTTAAATTACCGGGCTGGGTACTTTCAACGGGAACATTAAAAATGCTGGCGCTATTGGCTGTTTTCCGCCATCCTGAGCCTTCTCCGTTAATTGTAATAGAAGAAATTGAAAACGGGCTTGACCCAAGAACTGTTCATTTGGCAGTGGCTGAAATCAGAAATTACATAGAAAACAGAAAAGGGCAAGTGTTAGTGACTTCACATTCGCCCTACCTGCTCGACCAGTTGGATATTTCGCATATTGTTTTTGCGGAACGGAAAGACGGCAAGGTTTCCTTTTCTCGTCCGGCAGAAGTTAAAGAAGTTTTAGAATGGTCTAAGAGATTTGCGCCGGGGGAATTATACACTCAAAAAGGATTCTCCTGTTAAGCGCATGAAGTTAGGATTCATTTTAGAGTGCGGTCCTCAAGGAGCAGACTTAAAAGTTTGTAAAAATTTGGCGGGCAGAATCAGGTCGAATGACGAGTTTGTCCCCTTCACGCTTGACAGCAAACCAAAGTTAATAGGCGGTTGCGGCAAAGCAGCAAGCCAACTTATAGAATCAGGTTGTAAAGAGGTTTACATCATTTGGGATTTGTTCCCTGCTTGGCGCAACAACAGAGGAAAGCCATGCATGAAGGAAGACCGTGACAATATTTTTGTCTCGTTGGATGCCGCGCAAGTTCCGTTGGACAGCATTCATTTGATTTGCATTGAACAGGAATTGGAATCTTGGCTTATCGCAGACGGTCGGGCAATTTCAAGTTATCTTTCTGAGCAGACAGGAAGAAAGGTTACTATTGATGACGAAAAAAAACCAGACCGAGTTCAAAATCCAAAGAAGAAACTGAACAGGCATTTTATGCAAAACAAAGGTTGCCGTTATTTTGACTGTACGGACGCAGAGAGGTTGGCAGATAGACTAGACTTAAAAAAGTTAAAACGAAGCGAGACATTCAAAAGATTTTACCTGAAATTAACAGGAAAACCGTTATGAGCCAATACAACCGTTGCGCACATACTGCCGCTCTAAAAGGTTGCATTTGCGATTTGAATCCGCCTGATTAATGGTTAATGATGCCCATTCCGCCCATTCGCGTAAGCATATGCCATCGTGGGACACATGGGACGGGTTGGGACGCTTTGGGGCGCTTGCGACTCGGTGCGTTTAGGCACTTGCCGCAAGCATTCGGCAAAGCCCCTTGAAAAAGAAAGTTACCAGGGTAAGCGCCNTAANATNAAACGACATTGATTAACGGCTAATCATTAATCCAAAACTCTGCAGGGTTTAGGTAATAGGCANGCCTAATTTTTTCAACCTCATTTTGGCAGANACATTGCACTCGGCGAGGCAGCGCTCTTGCGGGCTGTTAAGGGGGACGTTCTTCAAGAGAGAATGATACGACAGCCCGCAATATGNCAGGATTTTGCTCCGTCCATGCTGTATCTATGNTCNGTTTGCCCCCGTCCGCCCCTATTCGCCCGCCCGTTACCCGTCCATTCCCCGTCTATGCTTAGGCTACAAGGCAATCCAAAAAAAGGTTACCTAATTTCTGAAGAATTTGGGATTAATCACTAACCATTAATCATTAATCATTAACTTCCTATCTTTGCGCCGTGATAAAGGAAAAACCTAAAACGATAACCCCAAAAGCGAAGGCGGCAAGCGTGGAGTTGATGGCGCCGGCGGGAAGTTTTGAATCGCTGACGGCCGCCATTCAGGGCGGCGCCGACTCGGTTTATTTCGGCGTGGAGCAACTCAACATGAGGGCCAGGGCTTCCATTAATTTCACGATCGCCGACTTGAAAAAAATCGTGAAGCAATGCCGCGCTCACGGCGTGAAAACTTATCTCACGCTCAACACGATTGTGTATGACCACGACATTTCGGCAGTGAAAAAAATAATTTCCGAAGCGCTCAAAGCCGGCATCGACGCCGTTATTGCCTCCGACCAAGCCGTAATTAGCCATGCCTTTGCGGCAGGCATGGAAGTGCATATTTCCACGCAAGTGAATATCACCAATGCGGAGACGGTAAAGTTCTATTCTCATTTTGCCGCCGTCGTGGTTTTGTCGCGGGAGTTGAGTTTGCGGCAGATAAAAAAAATCAGCGACGCCATTGTAAAAGAAAAAATCACCGGCCCCGGCGGAAACCTGGTGCAGCTGGAAGTGTTTGCCCACGGCGCCTTGTGCATGGCGGTATCGGGAAAATGTTACTTGAGTTTGCATACGCAAAACGCATCGGCCAACCGCGGCGCCTGCGTACAAAATTGCAGAAGAAGTTATAAAGTAGTGGACTTGGAAGACGGCCACGAATTGGAAATTGACAATGAATATATCATGTCGCCAAAAGATTTGTGCACGGTGGATTTCCTCGACGACTTAATTAAAGCCGGCGTGAGCGTGCTGAAGATAGAAGGACGCGGCAAGAGCGCCGACTATGTGAAAACCGTGACGCAATGTTACCGCCAAGCCATTGACAGCTATAATGCCGGAACCTATACGAAAGCCAAAGCCAAAGAGTGGGTGAAGGAAATGGAGACGGTATATAATCGCGGTTTTTGGGGCGGCTATTATTTAGGACAAAAGTTGGGCGAATGGAATGACGCGCCCGGGTCTAGGGCGGCGACAAAAAAAGTATATATCGGCAAGGGAAACCGCTACTATCCCAACAAGAAAGTGGCAGAGTTTAAAATAGAAACCTATTCGCTCGCCGTGGGAGACAAGGTGATGATTATCGGGCCGCAAACGGGAGTGGCGGAAACCCAAATTCAAACGTTGCACGTGAACGACGAAGGCGCCAAGCAACAAGCCAACAAAGGCGATATGTGCGCCTTCCCGATGGATGTGCCGATGCGCAAATCCGACAAGCTATACAAAATTGTAGATGCCTAAAACCACCGCCGTAACCCTGCAACGCGAAAAGTGCATCGGTTGCAACTATTGCGTACAAATTGCCCCGCATCGCTGGGCTATGTCCAAGCAAGACGGAAAAAGCGTATTGCTCGGCAGCATCGACAAAAGAGGATTTTGGTCAGTGCGCGTACCCGANCATGAAAGAGAAGAAAGCCTGGCCGCCGCCAATGTTTGTCCTGTGAAAATCATTAAAGTTTCGGGGTAGGTTTTGNCGCGCCGCCGACCGACTTTGGAAAACAAAAAAATGCCNNCTGAATATCGGNTGTAAATTTGTTTATTTGCAATGGGAATGAGCATGAAAGAAAAAGAAAACCTTAATAAGNTAAGCCTCAAAAGCATCGCAATAAGCGGATTCAAGTCGTTTGACGGCGAGGAGCATGTCATCCGCTTTGGCGATATTACGGTATTGATTGGCGCCAACGGGGCAGGAAAAAGCAATGTGGTTTCTTTCTTCAAAATGCTTGGGTTTATGGCGGCCGGCGAAATTCGGCAATATGTGGGGGAACAAGGGTTTGCCAACTCCCTGCTTTACTGCGGCGCAAAAAAAACACCTGCTCTAAAGGCAAAGNTGGAGTTTGAAAACGAGACTTATTCGTATCAATATGAGTTTGCGCTAGGGTATGCCCCAACAGACAGTTTGGCGTTCACGCACGAAATAGTTTCTGTTATAAATAAGTCAAATGCCGAACTCAAAGAAAAATTTGTATTGCAGGCATGGGACAAAGAAAGCAGATTAGACAACGCCCGCGACGACAGAGCAAACATCCCTTTTAAAACTATCTATGCTATCCATGCTTTATTGCGAGGTTGCAAGGTTTATCAATTTCACGATACCTCTTCGGTCTCAAGAATTAGAACTAGCGGATACATAAACCAACATGAGTTAATGAGCGACGGGGGAAACCTGGCGGCATTTCTCTACGGACTTAAGGAGAATGAAAACACAAAACCGCATTACAAAAAAATTGTCAGACACATCGCGCAGGTTTTTCCGCAGTTCGGCGATTTCGATTTAAAACCGGCCGCGCGAAATGATAATTATATCATGTTGGATTGGCGCGAAAAAAATAATGAATATAAGTTTGGGGCGCACCAAATTTCAGACGGTACCTTGAGGTTTATGGCATTGGCGGCGTTGCTCCTGCAGCCGCCGCAAAGTCTTCCCCCCGTAATAATTTTGGATGAGCCGGAGCTTGGCCTGCACCCCACGGCTATTGCCGCGTTGGCGGGAATGGCGAAGGACGCAAGCCAACACGCTCAAGTTGTTTTGGCCACGCAAAGCCCGTCCCTGTTGGACGAGTTTCGCGCCGACCAAGTTATTGTCGTAGAACGAGATCCAATCGCCCGATCGAGCCTATTCAAAAAGCATAGCGCAGAGGAACTGAAAGTTTGGCTTGCAGACTATGCCTTGAGCGAGATTTGGGATAAAAATATTTTGGGCGGAAATCCATGAGAGAGCCGAGCCGCCTATACATAACAGGAGGAGATGCGGAACTTCAAACAGAAACACAGAAAAAACAGCGTAATCGAAAAACTTTGGATTGACCCGCACGATTACGCAAACGAATTAGGCGAAGCCGTCGAGTTTTTGGCCGGACAAGGAATGAACGTCTCTATTTACAATTCGCAACTTTGCGTCTTGCCTGAAAATCTTTGGAAATACTGCTGTAAGTCTATTTCCGATTGGAAGAACGAG
>G312J29652_10000247_pt1 | contig 12373 bp, 11 predicted proteins | sample EareggfetidaYelm_FD_29652 | JGI IMG/M metagenome (IMG submission 29652) | reverse complement strand
GAATTTGAATATTCGTCAATGCCGCAAATCTCGGCATTTTGATGAAATTCAGATAAGAAAATACTGAACGGAATGCCCCAACGCTTTAGCTACTTGCGGGGACTTAACTTTTGTTGTTTCAAAATCCGCCTCATATTTTCGGGAAAAATAAATCATAATGTTATTAAGGGAACGCAATGCGTCCGATGCCTTCCCGTGCTTGACAAACAAAGCCTGAACAGGCGCGTTTTTTGGCGATTCTCCGTTATGCAAATAACGCGCTTCTCGGGACAATCCTTCCAGCATGTCATAATATGAAAAAATATCGCTATCCGCTTTGANATTATTTTTTTCTGCTAATGACAAAAGGTTATCTCGCGCTTTCTTGTGCGTACTGACATGAACTCCTTGAAAGGCCATGTGAGCCGACAATAAATGAAGCGCAACGTAGAAGCTAATCGTTACTTGCCAGTCAAAATGGTCGGTATCCAACATAACCCGAAGCGCCGATAAATTGCTCTTGGCTTGTTGCAAATGCTCCTCAAAAGATACCATGCCGTTTTACTTTCTTACTTCGACATAATAGTTATACCTATCAGGAATAGCTAACCCATGCCTTTTGTTCACCACCATGGCATCCAGGCAGAGCGGTGTTTTTTGAGAGAATCGCCCATTCACTTCGGCAACGGCAAGGTAAAACATGCCTTTTGCACGCAGGTCGTCTTCTGCAATCTCTGCCCACATATAAATTCTATCCTCCGCAGGTTGGAAAGCCAATTTTGTGTATGCCAAATTCTTTTCAGAAATTAATTTTCGACAGTCATTTATAATCTTTTTCGAAATTAATTTTCGGTAATCGCTCACAATCTTTTCCGCCCTCTTGATTGTTGCGTTTTTAGTAAAGACCGTCTTCGTAAAGCGAGCGGCATCCGATGCCTTGGGAGTGACTTTTTTCTCGCTTCGGGATTTCATGCTTTTTTTCACGGAACTCATCTCACATAAATTTGGTTGTAAACTATTCTCAAACAAATATAAACTGAATTTTCTGAATTTGAATGCTCGCCATGGTGTATTTTTCAAATTTTTCCTAATTCGGGATTGCTAAATAACTCGCGCCGCATTTGCCTTCCTCAAAAATCCCGAAGAGGTTTTAAAATCAGTCTTGTATGCGGCTTCCATTCATAGTCATCAGCCATTAGTCATTAAGGCTTCCGTAAGTTTTGGCACCACCTCAAAGGCATCCCCCACTATGCCATAGTCGGCGACTTTAAAAAACGGAGCTTCGGGGTCTTTATTAATGACTACAATGCACTTGGAGGCGTTCATTCCTGCCACATGCTGAATAGCGCCTGAAATTCCCACCGCAATATAAAGTTGCGGCGAGACTTTAATGCCCGTCTGCCCCACGTGCTCGTGATGCGGACGCCAGCCCTCGTCGGACACCGGCTTGGTGCACGCCAGCCCCGCGCCCAATGCCTTCCCTAAGTTCTCCAATATATGCCATTGGTCGGCGCTCTTCATCCCTCTTCCGCCGGAGACCACAATCGCGGCATCGGACAACAACACCTCTCCCGCAGTCGACTGACGAGAAATGGTTTTTACTTTAGACTCGGCAAAAGCGAACGGAACGGAAATGACCTCTGCTTTTTTATTGACTTCTTTCAGCTCAATGCAATTCTTTTTAATCGCAATGATTTTTTTATTCCCCTTCAGCTGTACCCGCTCAAAAGCCTTACCCGTGTAAATACTTCGCTTCACGCAAAAGTCGGCGTCGGGCAATGAAACCGCGTTTGAAACAAAATCGGCAGGCAGGCGAACGGACAAACGCGCCCCCGCATTGGCAGAAAGAATGCTTTGCGCCATCACCAAGACGTCTGCATTTGCTTTCTTAAAACATTCTTCTAAAAAATAAACATATTGTTCGTCCGAAACGGGAGAAGGCGAAGGGGTTTGCAAAATCTTATCCGCGCCATATTGCCCCAGCACATTCGCCTCTTCGGGGCTAATTTCGCCGCACACGACGGCCGTCGCGCCATTCCCCAAAGCATGAGCATAAGCCACCGCTTCGAGGGATGATTTCTTAATTTTATTATCCGCAGTTTCTATCAATACTAGTGTCATAACTAAATTACTTTTGCTTCGGTCTTTAATAAATTTACCAACTCTTCCACATTGGAAGCGTCTATCAGCCTCACTCCTTTTTTCGGCGGAGGCAATTCAAACTTCTGCGTCTTCACGCGCGTCTCTGCTTCCGTCGGTTGCTCCGCTTTAATTGGTTTTGCCTTAGCCGCCATGATGGCACGCATGCTCGGAAATTTCCACGATGCAATAGGCTCTTGGCAACCGACCACCAGAGGCATGGACGCTTCCGCATTTTCCGTTCCCCCGTCTGCTTCTTTCAGCATCTTCGCCACGTTCCCCTCAATATCCAATTTCATCACAGGCGATACGCAAGGGATGCCCAGCATCTCGGCCGTGAGCGCAGGCACCGCGCCGCTGTTAAAATCAATGGACTCCCGCCCCATCATTATTATGTCAAAGCCTTTGGCGTGCGCGGCAATTTGCGAAGCCGTAAAAAATGAGTCGCCGGGGTGAGCGTTCACGCGAATGGCGTCGTCGGCGCCAATGGCAAGCGCTTTTCGCAATATCGGCTCCGTCTCTGCGAGGCCAACGTTTATAACGGTTACCGTACCGCCCCACTTTTCCTTCAGCTCCACGGCGCGAACAAGAGCAAAATCTTCATAAGGCCCAATGATAAATTGAACCTCGCGGCTGTCAAACTTTGAATCATTTTCAACAAAGGCAATGCGCGAAGTAGTATCGGGTACGCAAGAGAGGCAAACCAAAATTTTCATAAGCAATAATTTCAATAATTTGGAGGCGCAAGTAACGCATTTAATATTAAAAAATAAAGGCATTCTCCCGAAGAAAAAGAATTGGCATAAACATTTTTACGCAAAGCCTGCGCCGCCGTAAACCCTGCGCCGAGCGAATGGGCTTGGCAGAAAACCTATGCGACCGCCGCTTTTTGCCTTCCGCCGAAACGCCGTGTAGCTTTACGGCTCAACGGGGAATAAATGCAATGCCATAGAAACAATTAATTTTTTCACAGCCTTTTAATTTTAATCTGACTCCACGGTTTTTCTGTTTTAAACAGAAAAATCACTGCCCAATAGAAAGGCAAACCATAGTCCGCATAACAAGGTTTTTTTATCACGGAATAACTTCAAATACAATAAATTGACTCAGTTGCTCGCCGAGAGCCGAAAAATTATTATCAGCCACTACTACGAGCGAAAGACGTCCGTTAGAAAGTTTGGGGCCAAATGAAATCCCCTCAATATTATCTACTTTGGGCAAACCATTGGTTACTTTCGATAATTGGTTTCGAATCGTTTCAAAGTCAAACAGCAGTGTTTTAGACATAGGCACGTAAGAAACGCCTTTTAACGAATCATATTTAGAAACGTCGGTAGCTCTCGCGGCGTCCGCTTTGTATATCAAAATATTGTTGCCTCCATCCGCATAATTTCCTTGAGCGTATGACCTCTCTGCTACAAGAAACTGTCGGGCGTCGTATTCTAAAATTTCCGAAACTCCGTTAATTTCAAAGTCTCCCTTTCTTGCCGCTTTATCTAATTTATAAGCAAATTGTTTAGTGAAATTCCCCGCTTCTTTGTCAAAATATAAAAACCTAACCGGCGAATCGGCAACATGCTCATAAACGGGAGCTTCTCCGTCTTGCTTTAAAGGCAGTTCCAAAGACGCCCAAAAACCCGCTTTGTCTTTACTTAAGGAAAGCCCCTCAAAAGCCCCGTTATGCCTTGGCCCTCTTGTTTCCGAAAGCGTATCGGCAAAAAATAAAGACGGTATATTGTAGCGGCGGATAAATTTTCCGTCCATCGAACTTTCTTGAATGTCGGGGTTAATTCCTTTGCGGATATTTCCCTCGCTCGACCAAATAAAAGAATTTGCCTCTTTGTCGTACCTGATAGACTCCGCATCAACCTGATGACTTTGAAATGCCTCTCCGTTTTCGTCTGTAATCTCTGTTACAGAATCTATTTCTACGCCATAAAATTTGTCTGCATCATATCGAATAGCGGCAGAATAGTACCGAATGGGGGGCTTGGCGTCGTCGCAAATCAATAGCCAATTTTTACCGGTAAAGTCAATCCCCGAAAATCCGCCGATGAGACTGCCTTTTAAATATTTTTTTTCGGGAAAAACATACTCCCCAATATAACGAAGGCCGGAAACAGAAATAGCATCGTTCCCTTGCCGAACAGGCCGCTTGCATTTCCAACAAGAGACGGAAACCAATATTGCCATAAGAACGGGAATTGCTTTTATAGCCGGCCAATAGGTTTTGCACATTTTAGTCTAATTTTTGATTTGCCTGTTCAATAAACAAAAGCCACTCCTTTTCCAAGTAATCTAATGCGGGTTGCTTTTCATTTTCATTCAGCGAGGAATAATTAAGCGAATTGAAAACCAATTTTTTTAAGGCTTTCAAATCCAGTTCCCAATAGACCACAATCATCCAGAAATCGTAGCTAAGTCCTTCGTAGCCGAATACGCCCGGATCATCGCTATTGACAGAACATTGAACGCCGCTCCTTAACAAAACCCTCGCCGGATGGTTTCGCATATCGCTCACATATCCAAGCGTTTGATTGCTGATCGGACTCACTTCAACCAATTCATTTTGTTGTTTAATCCTATTCATCGCTTGAGGGAAATAAATCAAATTCAATCCATGCCCCACCCGTCGGTTATTCAACAGCGATACATCCTCTATATTCTTATTGAAAACTGAATTGCTTTCGCCGGCATGAAGAAAAAGCGGCATTTCTGCTCCGTATTTCTTGCTCAAGGCGCTTAACGCAGACCAGCTTTCTTGAAAGTAAGAAATGCTGTTCCCGGAGGCTTCATCGGCTNCTAAATCAAANCCNGAAATTATTTCAGGAAATTTTTTCTTCAGTTGAAAAGCCTTTTCTAATTGCTCCTCAATTTGCTTATTATCTAAAAACTTGAAACTTGTGTAAATAATNTTTAAACTGAATTGTTTTGTCTTTTGCACTTCTTTCAAAATTTCCTCCAAGTCCGTTATCGCGGTCTCTGCGCCGTATTCTCCGTGCTGAAAATCATAGAGATTGCCGAAAAAAAATCTTATCTCAAGATGCTGAATATTATCTTCCGTCAAATCATACATAGCCTTTTTATAATACGCCGTAAAAAACGGACGGTAAGACAATAACAAGCCAATTCGCCGAAAACGTTTTTCAAACTCAATCCAATAATTAACTTGGGCGCAAAGCGTTTTTCGCTTCAATGTCAATAGTTCATATAGCTTATTTTCAAAAGGCGGTTCTTCGAGAATTTTACGCCGTAAACTCACAAATCCTTGAGGCGCTGTGCCATTTTTAAAAAACGCCAACTGTCCAAATATATAGTCTTTGCCGTCCGACTGAAGAAAAACATAACACTCCTCATATTTTTTCGCTGTTTCAATCACCCATTTTATGTCGGTCAATCCTCCGCTATGACTGTGCAACAACCCGCCTTTCGGCATCCTCTTTAAGATTTCATATAATTTGCCAGACTCTGCGAATGGTTTGATCTCTTCGAATGACTTGTTATTCAAATCCAAGGATTGCTCGCCCGCTTTTTCAACAATTTGTTTCCGAAGCCGAGCCAGTTTTTTATCGAAAGCAATTTCGTCTTCCGACAATTTTACGCCCGCCTCAAAAGACAAAGAGTCATTTTCAAATGCCGCCTTAGCTCCCCCGTTTTGATCGGAAGTTTTTTTACACCCAAACAGCAACAAACTTATGCCAAGAAAAAGCACAAAGCGATATTTCATAGTTCGATAAATTTTGTGAAGAAGCGTATTTCCATTGTGCCTGCGCTCATATTTTTTTAAATATACAAAACAATCCTGCGGTTCGGGTTTATTCAGAAAGAGAAGGGTCCCTCCTTTCCCTCTTCTCTCCGCGCCTCTAAATTTATCAAAGGTTTTAAAATTTACTTTTACCGAAATTAACGCTTGACGTCCTTCTTTTTCTCAACGCATGAATTGCGCAACAATTGTCTAAACCGCTCGCTGTCCGCTTTCAATACGACTTCCATGTTAGGCTTTTTTACGGTCTCTCCCGCATAGTCCATTACGGTTTGTCCCCTTGAGTCATCGTCATTGGTCAGGACAGATGCAAAAGCCATTTTTGTTTCAGTGGCAATGGTACTGTCCAGAAAAACGGCCATCGCAATGGGGTCCGGCAAGCTAAAGCCTTTCCGCCCCTTTTTGCGAGCATGTTCTGCCCCTGTCTTGCAAATATCTACCACAAAATTAGCAAGCGGCGTATTGACGTTTCTTATCTTTTGAGCCTCGGCCTCATCAAAAACAGCGTACTCCCTGGAAATATCCCACCCCACCATCTTAAGGGGCATCCCCGATTCAAATACAATTTTGGCGGCTTCAGGATCTACCCAAATATTATATTCTGCTACCGGAGTTACGTTCCCGCGTCCCAGTCCAACCCCTCCCATAATTAAACAGCCGTTAACTTTTTGAGCAATGGACTTATCTAATAAAACAGCCATCGCAATATTGGTGAGCGGCCCCAAGCAAACCAATGTAATTTCCCCGGCGGCCGCTTGATTTATTCTGTCAATAAGTTCCAATACCGCATGTTTGCTTTGAGGAACAAAGCCGCGCAAAGGCAAGCCAATATCGCCCATTCCGTCTTTGCCGTGCACATAGTCTGCGGTTTCCAACGGACGCAAGAGAGGTTTTTCCATTCCCGCATATACAGGCACAGGCTTCTTGCAAAGGTTCATGGTGTACATCGCATTTTGAATGCCTTGCGCCAGCGATACGTTGCCTGCCACTATTGTCATAGCCTCCACCTGAATATCCGAGTTATTTAATGCCATGACCAACGCCACCGCGTCGTCTGATGCCGTGTCCGTGTCGATAATAAATTTTCTCTTCCCTTTAACGGGTGCTTTGGGCGGCAAATAACCGGGCACAATGAAGTTGTTGATTTTGTTCNTTTCATGGTGAGACGTTGCGGCGCCGGCCGGTTCGTCGGCCACAGGCCTGGCTTTATCCAATAAAATCAGCTCGCNGCGTTCCGACATTCGACTCACGAGGGCGGGTATCGGTTGGCTTGCCGCAGAGCAACCTAAAGCCGCGCCGAAAAGCAAAATTTGAAAGAAACAGAAATTAAATAAATTTTTCATGGTTAATAAATTTTAAAGTTTAGTTAAGAATAAAACAAAAAAGAGCGCCTGACGGGCAACGCGCCCGCTCATTAAGAAGCGCAAAAAATACGGGACTAAAAAGATAATGGGGCTCCCCGTTTCAACAAGACTCTTGTGCGGGAAAATTCTCATTCCCCGTATTTCAATAATGGCTTTTTGCAAATACGGCATTAAAATCCGCATCCGTTTTACTAGTCGCACGCCATATATTTTCTCAATCGACATCAGCCTCCCGTTATTTCATTTCTATAAGGCGCCGACGGNTGCGCTCCCATTCTGCTTACGCTTATTGCCGAAGCCTTATTTGCAAAAAGAATAGCGCTTTCCCAATCTTTGCCTTCCGCCAAGGCAACAGCTATTGCCCCGTTAAAAATATCTCCCGCGCCGGTTGTGTCAACCACTTCCGTTTTCAACGCAGGAAGATGGAAAGACTTGTCTTGATTTTTGAAATAAACTCCTTTCTCNCCCAACGTTATTATCACATTTCTAACGCCGCGACTCAATAATATATTGGCGGCCTCTTCAGCCGTTTTCTCATTGTCTGCTTTTCTGCCCGTCAGCAAAGCAGCCTCTGTTTCATTAGGGGTTATCAGATAAATGCGGGCATACATATCCTCGTCTAATGCGGCGGCGGGAGCAGGGTTTAAAATTACCTTTTTGCCAAAATCAGCGGCTGTCTTCAGCACACAGTTAACAGTTGCCAAAGGAATTTCCAACTGCGTCAAAATAATCGAAGCCTTTTCAANNGCCGCCGCCGATTGCTTAATATTTTCAGGGCTTAATTGATTATTGGCTCCCGGCGAAACCACGATGGAGTTTTGTCCGCGGCTATCCAACATGATAAAAGCAGTTCCCGAAGGCTCTTGCTCATCCGTAAAAATATATTCCGTGCTTATGGCGTCTTTTTGAAAACCATTCCACATCTCTTTCCCAAAACTATCATTGCCAATGCGGGCAATAAAAAACACTTCGCCGCCAAGCCTTGCGCACGCCACTGCCTGATTGGCTCCTTTGCCGCCGGCAAAAACTTTAAACTCCTTGCCGATTATAGTCTCGCCCGGCTTTGGAAAATTTGCGGTTCTTACCACTAAATCGGTATTGGAACTGCCTACTACCGTTACTATTTTTTTCATCCTCAATTATTTACTCTCGCCGCTATCACTAAAATCAAACCCGCGATGAATAACGCGAACATTAGGTTTATTAATTGCTTTGTTTTTGAATCGGCATTTTTGAATTCTTTCCAAATGAAAACGCCCCAACATGCGGCCACCAAAGTAGCGCCTTGACCAAGCCCGTAAGAAATGGCAACGCCCGCTTGTTCGGAGGCTATCAAACTGAAAGACATGCCCACTGCCCAAATGCTCCCCCCTAGCCAACCGATGGCATGCAACCTTAAATTTCCTTTAGAAAAGTAATCTTTGAAGCTCACCGGCGAACCCGCGAAAGGCCTTGCCATGACAATAGAATTAAACAGAAAGTTGGACATAAAAACGCCAAGGGAAAATATAAAGACCGCGCTGTACGGCGTCAGTTTCCCGACTTCAGGCGCATTGAAATCAGTCGCCATAGAACCTGCCACAAACCGAAAAAAGAAACCCATTAAAACGCCTGCCGCCAACGATAATATAATGCCTTTAGAAGAAACTTTTGCTTCTCCCGAAATGCTTCTATAGGCTTTGGCGTCCAACAGAATAGCCAGCACAATTAGCGTAACGCCCAAAAAAAGCAATAGGGGATTTCCAACGGGATCCTTAAAATAATTAACCGCTACGCCAATGACTAAAGCCAGTCCAATGCCCACAGGAAACGCCACCGCCATGCCCGCAATATCAATGGCTGCCACCAATAAAATATTTGCCAGATTAAAAATTACGCCGCCAATAAATGCCGACAGCAAAGCGCAATTGTCCCCTTGCTGCAAGTCTGTGAGAAACGCTCTTCCGAAATCTCCGATACTCCCTAACGTAAGTCCGAAAACTAACGAAAGCATTACAATGCCGATGACATAATCCCAATAAAATAATTGAAATGCCCAACTTTTAGCGGCTAACTTTTGAGTGTTTGCCCAAGAACCCCAGCAAAGCATGGTTACAATAAGCAATGCTGTTGCGGCGGCGAATGAATTAATAATTAGCATATTAATGTTTGTTAATTTATGTTTCCTGAATTTTGCAACAAATAATCTTTTGCTTTTGAGCCCTCGACGAAAAACTCAATAACAAACGTAATCAATTTTAATTTCATAAACATCTTACTTTTGCTTGTCATGCCATTTTTTAGAATGAATACCTTACTCCAATCTGTGCCTGCCATCGGGCGCTGTTTACGCCAAAGTCATTAATATTCCACGGGGCTCCGCTCGCGGGCGCCTTGAATGAAAATGTAGGCGTTGTGTTGTCAGGTCTAAACCCTTCAAAGTTTATCAATCGGTAATTGGCATCTCCGACAAAATATCTTCGTCCCCAGTTTTTATTAATAAAATTAGTGAAGTTAAAAATGTCAAGGCTGAATTTTAGTTCATGTGTGCGTGCAGGGCGTTTCGTGAAAACGCTTACTTCAAGTTTTAAATCCAAAATATTTTCAAAGGGTGTGGCGGCGCCGTTTCTTTTGGCGTATCCNCCTCTGTTTTTTGATAAATAGGGATCGCCGTCGATAAAATTGTTTAACGCATTCCACTGTTCTGCCGCGGTTTCGCCGACGCCTATTTTACCGTCTCTATTNAGGTCCTTATCTACAAGCGTTATTTCATTGCGGCTTTTGGGAATGTAAATCAAGTTTCTTGATTCGTTTCCTTTTGGATCATCCTTGTTGATCGCGCCATTGTCATTATAAACATACGAGTAACGCCCCCCGGTTTGTCCGTTATAAAATAATGAAACAGAAGCGCCTATATGTTGAAACCTTTTTTCGTAGGAGGCAAGCCCCACTATTCTATGCCCTGATGAAAAGGCAGATAGTTGAGCATCTCCTGAGGTATTTCTTCCGTTAATGCTATGGAACCTTTTCCAGTTATCTGTAGTGATAAATTCATTCGCGTCATAAACAGACATTGCCACCGTATAGTTATAAGAAATGCTTGCGGTAAGACCTTTAATGACTTGCTTTTGTAATTGTATAGATGTGCTTATNGTGTGTCCCTTATTGGTATTGCTTATAAGCGAAATATAAGGGTATTTTGAGTCTATCAGATCACCGGAAAATATGGGACGATTGTCAGGCGANCCTGTAAGGTTAGCGCTTGGATTCTTCGCCACGTTGACATTTTCAATGAAGAAATTCTGTAACATTTTGGTGTACTGAAAATTTACCATTCCGAAAATACCCTTATACTTTTTTTCATACGATAAACTGGCTTTTAATACCCGCGGAAACTTGAAGTCTTTTGCAAGCACATCTATATCCCCTGAAGGGTTACTGTCTGTGAACGGCTGCTTCCGATAATCGGCTACAAAAGGGATCCCGCCTGCCCCAACAGCCCCGCGGCCTTTGGGATTATAAATAGCATCAAACCCCCTAGAAAAACCATTCTTCGAATAGGCGCCTGAAAACCATGTAAATGGCACACGGCTGGTGAATACCCCGACTCCGCCGCTTACCTTTGAAGTGCGCTCCTTGTCAAGATCGTATTCAAATCCCAATCTGGGGCTTATCAAAAGCTGTGTGGCAGGCAACTTACCGGCTTCTCCCCCCTTCATATCATAGCCGGCGGCAACAATCCTTGGAATAGTGTTGGCATTGAAATCGGTATTTATGACCGGGGCGTGGCCTTCAAAGATCGGAATATCCAAACGCAGACCGCCGGTTACATTAAACCTGTCCGACACTTGAAATTCNTCTTGCGCATAAAACGCTAACTGCGATGCTTTATAATTTATTGTCGCAGAAATGGCATCATCGCCAAATTCTTTATTGCCAACGGTATGTCCGTACAAATACAGATAGGCTTCATTGGCAAAAAATTTATCTGCGCTGGAATAGCTGTACTGAGCCGGATGAAACGGCAAAAAGACACTTTCAACTTTATAAAATTCATTGTGAGTGCCAAAGGTAAATGTATGTTTATTTTTAGAAATCGTAAAGTTGTCAGTAATTGACAGCGCTTTCTGTTGTAAGTGACTTGAGAACGCAAATGGTTCGCTCCCAAGGTTTATGTTTGCCCCGCCGTCATTAATCACAATATTGGGAAATGGCTCGCCTGTTATGCTCCTATTGTCATCCACTGAGGTGTACCCGACTATCAATTTATTGGATTTACTGTTTCCCAATTGAGAATGCAACTCTAACGCAGACGAATTTGTAACAGACGGGAAATTCACGCCCATATTTGAAAAATAAAGATTGCTTGGGTCAGAGGTCAACTTGCCTGTCACCCCTCCTCTTACATAACTATGCCTGAAGGATAATTTATGACTATTATTGATATTCCAATTTATTTTTGCAATTACTTTTTGACCCTGTAGTTTTGCAGTATTATTTCTATAGCTGCCCGGGTCATACCCATACTCATTTTTCAATTTGGCTGCAATGGCGTCTAAAGCAGCAAAACTTGACCTGCCATTATATGACGGCAGAACATAGGGCGTGACATTGCTTTGCAGCTCAGTATTAATAAAATAGAACAATTTGTCCTTGACGACAGGTCCTCCAATTCTAAATCCATAAGTTTGAGCAGTAAATTCAGGCAATTTTTCTCTCTTTGCCGAATTGTTATTGGTAGGCGTTTTTCCTGCCAAAGACTCATTTCTTAAAAAATAATAAGCTGACCCTTCCAACGTATTAGTGCCGGATCTGGTAACGGCGTTAATCGCCCCGCCTGCAAAACCTCCGAGCGTAACATCGTAAGGAGCTACCGCAATTTGAATTTCTTTGATAGCGTCGGGGCTTATGGGCGAAATCCCGGTTTGCCCGCCATTGGTGCCGGATTGCGCCAATCCGACCAAATCATTATTGACTGCGCCATCAATAAAGATTGCATTATATCTGTTGTTCACCCCGGCAAATGAAACTGAATTGCCGTCTGGATCCAATCTTAAACTTGCCCGAGGATCCAAACGAGTATAATCCGTTAAATCTCTATTGACCGTCGGCAACTTATTGAGAGTCAGATTATCAATATTTGTCCCGA
>G312J29652_10000246_pt1 | contig 12395 bp, 12 predicted proteins | sample EareggfetidaYelm_FD_29652 | JGI IMG/M metagenome (IMG submission 29652) | reverse complement strand
CTTGCCAATACGCTCGGTATTGGCTGCGCGATGCGCCTTGCGCTGCGCTCCGATGGCTGCGCGCAGCCTACGACATCTGATCCGTGACGCGACACTAGGGCATGAGCGCCTTCGGGCGGCCGCGCTGCGCTCATGATGCCCTCACCAGCAGGTTGCCATGCGCATCGACTTCGGCATGAAAGCCCGGTTCGAGCCACACGGTGGTGTCGGCCTGTTCGAGGATCGCGGGGCCGTCGATGCGCGCGGCCACGGGCAGTGCGAGCCGCGCGTAGCGCACCGCGTCGTGCCACCGGCCTCGATGGAACACCTGCTGCACGCCCAGCGGCGCGCTGCTGCCTTTGCCTTTGGGCGCCAGCACGGCCAGATCGAACTTGGGCCGCACGCCGATGCGCGCATAGCGCAGGTTCAGCACGCGGATGGCGATGCCGTCGAGCACGCGGCCGAAGGCTGCGGTGTAAGCGGCATCGAAAGCAGCGCGCACCGATTCGGCCGTCAGCGGCGTCTGGCCCGGATCGGCCAGCAGCACGGACAAGGTGTGCGTCTGGCCGGCGTAGAGCATGTCGAGCGCGATCAGCGCGCGCAAATCGTCAAAGCGCATGCCCGACGAATCCAGGCGCTGCTGGCAGTGGGCGGCCAGTTCGTCGATGCGGCGCCGCAGGTCGGTCGCGTCGAGGTCGCTCAGCGGCTGGTTGATGGTCTGCACCGCGTCGTGGCGCATGTCGGCGATCACGCAGCCCAGGGCCGAGGTGACGCCCGGGTAGCGCGGCACGATGCCCATGGCGACGCCGACCTCGCGCATCATGGCGCAGACATGCAGCGCGCCGCCGCCGCCGAATGGCATGTAGGCGAAGCGGCGCGGGTCGTGCCCGCGCTCGATGGACACGAGGCGGATCGCGCCGGCCATGCGCGCATTGGCCACCGTGAGGATCGCCTCGGCCGCCGCGTGCACGTCCAGGGCCAGCGGGCGCGCGACATGTTCCTCGATGGCTTGGCGCGACTTTTGCGCGTCCAGCGCCGCGAGGANCCCGCGGCCGAGCGGGCGCTCGGCCGCGATGCGTCCCAACAGCAGGTTCGCGTCGGTCACGGTCGCATACATGCCGCCGCGCCCGTAGCAGGCCGGCCCCGGCACGCTGCCGACCGACTCCGGGCCGACCTGCAACATGCCGCTCGCGTCCACCGATGCGATGGAGCCGCCACCGGCGCCGATGGTCTCGATCTGGATCATCGGCGAGCGGATCACCATGCCGAACTCGATGGCGCTCTGCGGCGCCAGCGCGGCTTGGCCGTCGGCCACCAGCGACACATCGAACGACGTACCGCCCATGTCGCCCGTGATCGCATCCGGAAACCCGCCGCGCGTGCAATGCTCGCGCAGGCGATCACGCCCGCCGCCGGGCCTGACAGCGCGGTGCGCACCGGCAGGTCGATCGCGGTCTGGCGCGACATCAGGCCGCCGTTGCTTTGCACCACCAGCAGTTCGCCGCCAAAGCCCTGCGCGCGCAGGTCGCTGTCGAGCCGGCCGAGGTAGCGGCCCAGCACCGGCTGCAACGCCGCGTTGAGCGCGGCGGTCGAGCAACGCTCGAACTCGCGGATCTCGGGCAGCACCTCGTGGGCCGACGTGACATGCGGGTTGGGCCAGAGTGCGCGCACTGCCGTCACGGCCAGGCGCTCGTTCTCGGGGTTGGCGTAGGTGTTGATGAAGAAAACGCACACCGCCTCGCAACCGGCGGCGAGCAACGAACGTGTTTCGGTGCGCACCTGTTCCAAATCGACGGGGGTGTGCAGCGTGCCGTCGGCCAGCACGCGCTCGTCGACCTCGCGGCGCAGGTCGCGCGGCACAACCGGCAGGAAACTGCCACGCAGGCCCCAGGTCTGCGGACGGTCCCGGCGGCGCATCTCCAGCACGTCGCGGAAACCGCGCGTGGTGATGATGCCGGTGCGCGCCACTTTGCGCTCCAGCAGCGCGTTGGTGCCGACCGTGGTGCCGTGCACGATGGTGGCGATGGCCGCCGCCGAATCGGCCACGCGCGCCAGGCCGTGCAGGAAGCCGCGCGCTTCCTCGCCGCGCGTGGAAGGCACTTTGATGATGCGCACCGTGCCGAGGGCCTCGTCGAGCACGAAAAGATCGGTGAAGGTGCCGCCGACATCGACGCCGACGACCAGGGATTTGCCAGCGCAGCTCATTCGGGTGCCTTCTGCGTCCGGTCCGCGCCGGTGCTGGCGTCGATCGTGACGTAGCCCATGGCCACATCGGCCTGGCGCTGCCCGGGGCTGCGCCCGGCGGCGCTGCCCCAGCCGCCACCGCCCGGGGTTTCCAGGCGCACGCGCTCGCCGCGCGCCAGCCGGATGGCGCGCATCTTCGAGACCATCGGCGGCGTATGCCATTGGCCTGCGTTCTCGTAGCGCAACACATTGACCGCGCCAGCGCCGCCGCCTGCGATGCCCTTGGGCGGCGAGGTGCCGCGTTCGCCGAAGACGAACACCTCAGCCTCTTTTTCGAGCAACTCGATTTCATAGACCGCGCCCAGGCCGCCACGGTGCTGGCCGTCGCCGCCCGAGTCTGCGCGCAGCGACCATTGGGTAAAGCGCACCGGGTAGGCCGCTTCAAGAATCTCCAGCGGTGGAATCGTCGCGGTCGAGATCGGCGCATTGCCATGCGCCAGGCCGTCGCCGTCCGAGTGCCCGCCATGGCCGCCGCCGAAGAAACTGAACATCACCCAACGCTGGCCTGCACGCGCCTTGTCGCTGCGGTGGCCCGCGATCGACAGCGCGTTGATGGTGCCGTAGGCCTGCGCCACGGCGCGCGCGGGGTCGGCCTGCGCGGCCGCGCTGAAGATCACGTCGATCATGCGCAGGATGGTCTCGGTGTAACCCCCGACCGGGCGCGGGCGCTCGGCGCTGATCAGCAGCCGGTCGGGGATGATGAAGTCCACCGCGTCGAGCACGCCGGCATTGGCAGGCACGTCGGGAAACAGATGCTTGAGCGCAACGTAGCAGGCGGCCACGGCCGTCGCGCGCGAGATGTTGACCGGCCCCGCGCACTGCGCGCAGGTGCGTGAGAAATCGAGCGACAAGCGGTCGCCGGCCACCGTCATGTCGAGCGCGATGGTCAGCGGCGCGTTGACGATGCCGTCGTTGTCCAGCACATCCTCGAAGCTGTAGCGGCCGTCGGGCAGCGCGGCGATATGCGAGCGCATCAGGCGCAGCGCGCGGCCGCGCAACGCGCCCAGCGCGTCCAGCACCAGGCCATCGCCGTACTCGTCGAGCAGGGCATCGAGCCGCCTGGCGCCAAGCGCCAGCGCGGCGAGTTGGCCGTTCAGGTCGCCCCACAGGCTGTCGGGCAGGCGTGTGTTGGCCTGCAAGATGGCGAGCATGTCGGGGNCGAGCACGCCGTTGCGCACGATGCGCACCGGCGGAATCTGCACCGCCTCCTGCCAGCACTCGGTGGCTGCCGGGTTGTAGTTGCCCGGCACCGCACCGCCCACGTCGTGCCAGTGCGCGGCCGAGGCCATGTGGCAGTAGAGCTTGGCGCCACGGAAAAAGGGCTTGACGAGCTTGAAGTCGTTGGCATGTGTGCCGCCGTCGTAGGCGTCGTTGCTGATCCAGATATCGCCGTCTTTCATGCCGCCGCGCGAGGCGGCCNCCCGGGCCGTGGCGCGCACCGCGAAGGCCATCGCGCCGACGAACACCGGCAGGCCCGACTTGCCCTGCACCAGCGTGTCGCCGGTGCTGGCGTCGTACAGGCCGTGGCAGGCGTCATGCGCCTCGGCAATGATGGGGTTGAATGCGCTGCGGTAGAGCGTGGCGTCCATCTCGTCGGCCACCTGTTCGAGGCGGCCGCGCAGCACGGCGAGCGTGACGGGGTCGATGGCGCTGGCAGGGTCAGACATCGGGGGCTTTCGTGAAGGCGGGTCGGCCAGCGCGCTGGCGTAGCTGGTTCAGCAGTCCGCCGGCGCGCACCATGTCCATCAGGAACCCGGGCACCGGCTCGCAGGCCAGCAGCCTGCCGTCGGGTGCCACGAGCGCGGGGCGCACAATGTCGATGGCGATGCGATCGCCTTCGCGCAAGACTGTGGCTTCGGCGCAGGTTAGAAGCAGCAGACCCAGATTGAAGGCGTTGCGGAAATACAGACCGCTGTACGACGGCGCGATCACCGCCGCCACGCCCAACTGCACGAGCACGGCTGCGGCCTGCTCGCGTGACGAGCCGATGCCGAAGTTGGCGCCGGCCACGATCACGTCGCCCGGGCGCACTTGGCGCGCGAATTCGGGGCGGATGCTCTCCAGGCAGTGCCGGGCGATGGTGTCGGTGCCGTGCTTCATCGCGTGGCCGGGCGCGAGCGCGTCGGTGTCGATGTTGACGCCCAGGCGCCAGACGCGGTGGCTGCTGGCGGCATTCATGCAAGCACCTCGCGCGGATCGGTGACATGGCCACGCAGCGCGGCGGCGGCCACCGTGTACGGCGAGCCCAGGTAGACCTGCGCGCTCGGCGCGCCCATGCGCCCCTTGAAGTTGCGCGCCGTGGTCGAGATGACGGTGATGCCGTCGCCCATCGGCGCGCCATAGCCCGAGCAGGCGCCGCATGCGGTCGGGAGCAGTTCGGCGCCGGCGTCGATCAGCACCTGCAATACGCCTTCCGCGCGCGCCTGCTCCTGGTCCCGGAGGCTGGCGGGCGCGACGATCAGGCGCGTGCCCGCCGCCGCCTTGTGTCCGCGCAGCACCCGGGCTGCGGCACGCAGGTCGTCGAGCTTGGCGCCGGTGCAGGCGCCGATGTAGGCAACGTCCACGGGCATGCCCGCATAACGGCGCACACTGTGGGAATTGGCCGGGCTGTGCGGCGCGGCGATATGCGGCTCCAGCGTGCTGGCGTCGAAGCGGTGGCGCGTGCGCTCGGCGTCCTCGTCGGTAAACCACGGCGCTATATCGACAGGCGGCGCGGCCGCCGCAGCGAGAAAGGCGGCGGTGGTCTCGTCCGGCGCGATCAAGCCCGCCTGCGCACCCAACTCGGCGCTCATGTTCGACAGCGTCATGCGCTCTTGCATCGACAACGCGGCCACGGCAGGCCCGGCGAACTCCACGGCTTGGTAGCGCCCGCCGTTCATGCCGAAGCGGCCGATCATGTGCAGCATCATGTCCTTGGCGCTCACGCCGGCGAGCAGCGCGCCGTCCCACCACATTTGCACAGTTTCGGGCACGCGCAGCCAGATCTCGCCGGTGACGAGCACGCCGAGCATCTCGGTGCTGCCGACGCCGAACATGTAGGCGCCGAACGCGCCACCGGTCGGCGCATGCGAGTCGCCGCCGACGCACAACATGCCGGGGCGGATATGGCCGTTCTGCGGCAACACCACATGGCAGATGCCCTGGCTGTCGTACACATGCGGCAGTTGCTGGTCGCGCGCCCAGTCGCGGGCGATGCGCACGATGCGGCGCGAGTCGTCGTCGCGTTCGGGAACGTAGTGATCGATCACGAGCACGATGCGCGAGCGGTCCCAGACCTGCGCGCCCAGCGCCTGGAGCATCGGCTGGAGGCGGCGCGGGCCTGACGAGTCGTGGAACATGGCCAGATCGACACTGCAAGTGACGATCTCGCCCACCGCGACATGCGCGCGACCGCTGGCGCGCGCGAGCAGCTTTTGCGCCAGCGTCCGGGCCGGCGCGCGCCGGGGCAGCGCGCTGTTCATTGCGGCCGGGCTCCGGAAAATTTCACGACCTTGGCCCAGCGCAGAATCTCGCTTTGCACGAAAGCAGAAAACTGCTCCGGAGAATTGCCGACCGCCATCGCATCTGCGGCATCCAGGCGCTTGCGCATGCCGGGTTGCTGCAATGCATCGCGCGCCGCGTCGCTGATCTTGCGCGCCAGTGCGGCCGGCATCCGGGCCGGGCCGAACAGGCCGAACCACGCGCTCGACTCGTAGCCGGGCAAAGCCTCGGCAATGGCCGGCACATAGGGGAATGCGGGCAGGCGCTGCGCGCTGCTCACGCCCAGCTTGAGCTTGCCGGCCTGGATATGCGCCTTGACGTTGCCGACCGCCGCGAACATCAGCTGCACTTGGCCGGCGAGCAGATCCTGCACGGCCGGCGACGTGCCCTGGTACGGAATGTTCACGATGTCCACGCCCGACTGCATCTTGAACGCCTCGCCCGCCATGTGCAACGACGAGCCCAGCGCGCCGATGGCGATGTTGAGCTGGCCCGGCCTGGCCTTGGCGAGCGCGATCAATTCGCGCATGTCCTTGGCCGGCACCGAAGGGTGGGCCACCAGGATCGACGGCGAGGTGGCCACGCAGGTGAGCGCGGTGAAGTCCTTGACCGGATCGAACGGTAGCGTTGGATACAGCGTGGCGTTGATGGCGTGGCTGGTGAAGCTCATCAGCAGCATGCGGCCGTCGGGTGCGGCCCGGGCGATGGCCTCGGCGGCGATGTTGCCGCCCGCGCCAGGCTTGTTTTCGACGATCACGGCGCGGCCCAGCGCGGTGCCCATGCTGGCGGCCAACGCGCGGGCCAGCGTGTCGGTCGAGCCGCCGGCGGGTGCGCCGACGAGGATGCGCACGGGCGCGCTGTCGATCTGCGCGTCGGCGCCGGCGGCGAACGCCAGTGCGGCGGGTGCGATGAGGAGGTCACGGCGGTTCATCAGCAACGGTCCTGGTTGTCCAACGGGTCATAGCCCCAGGTATGCGCGCCGCAGCATGTCGCTGCCGAGCAGCGCCTCGGGCGTGCCGGAAAAGCGCATGCTGCCGTTCTCCAGCACGCAGGCGCGGTCGGCGATCTCCAGCGACTGGCCGACGTTCTGCTCGACGAGCAGCACCGCCAGGCCGCCGTCGCGCAACGTGCGGATCAGCGCGAACATCTCTTGCACCAGCCGTGGCGCGAGGCCGAGCGAGGGTTCGTCGAGGATCAGCAGCACGGGCTCGGCCATCAGTCCGCGCGCGATGGCCAGCATTTGCTGCTCGCCGCCGCTCATGGTGCCGGCGCGCTGCGCCATGCATTCGCGCAGCCGCGGAAAGAGGTGGAACATCTTCTCGATATTGGCCGCGCGGCGTTCGTGGGCGCGGGTGAAGGAGCCCAGTTCCAAGTTCTCCCGCACGCTGAGGTCGGGAAATACCTTGCGCCCCTCGGGCACCTGGATCAGGCCGGCCTTGACCACCGCGCGGTAATGCGCGCCGCTCAGGTCCTTGCCATCGAAGCGAATGGTTCCGCTCCATGCGCGGCACAGGCCGCAGACCGTCTTGTTCAGGGTCGTCTTGCCCGCGCCATTGCTGCCGAGCAGCGCGACCATTTCGCCGGCGTGGACCTGCAGGTCCACGCCGCGCAGCACTTGGACGCGGCCGTAGCCGCCGCACAGGCCGCGAATGTCGAGCAGTGCGCCCACTGGCGCGCCTTCGGCTGCGGCATGGGCGCCTTCGGGCGACCGCGCGGCGCTCATGCCGCAGTTCCCGCAGCGACCTTGCGCAGCCGCGCAGCGGTGCCATGGCCCAGGTAGGCTTGGATGACCCGGTCGTCGCAGACAACCTGCGCCGGGCTACCTTCGGCAATGAGCCGGCCCTGCGCCAACACCCACACATGCTCGGCCAGGTTCATTACGGCCTGCATCACATGCTCGATCATCAGCACGGTCACGCCGCTGTCGGCGATGCCGCGCACCACCGGCATCATCCCGGAGATCTCCTGCGGGTTCAGCCCTGCGAGCACTTCGTCGAGCAGCAGCAGGCGCGGCCGTGTGGCGAGCGCGCGGGCCAGTTCCAGGCGCTTGCAGCCGGCCACCGTCAGATCGCAAGCGGGCTTGTCGAGTTGGGCGCCAAGCCCCACGCGCCGTGCGACGGTCTCGGCACAGGCCAGCGCCTCGGCGCGGTGGCGCAGATGCAGGTGTGCGCCCACCGCGATGTTCTCGCGCACGGTCTGCGCGGCAAAGGGCTTGACGATCTGGAACGTGCGCGTCATGCCAAGCGCGGCATTGCGATGCGGCGCGCGGCCGGTGATGTCCTGCCCGGCCAGGCGCACGCTGCCGGTGTCGGGCTTCAGGAAGCCGGACATGAGCGCGAACAGCGTGGTCTTGCCGGCGCCGTTCGGGCCGATCAGCGCCGTGAGACTGCCTTCCTGCACGGCCAGACTCACGTTCTGCACGGCCTTGAGGCCGCCGAATGCGCGCGAGACGCCATCGAGTTGCAAAACAGGCTCAGTCATTGTGGCCTGCCTTCGCGTTCCACCGCTGCCGCACCGAAAGCCCCAGGCCGGCGACGCCGCGCGGCAAAAAGATCACGATGAGCACCAGTGCGCTACCGTAGATGACCATGTTGATGCCCGGCAGCGCACCAAACAGGTTGCGCGTCAAATCCGACAACAGATGCAGCACGGCCGCGCCGAGCACCGGGCCCCACAATGTGCCCATGCCGCCGACGATGGCGCCGACCAGCGCCTCGACCGAGGTGGCCGGGCCGTAGGCGATGCCGGGGTCGATGTACTGGAACACCTGCAGGTAGAACGCACCGGCCGCGCCCATGAAGGCCGCCGAGAGGCTGATGGCCGCGAGCTTGACGCGCAACGGGTTCACGCCGACGGCGCGCGCGGCGTCCTCGTCGTCGCGCACGGCCTGCAGGCAGGCGCCGAAGCGGCCGTTGCGCAGCCACCAGGTGACGAGCAGCGCGCCGACGACCATGGCCAGCGCCACCCACAGGTAGCCGGCGCGCGAAGCGAATTGCAGGTTGCCGGCCGATTCGCGCAGCGGCAGCATCAGGCCGACGCCACCGCCGGTGAAGGAAACCGAGAGCGCGACGATGCGCGACACCTCGGCGAAGGCCAGCGTGACGAGCGCGAAGTACGAGCCTTTGAGACCGCAGCGGAAGGTGGGCGCGCCGACGAGCAGGCCGACGAGCGCGCTACCGGCCATGGCCATCGGCAGCGCTGCCCACGGGTTGATGCCGCCTTGCAGTTGCGCAATGGCCTGGATGTAGGCGCCGGTGCCGAAGAACAGCGCGTGGCCGAATGAGAATTGCCCGCCGAAGCCGCCGAGGATGTTCCAGGCCTGCGCGATGAGCGTGGCGTAGAGCGCCATCATCACGAAGTGGAGCATGGCGCCGGACCGGGTGAGCAGCGGCACGCAGCCGACCAGCACGGCAAAGAGCGCGATGCCCGCGAGTTGCCTGCTTCCCGCATTCATGCCTTGGCTCCGAACAGGCCCTGTGGGCGCAACAGCACGACGCCGATGAAGATGGCGAAGATGCCGATCTGGCCGAGCGACTCTCCCAGGCAGAGGCCACCGAGCGATTCGGCAACGCCCACCAGCAAGCCGCCGGCCAGCGCCCCCGCGAAGCTGCCCATGCCGCCGAGCACGACGATGGTGAAGGCCACGAGCACGAAGCCGCCGCCCACCTGCGGGTTGACGTAGTAGGCCGGCAGCAGGAAGCAGGCCGCCGCGCCGAGGCAGGCCAGGCCGATGCCGAAGCTCATCGCGTAGACATGGTCGACATCGATGCCCATCAGCTTGGCGCCCTCTTTTTCCTTGGCGACGGCGCGGATGGCACGACCGAGGTCGGTGCGGCCCATGATCCAGTACAGCAGACCGGAAACGGCGAGCGCTCCGGCGCAGGCGAGCAGTTTGGGCACGGCGATCATCGCCGGGCCGATGGCGACGGTGCGCAGCGAGTAGGCGGTGTCGATGCTGCGGGTGTCTGATTGGAAGAACAGCAGTGCGAGGTTTTCCATGACGATGGCGATGCCCAGCGTGGCCAGCAGGCTGTTCTCGTCCTTGCCGTGGCTGGCGCGGTTGATGATGGCGCGCTGCAGCGCGTAGCCGAGCGCGAACATGCCGGGGATGGCAATGGGCAGCGCCATGTAAGGATCGATGCCCCAGCACTCCTTGAGGAAGTACACGGCATAAAGGGCCAGCATCAGGCTGGCACCGTGGGCAAAGTTGATGATGTGCAACACGCCATAGACCAGTGTCAGGCCGACCGCGATCAAAGCGTACACGGCGCCTGTCGCCAGTCCGTTGAGCAGCGAGGGCAAAAGGATGTCGAAGTCTGGCATGTGGCTGGCGTTTGCTTGGCGCTTCTTGTCAGGCTTTGAGCGGAAAGATCGGGTCGACCTCGCGGTACTCGCGCGGGATGATGACCTTGATGTCGTTCTTCACGACCTGCGTCATCAGCGGTTGCGCGCCCTCGTTCTGGCCGTTGACGAACTTCGTCGGGCCATACGGCATGATGTGGTTCGAGAAGTTGCTCTTGTCCAGCGCGTCGATGATCGCGGCGCGTTCCATGGACTTGGCGCGCCCGATGGCATCGGCCAGCAGCCACATGGCGGTGTAGGTCATGAAGACCTCGTAGCTGAAGAACTGGCCCTTGGCTTGCACGCGCTCGCGCAGTTGCTGTGCGCGCTGGTCCTTCGGGTTGAACCAATGGTTGCAGTCGATGATGCCGTTGGCCGCGTCCGGGAATTCCTTCACGAACTTGTAGCTCGATGCGGCGCCGCCCAGCACCGAGAAGATGGCTTGGGGCACCACCTTTTGCTGCTGCATGGTGCGCACCAGCAGCGCGTACTCGTTGTAGTAATTGGCGGGAATGACGATGTCGGGGTTGACCGATTTCATGCGCAGCACGATGTTGTTGAAGTCGCGCGTGGGGTTGGCATGCTTTGCCACCTCTTTCACATCGAAGCCGTAGCCCGGCAACTCGCGCGCGAGCAACTGTGCGGTGCCGACGCCGAAGAGCGATTCCTCGTGAATGATCATCACCGTCTTGGCCGGGCTGCCTGCGGCCTTGTTGAGCAGCATCAGGTTGGCCATGGCCACCCCGGTGGACTTCTTGTAGCCGCAGCCGAAGCGAAAGCTGTTCTTCAGGCCGCGCTCGACGATCTGGTCGGCCACGCCGACATCGACCACATGCGGCAGGTCGTACTTGGCCGCTGCCTGCGTGGTCGCCAGGCAGATCGCCGAGGCGTAGGCGCCGACGATGGCCGAGACGCCCGCTTCGTTCATTTTCTCGACCTCGGCCGCACCGGCCTGCGGCTGCGACTGAGCGTCGCCGAGCAGTGCCTGGAGCTTGGCGCCGCCGAGCGACTCGATGCCGGCTGCGGCATTGATGTCCCCGATGGCCATCAGCGCGCCGAGGCGGCACTGCTGCCCCGAGTAGGCCAGCGCCCCGGTGACCGGATGCAGCACGCCGACCTTGACGGTCTTGGGCTGCGCTCCGGCCACGAGTGGAAAGGCGACGGCGCTGGCCACGGCGGCGGACTGCGACACGAAACGGCGGCGGCTCTGCATCGGGCTTTCCTTTTTTTCAGTTGAACTGGACTGGCCGGGCCGACATGTCCTGGCTGGTCCACACCTTCGCGTCGATGCTGCCCATGCGGGAGAGCTGCATTTCGTAGGTGTAGCGGTCGGGGCGGTACAGGCCATGCAGCCACTGCACAGGCTGCTCGTCTGCGTCGTAGATCAGGCGGCGCACTGCGAGCAGGGCCGCGCCGACCGACATGTCGAGGTGCTGCGCGAGCGTGTTGTCGGCCAGCCGCGCAGAGATGGTCTGGTGCGCCCTGCCCACCTTGACACCCGATTCCTCCAGCAGCACAAGGATGGGCTTCTTCGACAGTTCCCGGCGGCCGAAGCGGCGCGCAATCGAGTCGGGCACGTAGGTGGTGATGTGCGAGAGGGGGCCTTCCCTGGTAGAACGCACGCGCACGGCCTTCTGCACCGGGTCGCCAAGCTGCAGTTGCAGCGCCTGGGCCACCGGGGTCGAGGCGGTGATGGTGGCCACCTCGATCACGTTGACCGAGGTGTGCAGGCCCATGGTGACCAGGTTTTCAAGCAGGCCGTGCAGATGGGCGCTTTCCATGCCGTGGCCGTTGGGGCCATCGCTGCTGGCCGGGGGCGCCAGCGCGCGCGTGCGGCGGCCCGGGTTGCGCGCAATCAGCCCTTCGCGGGCCAATTGTTCGAGCGCGCGCCGCACCGTGACGCGCGCCACGTCGAACTGCGCCATCAGCGCCAGTTCACCGGGCAGCCCCTGCGCAAAATGCCCTTCGTGCAGTTGCTCGCGCAACACCAAGTAAATCTGGTGGTATTTCGGCAAGTGCATTAGCGACATGCCGTTGATGTTTTTGCCGTTTCAATGTTCTGTCAATGGGACATTTGAACCCGATGGCGGAGACCGCGCTGCCCCCCCGGGTGTCAAGCACCAGCACGGGTGGGGCGCGAAGAAGCGCGCCATGTGGCCCTGGTGCGTGAAGTTGCGCGACCGCAGTTCGGGATGCACGCGCTCACTGGAGTGCCTTCAGCTACGGTGTGGGCGTCTCCGGATGGCGCCCATGCCGGTCACTGTGCATCCCCCACGGCCCACACGCCCGGGGGCGCCGCCTTCAAGAGCAGGCCGCCGCTGGCGACACGGGGTGTTGCACCTCAAGCCATG
>G312J29652_10000241_pt1 | contig 12642 bp, 15 predicted proteins | sample EareggfetidaYelm_FD_29652 | JGI IMG/M metagenome (IMG submission 29652) | reverse complement strand
GATGCGGACGGCGAGGTGCTCGTGCGTTCAGTGGCCACGCACCCGGGCGAGCGCTTCTTCTTCACGACACGGCTGCAGCGGGCCAAGGGCTGAACACCACTTGCGCTCATTCGCGCTCATTCTTGCCTGGGCGCGTTGCCTGCGCATTCCACGATCGCGCGCTGGTTCGAGCGCTGTCGGGCGGAGGTCTGAATTTCATGACGAAGTGGGGGCCGCAGCATCGCGTCGCGCCCGCGAAGACGGGCCTGCTGCGCATTTCAGGCCATCGCAGACGCTCGTTTCAGTCGAACGTAGACGGCATTTCAGGCGAGCGTAGACGCTGTTTCAAATGACCGTGGACGGCGTTTCACGCTGAGTCAGCAGCGCCAGCATCGAAGACACCGCTTCGTAGATCGGCATCATGGCGACATCGAGGTCGCCCTCGCGCACCGCCTTGCTCATGAGGCGGTCCGGTTGTCCCATGCGGATCTTCAGGCGCAGTCCCGGTTGTTCGCGCAGCAGCGTCGACAGCAGCAATGCCACGCGCCCATGCATGGCGCAGGCCAGGAAGTAGTCGATGTCGCGCAGATCGATCTGCATGGACAGCTCAGTCCTGNGGGGCCAGTTCAACGTGCAGCCCGCCCAGCGTCGGCACCAGGACGATCTGGCAGCTCAGGCGCGACACGCCCTCCCGGTAGTGGTCCGACTCCGACAGCAGATCGACTTCGTCTTCATCGGGCAGATCGAGCGGCGGCGAACCTTCGCCGATGTACACGTGGCAGGTGGCGCACGATTTCGCGCCGCCGCATGTGGCGGCCACGGGAAGCCCCTGGCTCTTGAGGGCGTCCATGAGTGTCAGGCCCTCGGTGCCTGCAAGCTGGCTGATGCGACCTTTGCGGTCCGTGACTTCGATGGCGATATCGACCATGGGGTTTTCTCGAAAAAATGCGGGCACGATTTACGGGGTCGGTTCGTCCGTCGACCGACCCAGACGGATGTCGCGCAAGCTGACCGACGGGTCGCACAGCAGCGCGGGCGCGAAGCTGCGCCGTTGCGCGATCATTTTTTTGCCCGCAGCGAAGTCGCCCGATGCGTTGACGCATTGAATCGCCGTGATGCGCTCAGCGTTCTGGTGGACGACACTGAAACGCCCGCCGTGCGGGTCACCGCGCAGCAGCTCGGTGTCGCCTGGCAAGGGCAGCCCCGCCATCTGCAGCTTGATGTCGAACTGGTCCGACCAGAACCACGGCACTTCATCGCTCACCGCGGGCTGGCCCAGCATCGCCGCCGCAGCCCGTCTGGCTTGCAAGGTGGCGCTCTGTACCGACTCCAGCCGCACAGGTGCGTCGAAGCCTTCATGGCGACTGACCGTGCAGTCGCCGGCGGCGAACACATGGGGGTCGGTGGTGCGGCCCTCGCGATCGACCACGATGCCGCGATCGACCGGCAGGCCGTTGCCCCGTGCCAGCGCGTCGCTGGCCTGGTTGCCGATGCTCACGAGCACGACATCGGCAGGGAGCCGCGTGCCATCGGCGAGGACCACTGCGGTGACGCGCTCGTCCCCCTCGATACGCGCCACGCTCGATTGCGTCAGCACGCGCACGCCACGCTTGTCATGCTCGCCTTGCAGGTAGCGGGCGATCACCGCAGGGAGCGAGCGCGACAGCACCAGGGCCTGGCTCTCCAGCACGGTGACCTCGCAACCGGCCCTGCAGGCCGTGGCCGCGAACTCCATGCCGACATAGCCTCCGCCGATGATGACGACCGATCGCCCTTCCACAAGTCGGCCTCGCAGGCAGACGGCATCATCGAGCGACTTGAGCTCGCACACGCCGTCGAGCTCGGCACCGGGCATCGTCAGCCGGCGTGCCTCACCGCCGGTGGCCAGAAGCAGCTTGTCGTAGCCCAGTACTTCGCCGGTGTCCAGGCGCACGCAGCGTCGTGCGCGTTCGATGGCCGTGACCTCAGTGCCCAACTGCAGTTCGATGTGCTGCTCGGTGTACGACTTGGCGGGGCGAAGCCAGAGCCTGTCGCGCGCCAGGTCGCCCTGGAGGAAGGACTTGGACAGCGGCGGGCGCTCGTACGGTGGCCAGGCCTCGCGACCGATCATCACGATGCGTCCCTCATGGCCGCCATCGCGCAACGCGAAGGCGGCCTCGGCACCCGCCAGGCCCGCACCCACGATGACGATGCAGGAATCGGTGTTCATGGCTGTGGCGTCCCTTCGCTCACAGCGGCACGGCCAGCATGTTGTCGATGCTGAACGAATCGACGATCACCAGCCGCTTGCGCAGCTTGAGCTGCCCGTCGATCTCGAGCATCGTGTCGTCGTAGCAGCCGACGATGTAGATGGACGAATTGCCTTCCAGGTCACTGCATGACCAGCAGGTTGGCGCTGGCGGCAATGGTGCCGTCGGCCTCCTCGTGGACGCGCACGTTGGTGATGTAGTGCCGCAGGTACATCTGCCGGTACGTGAGCGTTTCCTTTATGAGCATGGACACGCGATCCTTCACCATGCCCGGCGTGTAGCAGCCCATCAACGGGGCCGGCAGGCCGGCGTCATGGTTCTCGCGCGAGACCACGCGGTAGTCGCAGGCATCGGCCGCGAACGACTCGGGCCACTCGGCGAAACGGCGCTGGTTCAGGGCATCCGCGTAATCGAAGTTGAAGCGCTCGACGCGCTGTTGAAGTGACGGGGCCATCAGACGGACTCCTCTTCGCGGTTCGGGGTACCCGCCGGGGCGAAGCCCATCATGCGGTGGTAGTGCTGCCAGAAGCCGCGGATCGAAATCTCCTGCGACAGGTAGTCGGTGTCGTGCGGCTTGCCGATGCCGCCCATCTCGAGCACCGAGTGGTCGCCGCGGCGGGCCTTGACGCCTTCCTGCACGAGGCGCAGCGCCTCGCCGTCTTCCATCGAGATGTAGCCGGCGGGCCCGATGAGGTTGACCGCGAGCAGGCGGTTGTGCAGCTGCTCCGGCGTGTCGCCCTCGAAACCCAGGTAAGCGATGTGCAGCTCGACCGCATCCGGTCCCTTGGGGCGCAGGTGGCGCACGGCGTAGGTGTTGCCCACCTGCGCCACGATCAGGGTCGGGAACATCGACAGGAGCGTTGTCTTGTAGCCGTCGCCCAAATCGAGCGGGACCTGCAGCAACGACGGGTCGTGCATCTCCAGATCGGGCATGAGCTTGCCGGTATCCGCGTAGGCATCCGAGAGCTGGCCCAGGTTCGCGTTGTCGTTGGCCCCCATGATCGAATGGTTCCAGGTGTTCTTGCCGTCCTTGTCGAGCTTGATGCCGCCCTGCATGGCCGGCGTCTGGATGCCGAACGACACCTGGAACAGATGCAGCAGCGAGGCGTGGTACGGGTCCCGCACGTTCTCGTTGTAGAGCTTCCAGTTGCCCGGAATTTTCTGTCGCAGATAGCCGATGACCTTGGGCTTGCGTTGGACGAGCAGGCGATCGATCTGCGCCNCGCTGTGCGGGCCGAGGTAATCCTCGAGGGGTTCGGTCGTGTCGCAGTAGGTGCCGAAGATCAGTCCGCCGCGCGTGGCCACGCGCAGCGTGCGCAGGCCGTGGTCCTTCTTTTCGAAGCACGGCGGCATGCCGCCCTTGCCGTTGTGGCCTTTTTCCAGCGGCACACCGGTGAGGTCGCCCGCGAGGTTGTAGGTCCACAGGTGGTAGGGGCAGGTGTGGCGCTTGGCGTTGCCGCGCAGCTTGTCGACGATGCGCGCGCCACGGTGCGCGCAGCTGTTCTCGAACGCATTGACGGAGCCGTCCTTGGCGCGCGTGACCACGATCTGGGTGTCGCCGATCCAGGTGGTCTGGTAATCACCCCAGGCCGGAATCTCACACTCCATGCCGAGGTAGTTCCAGACCTCGCCGCGAAAGAGCTTGTCCATCTCCTGGCGGTAGATCTGCGGGTCGGTGAACACGTCGTAGGGCACACGCGAGAAGTCCACGGTGGGCCATGTGATGGGCCGTTCGACGGTCAGCGGCGTCGATGCCGGAGTGTTGCTTGTCATGCCTTGCCTTTCCTTTGATTGATTCAGTCGGTGCTCAGACACCGAGATAGCGGTGCCAGAGCGCGCGGTCTTGCGCCAGCGCACCTGAATCGCCTTCCCAGGCGACACGGCCGCGTTCGAGAATGGTGTGGCGATCAACGAGCTCGATGAGTCGCTCGACGTACTTGTCGATCACCAGAATGCTGAGCCCCGTCTCGCGCAACAGTGCGAGGCTGCGCCAGATCTCGGCGCGCACCAGGGGCGCGAGTCCCTCTGTGGCTTCATCGAGGATCAACAGACGCGGGTTGGTCATCAGCGCGCGGCCGATGGCCAACATCTGCTGCTCGCCGCCGGAGAGCTGGTTGCCCATGTTGGCGGCCCGCTCAGCCAGGCGCGGAAACATTGCCAGCACGCGATCGAGCGTCCAATGGCCGGCGCCCGATCGGGTGGCGGCAAACGCCGTGAGGTTCTCGCGCACGCTCAGGTTCGGAAAGATCTGCCGCCCCTCGGGCACGACCGCAATGCCCAGCCGCGCGATCTCGCTCGTCGACAAGCCGTCGATGCGCTGGCCGAGGAAGCGGATCTCGCCGCGCCGGGGCGGCGTCAGCCCCATGACCGAGCGCACGAGCGTGGTCTTGCCCATGCCGTTTCTGCCGAGCAAGGCGTGCGCGCAGCCCGCCTGGATCTGCAGGCAAACCTCGGACAGCACCTGGCTTTGTCCGTACGCGGTGTCGATGTCGATGATGTCCAGCAGTGCAGTCATCGGATGTCCTCCCCGCCCAGATAAGCTTGCACGACATCCGGGTTGCAGCGGATCTCCTGCGGTGTGCCTGTGGCAATGACGCTGCCGTAGACGAGCACGGAGATGCGGTCGGCCAGGCGGAACACGGCATCCATGTCGTGCTCGACGAGCAGCACGGCGACGTGCCCGCGCAGGCGTTCGACCATCTCGACCATGCGGCTCGATTCCTGCGGGCCCATACCGGCCATCGGCTCGTCGAGCAGCAACATGCGCGGCGCGGTGGCCAACGCAATGCCGACTTCCAGCAAGCGCTGGTCGCCGTAAGACAGGCTCTGCGCAGAACGCAGCGCGTGTTCGGCCAACCCCAGCCGGTCCAGCACGGCCGCGGCTTCGTCGCGCAGCGCGGTGTCGCGCACGAGCGGACGCCAGAACGAAAAGCTGTGCCCGCGCCGCGCCTGCACGGCGAGCGCCACGTTGTCCAACACACTCAGGCGGCGGAACACGTTGGTGATCTGGTACGAGCGGGCAATGCCGCGCTGCACGCGCGCGCTGGCCGGCAGGGCCGTCACGTCGTGCGTGTCCAGCGTGATCGTTCCGGCATCGGACGCCAGCGTGCCGGCGATCTGGTGGATCAGCGTGGTCTTGCCGGCGCCGTTCGGCCCGATCAGGGCATGCACCTCGTCGCGCCGCACCTGCAGGTGCAGGTCGTCGGTCACGCGCAGCGCACCGAACTGCTTGCGCAGCCCTTGGATTTCCAGCAGCGGCTCAGACATGCTGCGCCTCCTTGCGTGCGCTGCCGGGCAAGTTCCAACCGGCCACGCGGGCGAGCACCAGTGCGAGCAGCAGGATGCCCAGCGGCAACTGCCAGCGTTCGGTGTAGTGAGACAGCACCTCCTCCAGACCGAGGAAAACGGCGGCGCCGACCACACCGGCCCACGGGCGGCCGAGTCCCCCGATGATCACCATGACCATCAACATGCCCGATTGCGACCAGTGCATCACCGACGGACTGATGAAACGATTGAGCTCGACGTTGAGCACGCCCGCCAGGCCGCACAGCACCGCAGCGATCACGAAGGCCACGAGCTTGTAGCGGTAGACCGGAAACCCGATGGTGCTCATGCGGGTTTCGTTTTCGCGCACACCGATCAGGACGCTGCCGAAGCGCGACGGAATCAACCGGTGCAGCACCAACAACGCGAGAGCGAGCAGCACCAGAGCGAGGTAATAAAAGCCCATGTCGCCGCCGGTCGGCCACCAGGCTTCCCAGCCGAAGCTGGAGCGCCGGGCCATCGACAGGCCGTCGTCGCCGCCGTAGCTGCGCAGCGAGACGAAGACGTAATAGAACATCTGTGCCAGCGCCAGCGTGATCATCAGGAAGTGAACGCCCCGGGTGCGCAAGCTGATGGCCCCCATGACGGCACCCAGCAGCGCGACGATCGCCAGCGCGAGGGGCCACGCCACCCATGCGCTGCCCACGCCGTGCTGCGCGGCGATCGCCACCACATAGCCACCGATGCCGAGGAAGGCCGCGTGGCCGAAGCTGACCATGCCGCCGTAGCCGAGCAGCAGGTTCAGGCTGGTGGCAGCCAGCGCGTAGATCAGGACGCGCGTCAGCAGGCCCAGGTAGAACTCCTGCCCCGCTGCTGCGAGCAACACAGGCAATGCAGCAAGGCCGAGCCCCACCAGGAAGCTTGCAATGGCTCCGCGCTTCATCACGACGCACTCCCCGGTGCGGTGCTGCGTGCGAGCACGGGCGAGGGACGCATGCGCCGCCACTTCGGTAACAGGCTCGTCGCGCCGGGCGAGAACAGGCCCATCGGCCGGACCGCGAGCACGACGATCATCAGCAGGTACACCGACATCGATGCCAGCGCAGGCCCGAGATCGGAGACGAGCCGCGACGGGAGCACCGCGCCCAGAAGGCCGGGCAACCAGGCCCGGCCCAGCGAGTCGACCATGCCGACCAGCAACGCGGCGATGAACGCACCGCGAACCGAGCCGACGCCGCCCACGACCACGACCACGAAGGCAAGGATCAGCACTTCCTCACCCATTCCGACCTGCACCGACATCAACGGCGCCAGCGCGGCGCCCGCCAGTCCGGACAAGGCCGCGCCGAGCGCGAAGATGGCGGTGAACAGCCACCGCACGTTCACGCCCATCATCTGCACCATCTCGCGGTTGGAGGCACCGGCCCGCACCCACATGCCGACCCGGGTGCGCGCGACCATCCAGTACAGCAGCAGCGCCACTACAACGCCTGCGACGATGAGTGCGAGCCGGTACGCCGAGTAGCGCAGATCGCCGACGATGGGCACCGAGCCCGACAACGCGGCCGGCATGTCGTAGGGCAGCGGTTGCACACCCCACACGATGCGAACGGACTCGTTGAAGATCAGGATCAGCGCGAAGGTGGCCAACACCTGCGTCAGGTGATCCTGCCGGTACAGCCGCCGGATCAGCACGATCTCGAGCACCGCGCCGAACAGTCCCATGAGCAGCAGCGCACCGATGAGACCCACGACGTAGGACCCGCTGAACGTCGTCAGTGCTGCAGCGAAATAGGCTCCCAGCATGTACAGCGAGCCGTGCGCAAGGTTGACCAGATTCATGATCCCGAACACCAGGGTCAGGCCGGCGGCGAAGAGGAACAGCATGAAGCTGTACTGCAACCCGTTGAGGAGTTGTTCGATCCCCAGCATGGGCTTGGCTCACTTGTGCTTGCAGGCCGCGCCATAGGCGTCGGTATGCTCGCCCAGGACGAGCGACTCGGTCTTGTTGTAGAGGAGCCCCTTGGGGTCGCGCGAGACGACACGGACAAAGAAGTCCTGCACCGGGAAGCGATTGGGGCCGAGGCTGAATTTGCCGCGGACCGACTTGAACCTGCTCTCGGACAAGGCCTTGCGCAGCGCCTTGGGATCGTCGGCGTTGCCTCCGGCCGCGCGCACCGCAGCGTCGATCATCATGATCGCGTCGTAGCCTTGGGAGGCGTAGAAGCTCGGCAAGCGACCGTAGGCCTTCTCGAAGCCGGCCACGAACTCGCGGCTGGGCACGGTATCGGTGTCGGTCGACCAGTGGCCGGTGTTGTAGATGCCGAGCATGGCATCGCCACTCGCAGCGAAAGTGTCCTGGTCGGCGGAGAACTGGCTCGTCAACAGGCGGGTCTTGTCCGGGATGCCTGCGGCGCGGTACTGCTTGATGAAGTTGATCCCCATGCCGCCGGGCAGGAAGAAGTACACGGCATCGGCTTTCTGTTCGCGCAGGCGCGCGATTTCCACCGCGAAGTCGAGCTGGCCCAGCTTGGGGTAGAGCTCTTCGACCACCTCGCCCTTGAAGAACCGCTTGAAGCCCGTGGTGGCATCGCGCCCGGCCGGATAGTTGGGCGCGACCAGCATCACGCGCTTGAACTCCTTGTCCTGCGCATATTTTCCGGCGGCCTCGTGCACCGCATCGTTCTGCCAGCTCACGCTGAAGAAACCGCTGTCGCATTGCGCGCCCGCATACTGCGACGGCCCCGCATTCGAACTGAGATAAACGTTGCCGTTCTCGAGCGCGACAGGTGCGGCTGCAAGCAGGATGTTCGAGTAGATGATGCCCGTGAGCACCTGCACCTTGTCCTTCTTGACCAGCCGCTCGGCGATCTGCTTGGCAGCGCCGGGATTGAACTGGTCGTCAGCCACGATCAGCCGGGTCGGCTGCCCGCCGACCTTGCCCGAGAGCTGCTTGACGGCCAGCTCGATGCCGTCGCGCATGTCGACGCCTGGCACGGCCTGGGCACCGCTCAGCGTCGTCATGACGCCGATGCGAAGTTCTGCGGCGCCGGCCGTGGCCATGCCGGTGCACGCCATGAGTGAAAGGCCCCAACGGGTGATTCGTTTCATCGCCGATCTCCTTTAGAAATCTTGTGCTTGCATCGCTCGATCGCAGGAGCTCAGGGTTCGGGCGGTGCGCCGGCCCAGGCACGCGCCAGCAGTCCGACAATGGCTTGGCGGTGCAGCGGGCGCGGGTTCGCGTACGGGTTGGTGAGCGCCAGGTCGGCCACGCGATCGAGGGCGTCGACGGTCACACCCAGGTCGCGCAACGCAGTGGGCGCACCGAGTTCCTTGGCGAGTTCATGCAGGCCCCTGCCGGCCTCGGGCCGACCCAGCGCGCGCGCGATGCGGCGCATGGCCTCGGGCACGGCCGGGGCGTTGTAAGCCAGGGGGTGCGGCAGCATCACGGCATGGGTCTGCGCATGGGGCAGGTCCAGGCTGCCGCCGAGCACGTGGCACAGCTTGTGATGCAGCGCCATGCCCGCCTGGCCCAGCACGGTGCCGCACAGCCAAGCGCCATACAGGCAGTCGCTGCGCGCCGCGAGATCGTGCGGTGCTACAGCCACGCGCGGCAGGCCATCGGCCAGGGCGCGGATGCCCTCCTCGGCCATCAGGTCGAGCACGGGGTTGCCGTCGTGCGCATACAGCCCTTCTGCGGCATGCGCGATCGCGTTCAGGCCGCTGGCGATCGACAACGCCACCGGCAGCGCCAGCGTCAGCTCGGGGTCGTACACCACGGTGCGCGGCAGCACGCGCGCGTCGTGCCCGGTTCTCTTTGCGCCGCCTTCGGTCAATCCGTAGATGGGCGTCATTTCCGAGCCGGCGTAGGTGCTCGGCATGGCAACGATCGGCAGGCCCATGTCGAGCGCGATTGCCTTGGCCAGGCCGATGGTGGAGCCACCGCCGAGCGCCACGACACCATCGGCGCCGAGTGATGTGGCGTACGCGCACGCCTTGTGCGCCACCTCGACGGGGACATGCATGCGCGCACCATCGAACACACCCACGCAGCGCTCACCCAGCAGGGCCGCGGCCGCCTCGGCCAGAGCCGATTGATTCGGGGTGCACAGCACCAGCGCGCGTTCGACTCCCAACGCCGCTACTTCGTCCGTAAGACGTGCGCGACTGCCCGGAGCAAACACCACCCGCGCGGGCGATGCGTTGTAGACGAAGTCACGCATGGTTCGAGACCTCGCCAGGCACGTAGTCGACCTGATAGCGCGCCACCCGCAGGCCCTCGAGTTCGCGCCTGACGCGCAGATGCTCGGGGTGCTCGGCATAGGCCGCGAGTGCTTGCGGCGATTCGAACTCGGTGTACAGAACCACGTCGCAGGCGTAGTCGACGCCGCTTACGTCCAGGCCGACTTCCAATGCCAGCAGACCCGGAATCAGCGAGCGCAAGCCTTTGAACTGCTGCTTGACCTTCTCGCGCGTGGCGCGCCGCGCCTCGGGCGTGTCGCCCGAGACCTTCCACATGACCACATGCTTGATCATGGGGTCAGCCCTCCTTGCGCGCCGGGTTCAGCACGAAGTCGAAGTCCAGGGTCGAGAACGGCGTGTCGAGCATCCGGCCATCGGGGGCCGGCCCGCCCTCGTGGGGAACCCAGTCGGCCACCAGGGACGAACGCACGCCGAACACGGCATCCGAGTCCAGGTACGGGTCGCCGTCGCGGAACACGTGGGTCACGAGGGTTTCATAGCCCGGCGCGCTGATGCGGAAGTGCAAGTGCGCAGGCCGCCACGGGTGGCGGTTCAGCGCGTCCAGGAGTTGCCCGACCGGCCCGTCGTGCGGAATCGGATAGGGCGTCGCCACGATGCTGAGGAAGTGGTAGCCGCCATCGGGCGCCGAGCGCAGCGTGGCACGTGCGCGGTGCTCGTCGAACGCCTCGTACTGCACGTCGTACAGGCCCTTGGCATCGGCCTGCCAGACCTCGATCACGGCCCCCGCGACCGGCTCGCCGGCCAGGCCGCGGATGCTGCCGCGCACAAAGCAGGGCTCGCCCTCTGCCCCGTTCGCCACATCGGCGCCCAGCGGTCGTTCGGGAGAGCCTTCGACGTGGAACGGGCCGAACACCGTGGCCTCGGTGCAGCCCACAGGTTTGCGATGATTCTGAGCGGCCACCAAGGTCGACAGGCCCAGCGTGTCGGACAGCAGGATGAACTCCTGCCGGGTCGGACTGCAGGTGTGGCCGACGGCTGTGAGGAACTCGATGCCCGCCACCCATTCGGCCTCGGTCAGGTCGACCTCCCGCGCAAAGCCGTGCAGATGCCGCACCAGACTGGTCATGACCGTCTTCAGGCGTCGGTTCGTCGTTTTCGCGTGGCGCGCGATCACCGCCCGGGTGATCGTTGTCTGGTCGAGGTTTCGCATGCGTGGGCTCCTGTGCCTCCCCTGCAAAAAGCGCATGCGAGGAGGTTCGAAGCGAATGCTATTGATGACTCGAATGGAAATATATGACGATAATGAAAATGACATTTTCATTGGACAGAAGAATTCCATGAGTCACTGGACCGAGTACGAGTTCTTCGTGCGGGTGGTGGAGCTGGGCAGCCTGAGCAAGGCGGCCGAAGCCATGGGCTTGTCGAACCCGTCGGCCAGCCGCCATCTCGCGGCCCTGGAACGCCGCCTCGGCGCGAGGCTGATCGAACGCAGCACGCGCCGCCTGTTCGTGACGGACGTCGGCCAGGACTTCTACCGCTGTTGCAAGAGGGCCCTGGACGACATGCAGGAGGCCGTCGAGGCGGTCAACGCGACCACGTCCAACCCGGTGGGTGTGCTGCGCGTGACCGCGTCGCTGTCGCTGTCGATGCAGCACATCGCGCCGCTGCTACCGGCATTCGCGCAGCGATACCCCAACATCCGCGTGAAAGTGGTCGCAGCCAATCGCTACTACGACATCATCGACAACAACATCGACGTGGCGCTGCGCACGCGCGAGTCCGAACCGGACTCGAGCCTCGTCATCCGAAGCCTGGCGACCACGCGGCGCGTGCTGGCCGTCTCACCGGCCTACCTCGATCGCCACGGTGCGCCCCGCCACCCGCGGGAATTGGCGGAGCACCGGTTGCTGCTGTACACGTACCACGACCCCGACTCGCTGACCTTCCAGCGCGGCGACGAGGCCGTGACGATTCCAACCAAGCCCATGCTCGAAGCCAACGACGGCCAGGTCCTGCGCGTGGCGGGCGTGCAAGGGCTGGGGATCATGGTGCAACCGATGTACGTGATCTACGACGACCTGGTGGCCGATCGCCTGATTCCGGTCATGACCGACTGGAAGCTGCCGCCGATGTCGGTCAACATCGTCTATCAGCACCGCCGCCTCGTCCCGGCGAAGACCCGCGCCTTCATCGACTTCCTGGTGGAAGACTTCCAGCGGCAGGATTACGAAAGGCGTTGGGCTTCAATGATGGCGGGTCGCGCCGACCGGGTCGCCCCGTGACCGTGTGGCCGTAGAGGGGCCTCTGACGAAGACGTCGAGGGCCAGTCATCCGGTGCGCGGGCTTGCGCCCCGTTCGTCAATCCACCTTGGCTTGAAAAAGCACCATGCCCATGCCGCCGGACTCGACGGTGCCTGTGAACGCCCACGAGACCGGCCCCGTTCCGCCCGTGGGCTGCATGTCGGTGCAGGCCACCGGCCCGACGGGCGGTGCATTCGCCGGCGTGCGCTTGACGCAACCCGTCAGCGATGCCGGCGTAGTGCCCGTGGTCGCGCTCACGAAGGTGTAGCCCGGCGTCATGTCGTTCACGACCATGCTGCGAATGGGCGCATCGCCGTTGTTCATGTAGGTGATGCGGTACTCCAGCGTCTCGCCCGACTTGGCCCCTGGTTGTTGATGCCGAAGGCACCGCTCTGCGTGACGTTGCGCAACTATTGGCGCTTCTCCAGTTGCTGTTCAACGCATTCAAGCAACGCAGAGGCTGCGAGCGATGGACGGGTGGCGGTACGTTGCACCAGCCAAAGCTCCACCGGATACTTTTGGGCACCTCGAATTTCAACGACCACAAGGCCCAAGTGCCGAGCGAAATCGCAGATGTAGCCGGGAACGACAGTGATGCCGAGGCCCGAGCGGACCATTCCCAGCACCGATGTCACCATGCTTG
>G312J29652_10000240_pt1 | contig 12700 bp, 9 predicted proteins | sample EareggfetidaYelm_FD_29652 | JGI IMG/M metagenome (IMG submission 29652) | reverse complement strand
ATGCGCCGCGCCCGCGATCTGGGGCATCCGGCGGACTGGCTGATTCGCTCGAAACACAACCGCACCTTGCCCGACGGCAGCAAATCGTGGGCGCAAACCATCGAGGATGCGCCCTTGGGCGAGATTGAATTCACCCTGGCAGCGCGCACCGCCGAGGCTGCCCGCGTGGTGCGCCAGCAAATTTGGGCGCGCGCCTTGAACATTCCCGATGGGGCGGGTGGCCAGTTGACGGTGACCTGCGTAGTGGCCAAGGAAACGAACCCGCCGGCAGGCTGCAAGGCGGTGCAATGGCATCTGCTGACCAATCGCATGGCGAGCGACTTTGCCGAGGTGGTGGAGTTGATCGACTGGTACCGCTGTCGCTGGGAAATAGAAACGTTCTTCAACGTGCTCAAAAACGGCTGCCGTGTCGAAGCCCTGCAACTGGGCAGCGTGGCCAAGCTGGAGTTGGCGCTGGCCGTGTATATGGTCGTGGCCTGGCGCCTGGCGCGCTTGGTCAGACTGGGGCGCACCCATCCAGACTTGAGCGCCAGTGCGCTGTTGACCGAGGCAGAGTGGAAGGGGGCGTACATTTTGGCAAAGAAAAAACCGCCGACTCAGCCACCGACCATTCGTGAAGTCATCCGGCAAATCGCCATGCTCGGCGGCTTCCTGGGTCGCAAGTGCGATGGACAGCCCGGCGTCAAATCGCTCTGGCTTGGCTTTGCCCGGGTCAGGGATTTTGTGCAGGGTGTTGAGCATATGCGCTTGCTTCAGGATGCGGGGGGAAGTTGTGTGTAAGGGCATGGGTTCAGCCTCTTGCTTTCAACGTGCCGCCCTTGGACAGCGGCTGCACCAGGTGCTGATACAGGCTGAGCCAGCCTTTCTTTTCACCCGGCACGAACGGTGCGAGCGCCGCGCGGCGGGCTTGCCACTCGCAGGCGTCGAGCAGCAGGTCTACCGTGCGTCCGGCGATGTCGATGGCCACGGTGTCGCCGTCGCGCACCAGCGCAATCGGGCCACCGTCCGCCGCCTCGGGCAGCACCTGCCCAATCGTGAAGCCGTGGTTCAACCCCGAGAACTGTCCGTCGGTGATGACGGCGATATCGTCGCCCAAATGCGCCCCATTGACTGCCGCTACGAACCACGAGGCCGACGCCACGCCCGGTCCTCCGCGCGCGCCCAAGCCGCGCAGTACGATCACCTGTCCGCTCGTGATTTCCCCGTTGGAAAGCGCCGCCATCGCATCTTCCTGGCTTTCGAATACGCGGCAGACGCCCCGGAACGCGCTCTGTTTGCCGCCCAGCCCGAGCTTCATCACCGCACCCTCGGGCGCCAGGCTGCCCTTGAGGATCACCACAGACGGGCCAGGGTCTATGGGGCGGGTCAGGCTGCCGATGATCTGTGCGTCCAGCACTTCGATGCCCGCCAGATTCTCGCGCAGCGTGCGCCCGGTGACGGTAAGAACTTCGGCGTCCAGCAGCGATTCGAGTTCTTTCATCACGGCGATGGCCCCGCCGGCCGCTTCGAGGTGTTCGATACGGCCAGGCCCATTGGGCTTGATCGCGCAAAGCAGTGGAACGGCCCGGGTGCCCTGCGCACTGCGACCGAGCGCATCCATGAGTTGAAACATGTCCACGTCGATCTCGCCCTCCGTGGCGATGGCTTGCAGGTGGCGCAGCAGGTTGATGGAGCCGCTGACTGCCAGGCCGACACGGATCGCGTTGGCGAACGCCGCAGGCGTCATGATGTCCTTGGGACGGAGGTCCTCATCGACGAGGCCTACGATGCGTCGCCCGGCAGCGCGCGCCAGTTCCTTCATGCGCGCACTGCGTGCAGCCACCGGCGCGCTACCCGGCAGCGCCATGCCCAATGCCTCGGCCATGATGTGCATGGTGTTGGCCGTGCCCATCCCCGCGCACACGCCCGGGCCTTGCACTGCGACCTCGGACATGTCGGTGATGTCCTGGATGCTGATCTTGCCGGCAGCCAGTGCGCCGACGGATTCGAAAACGTCTTCGATATCGACCGGCCGGCCCGCGCGCTGGCCACAGCCCTGGTAACCACCGATCACGAGAATCGACGGAATGTTCAACCGCGCTGCGGCCATCAGATGCGCCGGCGCGGTTTTGTCGCAACTGCTCAAGCAGACCATGCCGTCCAGCACCGCGCCTTCGACAGCCACTTCGATGTCGTTGACCAGCAGGTCGCGCGCTGGCATCAGGTAGCGCCCACCACGACCGGCGCCGGTAATGAAGTCGCTTGGCGCGGTCGTTTTGACGATGAAGGGCAGACCGCCGGCGTCGAGGATTGCCTGCCGGACGATCCCGGCCACTTCGTCCAGATGGCTGAAACAGATCGACATCTCAGAGGACGAGTTGATGATGGCGATCTTTGGCTTGTGCATATCGGATTCCGGGATGCCCAACGCGCGCCATTGGGCACGGCGAATGGCCCACCGGGTGGTGCCTGGCTCGAAGTTGGAACGGTAGTTTTTCATCGGATTCGGGTATCGAAGTGAGGGAACTCAGTCGCCCAGGATCGCGCCTTGTGCGCGCAATGTCCGGCGCAACGCATCGGTGTCGATGTCACGCGGCATGACACCCGCCGCAACCGCCTGCGCGGCGGCCACGCCGGCGGCTTCACCCAGNGCCATGCACACGGCGGCGACCCGCATCGATGCGTGGGCCTCATGCGAGGCCGAGGCGCAGCGCCCCGCCACGAGCAAGCCATGAAGGCCGGCGGGCAGCATCATTCGGTAAGGCAGTTGGTAATAGGTGCCTGGTGCGAGAAAGCGCCAGAGCGTGGCGCGGCCCACGCCATGCTCCTCCATGGGCCATGCGCTGCACGCCACCGCGTCGCGAAAGCGGCCTTGGTTGAGCACGTCGTGCTGCGTGAGCCAATAGTCGCCGCGCACGCGGCGGCTTTCGCGCACACCGATTTGTGCGCCAATGTCCTCGATGAAGCAGTTCTCATAGCCGGGAACGAAGCGGCGAAAAGCNTTCAGGTAGGCGCTGATCTGTCGTCGGCCCTGCACTTCCGAATCGGTCAACTCCTGCGTGTCCAGNGGGTCAGGCGCGCGACCGTCTTTGACGACTCGGGTGATATTCAGGTGCATGCTGGCGGGCCGGACGCTGAAAGCGCCGCCGCTGGTGCGTGGCAGATTGAGGCCGCAGGCCACGGCCTGCTCGAGGTGGCGCCGCAGCTCGTCGCGGTTCAACGCACTGGCGCGCGCCACGTCCACACCGCCCAAGCGAAACATGGTTGTGGGTGCCTGGATGACCTGCGGGTCGTGCTCGAAATCGGCCCCGGCCAGGGCGGCGATGTCGCCATCGCCCGTGCAGTCGATCACGACATGCGCTGCGCAGGCCCAGCGGCCATCGCGACCTTCAAAGATGNCGCCACGCACATGTTGATCCTCCCGCAGCACACCAACGGCCAGGCAGTGAAAGGCGAGTTGCACGCCGGCTTGCAGCNCGAGCTCATCGGCGGCCAGTTTGACCAGCGTCGGGTCGTATGGGAGCGAGGCGGTTTGCAGCCAGCGCAACGGCTCGCGCGGCCCGCCCCAATGCGCCAAGCGCTCTGTGAACTCAGCCGCCATGCCGCCAACCACCGGGATCACTTCGGTTTCGGTTACGGTATACAGGCCGCAGAAGCTGCCCAGGGTGACCATGGACAGCGTGCCGCCCAGATAGCCGTTACGCTCGACCAACAATACGCGCGCGCCCTGGCGCGCTGCGGCCACGGCGGCCATCAGGCCGGCGCTGCCGCCACCGACCACCAGCACGTCCACCAGGTGGCGCACGGGCGTCTGTCGCGGCGGTTCGCTGATGGCGGCCAAGGAGGGAGATCGGTTCATGCCTGCACCACCGCGCCAGTGTCGGCATGGAACAGATGGACATGTTGCGTATCGGCCCGCAACAGCACGGTCTCGCCGCGCCGTGGCAGATTGCGCTCTCGCAGAGTGAACACCACCTCCTCTTTCTGATGGCGCGCGACGATCTGAGTCTCCGATCCCATGGGCTCTACGGTCACGACCTCGAACGGCAGGCCGTCAGCGCCAAGGTGCAGGTTTTCGGGGCGAATCCCGTAAACGACGCTTTGGCCTTCGCAGCCCGCACCATGGGCCGGTAGCGGCAGGCGCAATCCTCCACTGGAGACGAAGCCGTCTCCGGCCACGTTGCCGCTCAAGAAGTTCATGGACGGCGAGCCAATGAAGCCCGCCACGAATTGGCTCGCCGGGTGGTCGTACAGTTCCAGCGGTGCCCCGACTTGCTCGATCACGCCGTCGCGCAGGATGACGATTCGGTCGGCCATCGTCATGGCCTCCGTCTGGTCGTGCGTGACGTAGACCATGGTGACCTTGAGCTGGTCGTGCAATTGGCGTATCTCGGTGCGCATTTGCACACGCAGCTTGGCGTCCAGGTTAGATAACGGCTCGTCGAACAAAAAAACCTGCGGATCACGCACGATGGCACGGCCCATGGCTACGCGCTGGCGCTGCCCGCCAGAGAGTTGGCGCGGCAAGCGCTCCAGCAATTGCGACAGTCCCAATATGGCCGCCGCCTTCTCGATCCGTCTGGCAATTTCGGCCTTCGTCTCGCCGCGCAATTCGAGCGCAAACGACATATTGCCCGCCACGGTCATGTGCGGATACAGCGCATAGTTCTGGAACACCATGGCGATGTCCCGGTCCTTGGACGGCACATCGTTGATCAGGCGCGCCCCTATGCGCAGCTGACCCGCGCTGATATCTTCAAGGCCCGCCATCATGCGCAGCAGCGTGGATTTGCCGCAGCCCGATGGCCCGACGAAAGCGACGAACTCGCCGTCGCGGATGAACAGCGACACGCCCTTGATGACTTCGATCTTGTCGTAGGTTTTGCGGATGTCCCGCAGTTCGAGAGAAGCCATTTCGTGCCTCCTTGTCGTCAGGCCAGACTGATGAATTTCTTGACCGTGTAGGCTTGGACGCCCTCGGTCCCGCCCTCGTGGCCCAGGCCGCTTGCCTTCACGCCACCGAACGGCGTTTCGGTCAGCGCCAGCGACAGGCTGTTGATGGCGACCATGCCCGCCTCCAAGCCGCGCGCAGCGGCCATGGCGGTGCCGATGTTCTGGCTGAACACATAGGCTGACAGGCCATAGGGCAACGCATTGGCGTGCGCCAGCACCTCGTCCAGATCGCTGAAAGGCACGATCGGGGCGATGGGGCCGAACGGTTCCTCCTGCATCAGGCGACAGTCGGGCGCAGGGTTCAACACCACGGTGGGTTCAAAGAAGCAGCCAGGCCGTTCGATGCGCCGACCGCCGCAGGCCAAGGTGGCGCCGCGCGCCAGCGCATCGGCGACGATTGCCTGCATGGCTTGCACGCGGCGCTCGCTGGCCAGCGGGCCCATCGTGGCCGTGGCGTCCAGCCCGTCGCCGACTTGCGTGGCTTGCGCTGCGCGAACGAACTCGGCAGTAAAGAGATCAAGTACCCGTTCATGCACGAAGAAACGGCTGGGCGCGATGCAGACTTGGCCGGCGTTGCGAAAACGTCCGGCGGCCAAGGTACGCGCGGCATGCAGCACATCGGCATCGGCGAACACCAGCGCGGCACCGTGGCCACCCAGTTCCATCGTCACGCGCTTGAGGCCATCCGCAGCCAATCGCGTCAGAGCTTTGCCTACCGGGATCGAGCCGGTGAACGAAATCTTGCGAATGATCGGGCTGGCAATGAGCCGCTGCGACACCTGTTCCGGCACGCCAAACACGAGAGCAATCACGCCAGCGGGTGCGCCTGCGTCTGCAAACGCGCGCACCAATTCGACAGCCGTGGCGGGNGTTTCCTCCGACGCTTTCAGGATGACCGTGCAACCCGCCGCGAGGGCGCTACTGATCTTGCGTGACGGCGTGCTGGCCGGGAAGTTCCAGGGGGTGAACGCGGCCACCGGTCCTGCGGGCTCGTGCACCACCATCTGCGTGATGTCCTGCCTGCGGCCNGGGATCACGCGGCCGTAGATGCGGCGGGCTTCTTCGGCCGACCACTCGATGATGTCGGCTGCGGCATCTACCTCGTCCCGTGCTTCGGTCAATAGCTTGCCCTGCTCCAGCGTCAGTGTGCGGGCGATGGTGTCGCGGCGTTGGTGCACCAGCGCAGCGGCGCGGCGCAGGATGTTGGCACGTTCGCTGGCGGGCACTTTGCGCCATTGGATGAAGGCCCGNTGCGCGGCTTGCAATGCGTGCTCGAGGTCAGCCTTGCTGGCATGGGGCAGATTTCCCAATACTCGACCGGTGGCAGGGTCCATGACCGGTTCGGTATTGCGACCTTGCGCGAGATGCCACTGTCCGTCGATGAACAAGCCCAGTTCAGGATAGGTGTGCATATCAAGCAGCCTTGCCGGATTGGTCGGTCAAAATCATGTCGGCGGCTTTCTCGCCGATCATGATGGCCGGTGCATTGGTGTTGCCGGAAATGAGGGTGGGCATGATGGATGCATCAGACACGCGCAGGCCCGAGATGCCATGCACGCGCAGCCGCTCGTCCACCACACAGTCGGCCGACGCGCCCATGCGGCAGGTCCCGACCGGGTGGTACACCGACATCCCCTTTTCCCGAAGAAACTTGTGCAAGCCGGCACGCGACGTCACCTCGATGCCCGGGCTGCGCTCGGTCTTGATGAGGCCGGCCAGTGGTGCGGTGCTTGCGATCTGGCGGGCCAGCACGAGCCCGCTGGTCAGCACCTCGATGTCGCGCGGGTCGCTGAGGTAGTTCATCCGGATTGCCGGCGCCTGTAGCGGATTTGCGCTCTGGATATGAACTGAGCCGCGCGAGTACGGTCGCAGTTGGCATACGGTGAGCGTGAAGGCCGAGAACCTGTGCAGCGCAGGCTTGTCTTTGCGGTCGGTGCTAAAAGGGTAGAGATGGAACTGGATGTCGGGACGGTCCAGATCCGGGCGGGTGCGCGCAAAGCCGCCTGCCACCCCCGCCCACCAACCCAACGGGCCCTTGCGCTGCAACATGTAGCGCAGCCCGATCCGGATGCGTCCGGCGATGCCCATCATGTCGTCGTTGAGCGTGATCGGCGCATGGGTCTGATAGATCAAGCGTCCCTGCATGTGGTCTTGCAGGTTTGCGCCGACGCCGGGCAGGTCGCGCACTACAGCAATCCGGTGTTGGCGCAGCAGCGCGGCCGGACCGACGCCAGACAGTTGCAGAATCTGCGGTGATTGGATCGCACCGCCCGACAGAATTACTTCCCGCCTTGCCATCACGCGCTGTTCGCGCCCGTCCTTGACATAGGCCACGCCGACGGCACGCAATGCATCGCCGGCACCTTCCAGCAGAATGCGGCCGACCTGCGCGCCGGTCTGTACCTGCAGGTTGGAGCGCGTCATCACCGGATGCAGATACGCTCGCGCCGTGCTCCTGCGCAGGCCACGCCGCGCCGTCGCCTGAAAGTAGCCCACGCCTTCTTGCCTGCTCCCATTGAAATCCGGATTGCGTGGCACGCCGTTGGCCTCCGCAGAAGCGATGAAGGCATCTGCGATCGGATGAGGCTCGGGCAGATCGCTCACGGACAACGGGCCACCAACCCCATGCCAGGCATCGGCACCGCGCTGTTGATCTTCGGCGCGCTTGAAGAACGGCAGCACGTCCGGAAAACCCCAGCCAAAGTTGCCCAGCGCGGCCCATCCGTCGTAGTCCTGAGCTTGGCCGCGCACGTAGAGCAGGCCGTTGATGGAACTGGATCCACCAAGCACACGGCCGCGTGGCTGATCGATGGCGCGCCCACCCAAGGCCGGCTCGGGCTCGGTCTTGAACATCCAGTTGATCTCTTTGTCGAAGAAAGTCTTTCCGTAGCCGATGGGTATGTGGATCCAGATGTTGCGGTCCACGCCCCCGGCCTCAAGCACGACGACATGATTGACCGGGTCGGCCGACAAACGGTTGGCAAGTACGCAGCCGGCTGAACCGGCGCCGATGACTACGTAATCAGTTTCTACGGAACGCATAAAAATCTCCAGCGTCAATCAGCAAAACCGCAGTGCCGCTCAGTTCGCCAGACCGCTGGTCTGCAAGCCACGCACGAGGTACTTTTGACCGAACAACACAAGCAGCAGCCCAGGCAGTGCCAAAAGCACGTTGGCAGCCTGGATGAGCGCCCAGTTCAAATCCATCTGCTGCACGAACAGGCTCATGGCGATCGGTAGCGTGAACATCTGGTCGTCGCGGATCAGCATGAGGCCCAGGACATAGTCGTTCCACGAAGCCGCAAAGCCAAAAATGAATACTGCAGCCAGCGCCGGAATTGAAAGCGGCAGCATGATGCGATAAAAGGTCTGGAACTTGCTCGCGCCGTCGATCTGCGCGGCTTCTTCATATGACATCGGCAACGACTGATAGAACTGCCACATCAACCACAGACCGAACGGTAGACTCAGCGTGACATGCGCCAAGGCCAACCCGGACAGCGAGTTGAGCAGTCCGATCTTCTGGAACATCGCAAAAAACGGGATGCCCAGCAAGATTTCCGGGAACATGTAGGAGAACAGGACCACCTGCGCGAGCAGTGTCTTGTGTTTGAAACGCATGCGCGCCAGCGCGTAGCCGCCCAACGCGCTGCACGCCATCACCACGCATGCGGCGGCCAGCGCGACCTTCAGGCTGTTGGTCGCGTTGGCAAGGAAGTGGGTGCTCGATAGAAGGCTGACGAAATTATCGAGTGATGCGTTTTGCATGCCGAGCGACGGTTTGTACACGTCCTGCGCGTGGCCCAGGGCCGACTTCAGCATCCAGTAAAACGGGAACAGCGTGGGGATCAGCCAGAGCACCAGCAGTGTCGTCGGCGCGGCCCGGGCCAGCGTTATCTTCTTAGCCACGGGCGACCTCCTTGTCGGGCTGGAACAGGCGCATATAGACGATACCCAGCACCAGTAAAATGCCGAAGATGATGGTCGAGGTGGCGCCCGCTGGTCCATAGCTGTTGTCGCCAAAGGCGCGCTCGTAAGCGTAAATCGGCAATGTGCTCGTGGCTCCGAGCGGCCCGCCGGCCGTCAAGAGCCAGATCACGTCGAATCGGTTGAACATCCAGATGCCGCGCAACAGCAATATCAACAAGATCGAGGTGCGGATGATGGGCAGCGTGATGCGCGCTACCTGCTGCCACCAGTTGGCCCCGTCAATGTATGCGGCTTCATGGACGCTGCGCTCGATCGTGCCGAGGTTTGATAAGGTCACCAGAATCACGAAGGGCGTGAACTGCCAGACGCTGGCCACCGTGACAAGGCCGAAAGCCCAGGCGCCGTGCCCTGCGAAATCAACCGGCATGTCGGCCAACCCGCTTTGGAGCAGCAGATGATTGACGATGCCGTAGAGGTTGTTGGTCATCCAGTGCCAAACCAGCGCCGTGGTGACCGTCGGAATCATGTAGGGCAGTAGCGCGAGGCTGGTGAAGATCGGTTGGCCCGACTTGAACAGCAAGATGGCGATGCCCACGCCCAACACCATTTCCAACGCGGTGGTAAGCATTGCATAGCTGACACCTATGCCCAGCGCGCGCCAGAACGCCGGATCGGCCAGCACGGCGCGGTAGTTGTCCAGCCCCGCGTAGGTCGTGCCGGCCTGAAACGGACCGCTGTGCGTGAAGCCCAGCAAAATCGCCCAAGCCACCGGGATGATCATGACCACGATGAAGACCAAGACCACGAGCGTGAAGGACACGCTGATGAAATCCAGGCGGAAGTTCCCCTCGCTCCTGGCGCTGCGGCTGCGCATGTCGGCCCTGTTCAGGCGAACTTGAGCAGGGCGCGGGCTGCTTGCGCCGCGTCGGTCACAGCCGCGTCCGGCGCGATGCCGCCCTGAATCACATTGGCCAGCATCTTGTTGTAGATCGTGCTGGTATAGACCTTGGCGCGCTGCCAAGCGGGTTTCTTGCCCGTGAGGTCGAACACCGGGTTGCGCGAACCGTCCCATGCCTCGGAAATGACCCGGGAAATTTCGGGCTTGCTTTTGACGTATTCATTGGCTTGGTAAGGACCTTCGAAATCCTTCTTGGCCACCGGCAATACATGCATCGGGATGGACCAAAGAAACTCGTAATAGCGCTGACCCTCGCGCAGGTAGTGGATGATGGCCTTGGCCGACTCGACATTCTGCGAATCTTTGAAAACCATGTAGCCCTCGGCAGACAGGCGATTGGCCGCAGCCATGCCGTAAGGCTGGACAAAGGGCTTGGTGACCTTCGCAATCTCGGCGTTGTTCTGCGATACCACCGCGAAGAAGCGCGCGCCAATGTAGTCGGCCATCGCGATCNTGCCCGATGCATACGAATTCATCACATCTGCCCAAGCGAAGTTGGTAGTGCTCGGCGAGTACTTGGACATGCGCTGCAGGAAGGCAAGCGTTTCCACCAAGCGTTTGCGGTTCTCGCCCTGGTCGAACAAGAGGTTGCCTTCGTCATCGAAGAAGGTCACGCCATTGGACATGGCATAGCTGTACAACGCGCTGACCGGGTTATCGCCACTGGTGTTGCTGTTGATGATGCAGCCGTACTGGCCGCCGCCCGTGAGCTTGGCCGCCGCCCTCTCGTACTCATCCCAAGTCTTTGGGGGCTGCAACCCGGCTTTCTCGAACAGGTCGGCGCGATACCACGAGTAGGTGAACTTGATGCCGTTGGGCACGAAAAAATCGTTCTTGCCGTCCGGCCGCACACGCCATGCGTCAGGCAGGCCCGCAGTCAGTGGGTTGATCGGCGCCAGCAATCCGCCGCGCGAGTACAGCAGCGCGTCTTCGATGTCGAGATTGACGATGTCCGGTGCGGTGCGGCTCTGCAACATGGACGACACCTGCTTGCGCACGGCCTCTGGTGACGTGAATAGCGGTTTGATTTTCAAACCAGGGTTGGCCGCCTCGATCTCGGCGAACAGGTCGCCAATCACCTTCTTGGTGGTTGGCAGCGACTCGTAGGTGAGATAGGTCACCGTGCCCTTGAGTTGGGTCGGCGCTGCGAGTGCGCGCAACGGATGGGACAGCGCCAGACTGGCGCCAATGGTGGATTTCAGAAACCGGGCGCGCGTGATGTTCATCGTTGTCTCCGTTGGTTTTGATGGATGCAGTTCGACGGGCGTAGCCCTTAGCCAAAAGCGGGGAAAGGGTGGCGCCCCGTAGAGCCGCGGATGATCAGGTCGTTGGGCACCACGGTCTTGCCCGGGGTCTTGGTGGAGCCACCGATGCGCGCGACGAGCAAGTCGGTGGCGATCTGGCACATTTCGTTGATGGGTTGGCGAATGGTGGTCAAGTCAAAAGCATCCCAGGCCGCCATGTCAATGTCGTCATAACCGACCAGCCAGAGGTCTTCCGGCACGCGGACACCGCGCCGGCGCGCGGCATCGCGGGCACCAAGAGCCAACACGTCATTGGCACAAAAGATGGCGTCGGGGGGTGTGGCCAGTTCGAGCAGACGCATGGCGGCGGCAAACCCCGCCGCGTATGAAAAGTTCTCGACATAAGCCGTCAACTGCTTTTTCAGCGGTGCGCCAAGCGCAGCGAGTTGGTCTCGGAAACCAAGGTCACGGTTGCGGATGGTGCTGGGTGCCTGCGGCCCTCCGATCAACGCGATGCGCCGCCGGCCGGTCGCCGCGAAGTAGTGCGCCACGCAGGTCCCTCCGGCACGGTTGTCCGACTCCACTTGATCCAGTGGCAAACCATCGACCACGCGGTTGATCAGCACCACCGGCAAGCCGGATTTGACGACCTCGCGCAAGGCCGAGGACTCGGCCGTGGCCGTCATCATCAACACGCCATCGACGGAGCGCTCCTTGATCGCATCGATCGCGCACGTCTCATCGCTCTCGTCGACGCTCCAAACCACCATGCGCAGACCCGCATCGACCATCTTCGGACCCAGCGTTTGCAGCATCAGCGGATACAGCGGATTGCCGAGACGCGACACCACGATACCGACTGTGCCGGTACGGCTGGTGCGCATGGCGCGCGCCATGACGTTCGGCCGATAACCCAGTTCGCCAGCGACACGGCGCACTTGCTCGGCCGTTATCGGCTGCACATTGCCGCGCTTGGCGAACACGCGCGAGACAGTGGCCTGGGAAACCCCGGCTGCATGGGCAACGTCCTGACTCGTGACGGACTTCAATCGATCGAAAACCATGGCTTCAAGTGGTGCCTGCATCTATCTGAAGATCAAAATGTATTCGTAGTCATTTTGTTTGTCAAGTGCAGTACGTCCAATGGAAGCGATCTTCTCCAAGAGGGTCCCAAGCCCGGACAACCCTGGCCAGAATGGCCGATACCTTGGCCGTCCGGATGAATGCCTTGGGGTTGGCGTTGTGCGCCGCGATGTATTCAGCGATGGCAGCTTGCCGTGCCCACGCTCCATGGGCAGACCTGGCTGCGTGCGATCGAGTGATCAGGGCGTCGAGGCAGTGGGATAGCGAGCGCGCTGAGACTCGGCGATCGATGTCCAGGCTTTGCGCGATGTTCTTGTCCGTGGCGCCACGCGCAGCAAGCAGCACGATCCGGGTGCGCAGTTGAACTGAATCCTTGTATCTTCATTTCACGGGGAAATAAACGTGGTCGTGCAAGGCTGTGGGGATGTGATCGAAGGCTGGCGCGGTGGGCAACTCGTAGAGTTGTCCATGGCGTCGGCCGGTGCGCGCAGCGCATCGTCCACATGTCCACAGCCCGGGCCCGGCCCGGTTGGTTTGGCGCGGACGTGCAGCC
>G312J29652_10000226_pt1 | contig 13105 bp, 15 predicted proteins | sample EareggfetidaYelm_FD_29652 | JGI IMG/M metagenome (IMG submission 29652) | reverse complement strand
GATGTCGCGCTCGACGAACTTGGCCTGAGCATTGTTCTTTTCGTAAGGAAAGCGGCAGGCGGGATCGAGATCGATGCCCGCAACGACGGGAAGGCCCTCCAAAATAAAGCCATGCGTCAGCCCACCCGCGCCGCAGAATAGATCGACACAAGCAATATTTTTCTTCACGTCAATTCTCCTGTTTTCGTTTCGACCACTGCATGAGGCGATCGAAACCAGCAGAAGCCAAGTCCTTCATTCCTTTTCCCGCCCTTCGTTTTCTGCCGCGCCACCCGAGCGCACCCACGCGTCGACTTCTTCGGATTTGAATTTCCAGAGTCGACCGATGCGATGGGCCGGCATGTTGCGTTTGTTGATCCACGCATACACGGTGTCCTTGCTCACGCCGAGGTATTCGGCGATTTCTTCGACCGACAACCAGCGATCAGTCATGTCTTGGCTTCCATCAAAAGGACGAATTTGGACGAATTTCTGGCGGCATTTGCATCATCGCATGAAACGGCCTTCTGAAGCCTGATCTGGCGTGGTTCGATCTGCTTTGATCTGGTTCCACCTGATCCGGCCCTGGCTGGCGGCCCCACGCGACTGACGTTGAGGCCACACTTGCCAGTGGAGAAATCGACATCCTCCTGATCTCCCCCGAATGTCTGGCGAAACTGGCCGCCTGTCCGTCCTGCAAGGAGCCTGCGCCAAAGCGCATCGCCGCATGAGTGCAATCTGCGGCGGACGCGAAGGCGCCCGGCGCACGACGAGCGTGGTCATCCAGAGCCGGGCGAGTTGGCGTGCCGTGCAGCGGGTGGGCAAGCACGTGACTCGCCTGGCGCCCACAGCCATCACCAGCGACGAACTCACGGACTGGCTCATCGAGACCGCCTTGCGCTACGTCGGCAAACTCATCTTGGTGCCTGCCCTGCCATCGCTGCCGCTGCCGCTCCCGTTCACACTGCCGCAGCCCTTGGCCTATGTGATCTCGAACAGCCCGCATCTGCAACTGCGCCCGGAGAAGCCGGGTTGTCCGTTGGTGGCCTTGCGTGCGGTGCGCTGAATTCCCGGCCATCGGCCCGATCGTTCAAACGGGTTCGTCACCCTGCGCGCACTGCGCTGCGCTCGCCTCAGCGCAGCACCAGCACCGGGATATGCGAGTGCGTGAGCACATGCTGGGTTTCGCTGCCCAGCAGCAGGCGCTTGAGGCCCTTGCGGCCGTGCGATGCCATCACGATCAGGTCGCACTTGTGCTTCTTGGCGGCAGCGATCACGGCCTCGGCCACCAGGTCGGACTTGGCGATGACCGCTTTGACCGTCACCCCTTGGGCGTCGCCCCGGGCTTTCACGCCATCGACCATGGCTTGGGCTGCGTCGCCCCATTGGGCTTCGATGTGCTTGACGGCGTTCATGTCGGCCGGCACGCCGCCTTCAAAGTAGCTGCGGGGGTAGCGGGGCACGACTTTCAGGGCCACCACGGTGGCGCCGGTGAGTGCGGCCAATGCCAGGCCATGTTCGACGGCTTTGTCCGACAGGGCCGAGCCGTCGGTGGCTATCAGGATGCGCTTGTACATGAGAGGAGTTTCCTCGAAGTGAGGGCAACGAGCTTAGGGTGATTCATGTACCGGGGCTTGATGCAGGTCAATCTGTTTGCCGGGCCCCGGCGCTAGGCTTTGTCCCATGTCAATGTCACGATCGGCCGCGCAACTGCTGTTGCTCGACGACCCGCAGGAGTGGTCGGCGTTTGGTCGCCCCCACAGTCCGGCAGCCCCGGCGGGTCCGGCAGATCCGGCAACGGTCTGGGATTCCCAGGTGGTGCTCGAAGGCATGCACTGCGCCGCCTGCGCCCTCACGATCGAAGACGCGCTGCGCGCCGTGCCGGGGGTGTTGCAGGCCGATGTCAGCGCCGCCACGCGCCGCGCCCGCGTGCTGTGGCAGCCCGGGCTGGTGCGCCCGTCGCAGTGGTTGCAGGCCGTGCACCAAGCCGGTTACCGCGCCATGCCTGCGGTCGATGCCTTGGCGCGCGAGCAGCGCCTGCGCGCAAGCCGCCAGGCGCTCTGGCGCTGGCTGGTGGCGGGCTTTTGCATGATGCAGGTGATGATGTATGCGTGGCCGGCCTATGTCGCCGAGCCGGGTGATTTGACCGGCGAGATGGAGCAGTTGCTGCGCTGGGCGTGCTGGGTCATCAGCCTGGCCGTGGTGGTTTTCTGTTGCGGCCCGTTCTTTGCCGGCGCGCTGCGCGACATACGCCTGCGCCGGGTCAGCATGGACCTGCCGGTGGCGCTGGGCATGGCGATCACCTTTGGGGTCAGTACTGCGGGCACGTTCGACCCGAGCGGGATTTTCGGCCGGGAGGTGTTCTACGACTCCTTGACCATGTTCGTTTTCTTCCTGCTGACCGGACGTTGGCTGGAGTCGCGCCTGCGTGACCGCACGGCGGGCGCGCTGGAGGCGGTGCTCAACCGCCTGCCGGACAGCGTGGAGCGGCGCTGTGCCGATGGCAGTTTCAGCCGCGTGGCCACGCGCCGTCTGGCCGTGGGCGACACCATCCGCGTGCTGCCGGGCGAGGCGTTTGCGGCGGACGGGCGCATCACGCTGGGCAGCACTTGCGCCGATGAGGCCTTGCTGACCGGCGAGTCCCCCCCGGTGGCCCGCCCTGTGGGCAGCAAGGTGCTGGCCGGCAGCTACAACCTGCAATCGCCCGTGGAGATGTTGGTCGAGGGCACGGACGGGCAGACCCGCTGGGCGCAGATCGTGGCCCTGATGGACAGCGCTGCGCTGCAAAAGCCCCGGCTTGCGCAGTTGGCAGACCGCATTGCGCGGCCGTTCCTGGTGCTGGTGCTGGCGGCTGCGGCGTTGGCTGCGCTGCATGGCTGGTCTGCCGATCCGGGGCATGCGTTGATGGTGGCGGTGGCGGTGCTGATCGTCACCTGCCCCTGCGCCTTGTCGCTGGCCACCCCGGTCGCCATGCTCACCGCTGCGGGCACGCTGGCGCGCCATGGCGTGCTGGTGCGCAATCTGCAAGGGCTGGAGGCGCTGGCCCGGGTCGATACCGTGGTCTTTGACAAAACCGGTACGCTGACCCGCGACGGCATGGCGCTGCGGGCCGTGCACACGGCGGCTGGCTGGGGGGCTGACGAGGCTTTGGCGCTGGCGGCAGCGCTGGCGCGCCACTCGATGCACCCCGCAGCGCGTGCCGTGGTGGCGGCGGCTGCGGCGGTGACGGTGGCAGACGGGCGGTGGCGGCTTGCCGATTGGCAGGAAGAGGCCGGCCTGGGTCTGCGGGCCACGGTGCAGGACGGCGCCGGCGCGGTGCGCATCGTTCGGCTGGGCTCGGCCCGGCATGCCGGTCTGGCCGCGCAGCAGGACAGCAGTGCGCCGCAAGTGCTGCTGTCCGAACAAGGGCCCGATGGCGCGGTGCTCGAACTGGCCCGATTCGATCTGGTGGAAGACCTGCGCTGCGAAGCTGCTGCCGTGGTGCAGGCGTTGGAGCGGCAGGGCCTGTCGGTGCAATTGCTCTCGGGTGACCGCATCGGCGCGGTGCAGCGCGTGGCTGCGCTGGCCGGTATTGCCACGGACCGGGCGCAGGGCGATTGCACGCCCCAGGGCAAGTTGGCTGCATTGCAGGCGCTGCAAGCGGGCGGGCGCCATGTGGCGATGGTCGGCGATGGCCTGAACGATGGCCCGGTGCTGGCCGGCGCCGATGTCTCCTTTGCCTTTGGCCGCGCCGTGCCGCTGGCCCGCTCGCGGGCCGACTTCGTGGTGCTCGGCGACGATCTGGCGCTGGTCGTGCAGACGCTGCTGCTGGCGCGTCGCACGCTGCGGGGGGTGCGCCAGAACCTGTGCTGGGCTGCGCTGTACAACGCGCTGTGTGTGCCGCTGGCGCTGCTCGGTTGGATGCCGGCCTGGCTGGCCGGGCTGGGCATGGCGCTGAGTTCGCTGCTGGTGGTGCTCAATGCGGCGCGGCTCAGTAAGCCCCTGCGATTCGCCGACGGCCCGGCAAAGCCGGTTTCGCGGCGTCCGCTGGCTTGGGGCGCCGCTGCTGCGCCTGCCGCAGGTGACACGGATGACGCGGGCGACGCGCAGCGCGATGAAAGGCCCCAACCGCCGCCCCCGATGAGGGCCGTGCAGCGCACCTCTTGAATTTTCCGGGAACCCGTCTGATGGACATTCTTTACCTGCTGATTCCGCTGTCCGTGGTGCTGGTGCTGTTGATTCTGGGCGGGCTGTGGTGGGCTGTCTACCACGGCCAGTTCGAGAGTCTGGACCAAGAGGCGGAGCGAATTCTCCGGGACGGTTGACTTGCGTCAACGCACTATCGTCCCGGCTGCAACAGACTCGCATGGCAATACAAAGAGGTGCCCGATGGATTCATCAAGAACAAATGCTGTCGTCCGCAACGCCAGCGTTGCGCACTACAACGACACCGTGGTGCGGCAGTTTTCTGTCATGGCCGTGGTTTGGGGGGTGGTTGGCATGCTGGTGGGCGTCGTCATCGCCGCCCAGTTGGCCTGGCCTGACCTGAACTTCGGCATCCCCTGGCTCAGCTATGGGCGCCTGCGCCCCCTGCACACCAACGCGGTGATTTTTGCGTTTGGCGGCTGTGTGCTGTTTGCCAGCAGCTACTACGTGGTGCAGCGCACCAGTCAGGTCCGGCTGTTTGCCGCTCCGCTGGCCGCGTTCACCTTCTGGGGCTGGCAGTTGGTGATTCTGGCGGCGGCCATCAGCCTGCCGCTGGGCTACACCTCCGGCAAGGAATACGCGGAGCTCGAATGGCCCATCGACATCCTGATCACGCTGATCTGGGTGTCCTACGCCATCGTGTTCTTTGGCACCGTCGGCACGCGCAAGGTTCGGCATATCTATGTCGCCAACTGGTTCTTTGGCGCGTTCATCCTGGCGGTGGCCTTGCTGCATGTGGTCAACAGCGCGGCGATTCCGGCCGGCCTGATGAAGAGCTACTCGGCCTACGCCGGGGTGCAGGATGCGATGGTGCAGTGGTGGTACGGCCACAATGCGGTGGGCTTTTTCCTCACGGCAGGCTTTCTGGGCATGATGTATTACTTCGTCCCCAAGCAGGCGGGCCGTCCGGTGTACAGCTACCGCCTGTCCATCGTCCACTTCTGGGCGCTGATCTTTACCTACATGTGGGCCGGCCCGCACCACCTGCACTACACCGCGCTGCCGGACTGGACGCAATCGCTGGGCATGGTGTTTTCGCTGATCCTGCTGGCGCCGAGCTGGGGCGGGATGATCAACGGCGTGATGACCCTGTCGGGTGCCTGGCACAAGCTGCGCGACGATCCCGTTTTGCGCTTCCTGATCGTGTCGCTGTCGTTCTACGGCATGTCCACTTTCGAGGGGCCGATGATGTCGATCAAGACCGTCAACGCGCTGAGCCACTACACCGACTGGACCGTCGGCCATGTGCACTCGGGCGCCCTGGGCTGGGTCGGGCTGATTTCGATGGGTACGCTGTACTACTTGGTGCCGCGCCTGTTCGGCAAGGACAAGATGCACTCCATCAAGGCCATCGAGCTGCATTTCTGGCTGGCCACCATCGGCATCGTGCTGTATATCGCCGCGATGTGGATTGCCGGTGTGATGCAGGGCCTGATGTGGCGCGCCGTCAATCCGGACGGCACGCTCAGCTACACCTTTGTCGAAAGCGTCAAAGCCAGCTACCCGTTCTACGTGGTCCGCTTGGCCGGTGGCCTGCTGTATCTGGCCGGCATGCTGGTGATGGCCTGGAACGTCTGGCTGACCGCAAGCTCCGGCCGTCCGGTCCGGGTAGCCATTCCTGCCGTGAACGCGGCGCATGCCTGAGCGCGCCAAGGAGAGTCGAGCCATGTCCGATAACAAGCCCTCTGCTGCGAGCGGTTTCTCCCACGAGAAGGTGGAGACCAGCAACTTCCTGATGGTCGTGCTGATCCTGCTGGTGATCGCCATTGGCGGCCTGGTGGAGATCTTGCCGCTGTTTTTCCAGAAGTCCACGACCGAGGCGGTCAAGGGCGTGCTGCCCTACGACGCGATGCAGTTGGCCGGCCGCGACATCTATATCCGCGAGGGTTGCTACAACTGCCACTCGCAGATGATCCGGCCGTTGCGCGCAGAAACCCTGCGCTATGGCCACTACTCGGTGGCCGGCGAGTTTGTCTACGACCACCCGTTCCAGTGGGGCAGCAAGCGCACCGGGCCGGACCTGCACCGCGTGGGCGGGCGGTACAGCGATGAATGGCATCGCATCCACCTGAACAATCCGCGCGATGTGGTGCCCGAGTCGAACATGCCGGCCTATCCCTGGCTGGAGAAAACCCCGGTCGATCCGAGCGTGATGGCACCGCGCATGAGGGCCTTGCGCACCGTGGGCGTGCCGTACACCGACGCGCAGATCGATGCGGCAGCGGCCGAGGTCAAGGGCAAGTCCGAGCAGGAGGCGCTGATTGCCTACCTGCAAGTCTTGGGCCTGGCGCTCAAATGAAGGGGCCTGGCCATGGACATCACGACCATGCGCATCGGCGCCACATTGGCATCGATGGCCTGCTTCATCGGCATCTGGGTCTGGGCCTACAGGGGCCGCAACAAGGCCCGGTTCGATGAGGCGGCCCGGCTGCCCTTCGAGCAAGATTGACCTTCACTGCAACGAGAACACCCCATGAGTGACTTCACCAGCAATTTCTGGTCGGTCTTTGTGACCACGCTGACCCTGGTCGCCATCGTCGCCTGCGCGCTGCTGCTTTGGATGGCAGGCCGCAGAAAGGTGGTGGCCCATGCCGACAACACCACCGGCCATCTCTGGGATGTGGACCTGGCGGAAATGAACAACCCCCTGCCGCGTTGGTGGGTGTGGCTGTTCCTCATGACCCTGCTCTTCGGTCTGGCCTACCTGGCGGCATTCCCCGGTCTTGGCAGCTTTGCCGGCCGGCTCGGCTGGAGCATGCAGGGCGAGTACGAGGCTGAAATGGCCAAGGCCCGGGCCAATCTGGAACCGCTGTATGCGCGCTTTGCGTCGATGACGCCGGAACAAGTGGCCGCAGACCCGCAAGCCCATGCGATGGGTGAGCGCTTGTTCATGAACAACTGTGCGCAATGCCATGGCTCGGACGCGCGCGGCAGCAAGGGCTTTCCGGACCTGACCGATGCGGACTGGCTGCATGGCGGCACGCCCGAGAAAATCCGCGAAACGCTGACGCAGGGGCGCATCGGCAACATGGCGCCGCTGGCGGCTGCGGTCGGCACCCCGGAGGATGTGCGCAACCTGTCGCACTATGTGCTGAGCCTTTCGGGCAGTCCGCANGACTCGCTGCGGGCCTCGCTGGGCAAGCCGAAGTTCGNCACCTGTGCCGCTTGCCACGGCATGGACGGCAAGGGCAACCAGGCNCTGGGCGCGCCCAACCTGACCGACGACATCTGGCTGCATGGCTGGGGTGAGGCNNCCATTGCCGNGATGATCAACAACGGCAAGGTCAACCAGATGCCGGCGCAGGAGCACAAGCTGACCGAGGCGCAGATCGGCGTGCTGTCGGCCTATGTCTGGGGCCTGTCGAACAAGCCCGGTGCGGCACGCTGAAGACCAGCCCGCCGCACCGGCCCGCGTTGGCGCACAGCCCCCGAAGCAGCACCATGCAGCCCTGCGGCGAGCCGCCTGACCGCAAGCCGGGCATACCGATCACGCCGGTCGTGTCCGATGTGTCTGGTGCATCTGGTGCATCTGGTGCGTCCGATACCTCGGCGCAGGGCGAGATCGTCGCGCTGTACGAGGCGCAAAAGAAAATCCACCCGCGCTCCATCAGCGGCCGGTTTGCCCATTGGCGCCAGGGCATGGTGTGGCTCACGCAACTGGTCTTTTACGGGCTGCCCTGGCTGGACTGGGGGCAGCGCCAGATGGTGCTGTTCGACCTGGGCGCGCGGCGTTTTTACATCTTCGGGTGGGTGCTGTATCCGCAGGACTTCATCTATCTCACCGGCTTGCTGATCATCGCGGCGCTGGCACTGTTCCTGTTCACGGCGGTGGCCGGGCGGCTCTGGTGCGGCTTTGCCTGCCCGCAAACGGTCTACACCGAGATGTTCCTCTGGATCGAACACCGGATCGAGGGCGACCGCAGTGCGCGGCTGCGGCTGGACAGCGCGCCCTGGACGTTCGGAAAGCTGTGCAAAAAGCTCTGCAAACATCTGCTCTGGCTGGCCGTGGCCTTGTGGACCGGCTTGAGCTTCGTCGGCTACTTTGTGCCGATTCGCACGCTGGGCGGTGAACTGCTGGCATGGCAGGGCGGCTGGCAAATCTTCTGGGTGCTTTTCTACGGCTTTGCCACCTATGGCAACGCCGGCTTCATGCGCGAGCAGGTGTGCAAGTACATGTGCCCCTACGCACGCTTTCAGAGCGCCATGTTCGACAAGGACACGCTGATCGTCGGCTACGACATCGGGCGTGGCGAGCCCCGTGGCCCGCGCAGCAAGCGCCTGGATCACCAGGCCCGGGGCCTGGGCGACTGCATCGACTGCACGCTGTGCGTGCAGGTCTGCCCCGTGGGCATCGATATCCGCAAGGGCTTGCAGTACGAATGCATCGGCTGCGGCCTGTGTGTGGACGCATGCAATACCGTGATGGACAAGATGCATTACCCCCCGGGGCTGATCCGCTACTCCACACACAATGCGGTGACCCGGCACTGGAGCCGGCCGCAGATTCTGCGCCGGGTGCTGCGGCCCCGGGTCTTGATCTACGGCGCGGTGCTGCTGGCGCTGTGTGCGGCCATGCTGGCCAGCCTGGCGCTGCGCATGCCGCTGAAGGTGGACGTGCTGCACGACCGCGCAGCGCTGGCGCGCATCGTGGCCGGCGGCCGGCTGGAAAACGTCTACCGGCTGCAAATCATGAACGCGACCGAAGCAGCGCAGCGCTACCGCATCAGCGCCAGCAGTCCGGATGGCTTGCCGGGGCTGGAACTGGCCTCGGAACCCGAGGTCGACATCGCTGCCGCCCAGGCGCGCTGGGTGGCCGTGCGCTTGCAGATAGCGTATGGCTCGGCGACACCGGGCGCGCATGCGGTGGAGTTTGCCGTGCAGGCCCTGGGCGGGGAGGCCGCCCGGGTGACGGAAAAATCGGTGTTCCTGGTGCCGCGCTGAGCGGCATCTTCGAGAAATTGTTCAGGAGTTCAAGCGCCATGTCGTCAAACCCCGTCGTTGCCAGCCCCGTTGCTGCGCCCTGGTGGAAATTCGGCCATGTCTGGCTGGTGCTTGCCGGGCCTGCGATCGTGGTCGTTGCCGGCTTTGTCACGCTGTGGCTGGCGCTTTCGCGGCCCGACCCGGTGGTGGAGCCGGACTATTACCGCCTGGGCATGGAGATCAACAAGACCTTGGCCCATCCGGACAAAAGCCTGGCGCCGGCGCTCAAGGCCCGCAACCACGCGGCCACGCCGGAGCAGTCATTGCCGCCGCGCTGAAGTCCAACCCCCCGGTCTGCGGCAGGCCGAACCCAAAGACAGGATTCCCCTATGTGGACGCACCGCCTGATGTGGATTGCATGGCCCGCCTTTTTGATGGCCGGGCTGCTGGAAATGCTGGTTTTCGCGCTGGTCGATCCGCAGGATCTGCACTGGTTCGGCCAACCCCTGGCGCTATCGCGGCAAGGCGTCTATACGCTGGCATTCTTTGCGTTCTGGGCGATCACGATGGCCAGCAGCGCGTTGACCACCTTGCTGGCGCTGTCGCCATTCGAGCTCGATCGCTGCCCGGTGCCGGCCGCCGGGCGCCCGGACGGTTGCCGCAAGCCCGGCTGTTCCTGAGACGGGCGGGCGGGCGCTCTGGCGCTCGGGGTCTGCTGCCTGGGTCTGCGGCTCAGTGACAGGCCTGCTGGCTGCTGATGATGCGCCTGAGCGCATCGGCGTCGAGGATGCGCACATGGCGCTGTTTGACTTGCACGATGCCTTCTTCGACAAACTTGGAGAAAGTCCGGCTCACGGTTTCGAGCTTGAGGCCGAGGTAGCTGCCGATTTCCTCGCGCGTCATGCGCAGCACCAGCTCGAATGACGAGAACCCGCGGGCATGCAGGCGCTGCACCATGTTCAACAGGAAGACCGCGAGCCGCTCTTCCGCGCGCATGCTGCCCAGCAGCAGCATCACGCCATGCTCGCGCACGATTTCGCGGCTCATGATCTTGTGCACATGGTGCTGCAAGGGCAGGATCGCGCGCGACAGCTCTTCGATGCGATCGAACGGCATCACGCAGACCTCGGCGTCTTCCAGCGCCACCGCGTCGCAACTGTGGCGCTCGTTGACGATGCCGTCCAGGCCAATGATCTCGCCGGCCATCTGAAAGCCGGTGACCTGGTCGCGGCCATCCTCGGTGGCCACACAGGTCTTGAAAAAACCGGTGCGGATGGCGTACAGCGAGGTGAAGGATTCGCCGTTGCGAAACAGCGCCCCGCCGCGTTTGACCTTGCGGCGCACGGCCACCATTTCATCGATGCGCTGCAACTGCTGCTCGCTGAGCCCGACGGGCATGCACAACTCGCGCAGATTGCAGTTGGAGCAGGCGACTTTGATGGTGAGCGGGTTCATGAGCACATGGGCCGGAATGGGAATGCCGAGCATACCGCGCCCGCCACCGGCAAGCGACCAAAAGGACCGAAAGCGCCACGCCAGCGATTGTCGGCCTTGAACCGCAGCCTCGCTTGATGCAAGTCAAGGAGCAGTCCGACGGGCTGGGGCACAGTGCAGTCCGATCGTAAGGACAACTCCCCCCATGCCCGCTGTTTCGCCTGATCTTCTGCGCCGCTTCGACGTGCCAGGGCCCCGCTACACCTCCTATCCGACGGCCGACCGTTTTGTCGAAGCCTTCGGCCAGGAGGACTATGTGCTGGCGCTCGAGCAACGCCGCTCGTGCGCGGTGGCCAAGGCGCTGCCGTTGTCCTTGTATGTGCACATCCCGTTTTGCGAGTCGCTGTGCTACTACTGTGCCTGCAACAAGATCATCACCCGGCACCCGGAGCGCGCCACCGTCTATCTGCGCTACCTGGCGCGCGAGATCGCATTGCAGACCACGCACTGCGGCGTCGGTCAGGTGGTCAGTCAATTGCATCTGGGCGGCGGCACGCCCACCTTCCTGGCCGATGCCGGCCTGCGCGAACTCATGGCCATGCTCCAGCGCAGCTTTGCCTTGGCGCCGGGCGGCGAGTATTCGATCGAAGTCGATCCCCGCACCGTCGACGCCGACCGGCTGGCATGCCTGGCCGAGTTGGGCTTCAACCGGCTGAGTCTGGGCGTGCAGGATTTCGACGCCGGGGTGCAAAAGGCGGTGCACCGCGCGCAACCTGCCGAGCAGGTTTTTGCGCTGCTACAGGCTGCGCGCGCGCAGGGCTTCGACTCGGTGAATATCGATCTGATCTATGGCCTGCCGCGCCAGACGCCCGAGTCCTTCGAGCGCACCTTGGCGCAGACGGTGCAGTTGCGGCCTGAGCGCATCGCGCTGTATGCCTATGCGCACCTGCCCGAGCGCTTCAAGCCCCAGCGCCGCATCGTGTCGGCCGAGTTGCCGGCGGCAGCGGCCAAGCTGGAGATGCTCGCGCGCGCGCTCGACGCATTCATCGCCGCAGGCTATGTCTATGTCGGCATGGACCACTTCGCGCTGCCTTCAGACGCGCTGGCCGTGGCCAAGCGGCAGGGGCGGCTGCATCGCAATTTCCAGGGCTACAGCACGCAGCCGGACTGCGACCTGATCGGCCTGGGGGTTTCGGCCATTGGCCGCGTGGGCGCCAGCTACAGCCAGAACGCCAAGACGCTGGACGAGTATTACGACTTTCTGGACCAAGGGCGTCTGCCGGTGGTGCGGGGCCTGGCGCTGACGCGCGACGACCTGGTGCGGCGTGCGGCGATCATGGCCATCATGTGCCAGGGCGAGTTGCTGTTCGAGCCGATGGAGCAGGCTTGGCTGATCGATTTTCGGCAGTATTTTGCGGTCGAACTCGCGCAGCTCGAAAACCTGGCCGAGCAGGGCCTGGTGCGGATCGGGCCGGAGAGTGTGACCGTGAGCGCCACGGGCTGGTTCTTCGTGCGCGGCATTGCAATGGTTTTCGACCGCTACCTGCAAGCCGATCGCAACCGCGCCCGGTTTTCGCGCATCATCTAAGCCCTTGGCCCCGTAAATCACGGTTTCATGTGCCGTCATTTTCCATACCGAACACTGGCCCCATGCTTGCAACACTGGCCTCGACCGCCTTGCTGATGGGACTGGCTGGCGGCTCCCATTGCCTGGTCATGTGCTCGGCGCCCTGCGCGGCGTTGGTGGGCGCAAAAGGCGCAAAAGGCACGCAGGGCACAGACAGCGCCGCGCCAGCCAGCCAAGGCGCGCAGCCTGTGCGCTGGGCCCGGTGCAGCGGGGGCGGGGCCATCCGGCGCTCTGCGGCATTTCATGCCGGCCGGTTGGCCGGCTATGCCGGCGCAGGTGCGCTGGCGGCGCTGGCGCTCGACAGCCTGGCGTGGCTGACCACGCAGACCACGGCGCTGCGCCCGGTGTGGACCTTGCTGCATGTCGCGGTCATGGCCTGGGGCTTGATGATGCTGTTGCAGTCGCGCCAGCCCGCATGGGTGGAGCAGGCCGGGCGGGCGGTATGGGGCCGCGTGCGGCCGTTGGTGGCGGCGCCTGGCGGCGTCGCGCTGGCAGGTGTGCTGTGGGCCTTGATGCCTTGTGGCCTGCTGTATTCGGCCCTGCTGGTGGCGGCCTTGAGTGGCGGCGCGCTGCAAGGGGCGCTGACCATGGCCATGTTCGGTCTGGGCAGCGGCGTCTGGCTGCTGGCCGGCCCCTGGGCTTGGGGCCGGCTGAAAAACCGCCTCGACCTGATGCGGGCGCAATGGGGCACCCGGGTGGCGGGGGGCCTGCTCTGCGCGGTGGCGGCCTGGGCACTCTGGACGGGCCTGACCAGCCAGCCAGCGCTCTGGTGCCGCTGAACCTGATCGAACCGATCGGGCCTGATGGTGAACCTGTGAACCGGCGATCAGGGCCGCCGGCCGATTCAGTCCGGCCGGGTGGCGGCAAAGCTCGGGCGCAGCATCAGTTTGTCGAGCAAGCGGCCCAGGTTGGGGTATTCATCGCGCCAGGCGATCTGTGGAAAACGAAACTCCAGCCAGC
>G312J29652_10000224_pt1 | contig 13151 bp, 9 predicted proteins | sample EareggfetidaYelm_FD_29652 | JGI IMG/M metagenome (IMG submission 29652) | reverse complement strand
CCGAGAGAAATTACAATAAACTTGACCATAAAAATCCTGCTTCAGAAGAGTCCTCGACGACTGTTTTCAGACTCGTAAAAGAACTATTGAAGTATCTTTAACCCCCAGATCCGCCAAACGGCAATTTGACTTCGTTTGCCCTGCTTTTCGGCACGCATTTCAAATCAAGGTTTCATAAATGGCGTCAAGTTTTTCTGTGATTTCCGGGTGAATTTCATCCGACTCCAAAAGCGCGATTAATTGATAGTAATCTCTTTTGTAAAAGTCCTGCGGCAGTCCGCTTTGCTTGTAAAACATCGGGTAAACTACGTCAAGCCATTCATCGGACAACTTTGCTTGTTGCCACCAATCATGCGTCAAATCTTTCAGATAAAGAGGAACTGTTAAATCCAACACTGTTTGCTTCATTGCTTCCGCAAGTTTAGCCGAGCCCATGGCAACATGCTTCCTGCCAAGCAATTCCGCGTGACGATACAGAATGTCGGGTCGGGCAAAATAATTCTCAAGTTCCCTTCTTGTCCAACAGATAATTTTTAGTTTGGGATTATCCTGAAGGTTCGGCAGGTTATCAAACAAGGCCAATCCTTTTAGTTGGGGGAAAATTTCTTTTAATGAGGCAAAATTGCGGATGGCAGTTGCGGGAACATTGTCGGCAGTATATTGAACATTGGCTGTTCGCAACAGAGGTTCAACTCTATGTTGCAGTTTATTGGCAAAGCACAGCAACATTTGAAGGTGTAGAGCCTTCAAGATAGATCACATGTTTCTTTGCGCGGGCTAGATAATATTTCTCCCAGCCTATTTCTGTTAAAGCTTTCTTGATATAGCGGATTTTCTGCGGCGGCGATGCGGCATTTAATTCAAAAACTTTATTCTCAATCAGGGCAATCACCTTAGATGCTTCTGAGGCTTCGTCTAAAACGGCTTCTGAATGTGAAGCGATAATGAGTTGCGTATTCATCTCATCGGCTGCCTGGTTGATAAGTTGAAATGCTTCCCTTTGGCGAATAACTTCAAGATGCGCATCGGGTTCATCAAGAAGCAAAACAGTCTTTGGGTTGGCATACATATAGGCAAGCAATAAAAGCATTTGCTGAAAACCTCTGCCTCCCGATGAAATATCGTAACGAATTCCGTCTTCGGCGTACTCCAATAGAATGAGACCGGTGGCTTTAATAAATTCAGGTTTAGATAAGTCAGCGCCAAACATTGATTTTACGCCACGGCAAACCCGTTGCCATTTTTCTTCCGGGTTGTATCCTTCGGGGCGGGGGGCGTCGGGATAAAGAATTTCATGGCAAATATTTCTCAACACTTCGGCGGTCTTGCCTTCTCCAAGTTTTCTTTCAATTGAACCTTGCGTCAGTTTGTCCTCGCTTGTGGAAATGCCTGACATAGGCTGAAGAAACCCAAAATGTATTCCCTTGCCCGAATTATAGAGATGAGCAATTTCATCGGCGCCGCTTACTATTCTGCAAGAAAAAGATTCGGCGTTTAAAAATTCAAATGCCGCTTTGCATATCCAATTTTTCCCTTCTTCCTCGCCTTGAAGTTCGACCTCCAGCCTAACAAGTTCGGCATGCCCTTGCTCATTCTTCTCCGTAACTTTTCGGTTACGCCACAAAAACTTTGCGTCGGCAATAGGGCTGTTTAGCAAATCCTGCCTGTTAATCGTGGCGGCGCCGCTTCTGTTTAAGTCCCCTTTTTGCAGGGCTTGAATGTAGCGGGTAACGCCGATTTCCCAGAGGCACAATGCCTGAAATACGGCGGATTTACCGGAGTTATTGGGGCCGATAATCACTACGGATTGAGACAAAGGGAAAGAAATTTCTTCCAGCTTTTTGAAATTATTTATGGTTACTTTGGTTATCATTTTATCAGCCTGTTTTACGTGCAAAATACTATTTTATCTTGTGCAAAAATATAAATCTGCGGCTTCATTTCTGCGGCGTCAAAAAAAAGGTTCAAGGCATATCTCAAGAAAAGGAAGTTTCCTTTGCGGCAAGGCGTAAGGAGTATAATTACTCATTAACCAATTAATTTAAGCGCCGCGACGGAGACTTGGACAATAAAAAAGCGACAGGGTTTCATAAAAACGGCAGACGCTAGAATCAATGAAAAGCGCCGCAGGGTTTGCTTTGCGGAAGCGGCGGGTTGCTCATTTGGCGGATTGTTGTCGTTGCGGCGCGGGCTTTGCTTAAAAAGTTTCAGAAAAATTGATTTGATTTTTTTAGAAATCATTCTATTGACTGTCAATTATTTATGATGAATTGAATCCTCTTTTTTTAAATACTTGAGACGGTTAAGAGGCCTCGCTTTAGACATCCTCTTTCATTTGCCCTTACATTTTTTGATTTTTGTCCTTTTTATGAAATTTTAAGGTTGATTTTTTTATGGCAAAAGAAACAGGCTACGATGAGTCGGACATTAAATCGCTCGATTGGCGCGAACATATCAGACTCCGCCCCGGAATGTATATCGGCAAGCTGGGCGACGGGTCAGCCAAAGACGACGGCATTTATGTACTGGTGAAAGAGGTGATGGATAATTGCATCGACGAACACATGATGGGCTACGGAAAAACGATTGAAATTTCGATTACCGATCGGCGCGTGGCGGTGCGCGATTACGGGCGCGGCATTCCTTTGGGGAAGGTAGTCGATGTGGTTTCAAAAATTAACACCGGCGCAAAATATGACAGCGGCGCATTTCAAAAATCGGTGGGCTTGAACGGGGTGGGAACAAAGGCGGTGAATGCCTTGTCGAATTATTTCAAGGTGCAGGCGTTTCGCGACGGACAAACAAAAGCAGCCGAGTTTAAGAAGGGAATTATTGTCATGGATTCGAAGCAAACAAAAAGCAGCGGGAAGAACGGCACGCTGATTGAGTTTGAACCCGACGAAACGATGTTCAAAAACTATCGCTTCATCCCTGAATATCTCGACGAGTTGATGTGGAATTATGCCTTCCTCAACGCCGGCTTAATCATTCATTACAACGACCGTAAATTTTTCTCAAAAGACGGATTGCTCGATTTGCTCAAACAAAAATCGGACGCCGAAGAAATTCGTTATCCCATCATTCATCTCAAGGGGTCCGACATAGAAGTGGCGCTCACCCATGCCAATCAATACGGGGAAGAATACTATTCTTTTGTGAACGGACAAAACACGGTGCAGGGGGGCACTCATTTGTTGGCTTTCCGCGAAGGATTGGTGCGCGGCGTGCGCAGTTTTTTCAAAAAGGATTACGACGCCGCCGATATTCGCGCGAGCATTGTGGCGGCGGTGGCGGTGCGCATACAAGAACCCGTATTTGAATCGCAAACCAAAACTAAACTCGGCTCAATGACGATGGCGCCCGACGGCCCTTCGGTGAAAAATTTCGTGAGCGATTTTGCGGCTAAGGAATTAGAGATTTTTTTGCACAAAAATCCGAAGACGGCGGAGGCCATGCAAAAGCGCATTTTGCAATCGGAGTCCGAGCGAAAAGACATTGCGGGCATTAAAAAAATGGCCAACGAAAGAGCGAAGAAAGCAAATTTGCACAATAAAAAATTGCGCGACTGTCGGGTGCACTTCAACGATGAGAAAGGGGAGAAAGGGCTTGATTCCATGGTGTTTATCACCGAAGGAGATTCGGCGAGCGGCTCTATTACCAAGTCGCGCGACGTAACCACGCAGGCTGTATTTAGTTTGCGCGGAAAGCCGCTTAATTGCTACAGTCTCACCAAAAAAATCGTGTATGAAAATGAAGAGTTTAATTTATTGCAGCACGCCCTGAACATTGAAGAGGGACTGGAAGGCTTGCGCTATAATAAAGTAATAGTCGCCACCGACGCCGACGTGGACGGGATGCACATTCGTTTATTGTTGATGACTTTCTTCTTGCAATTTTTTCCCGAGTTGGTAAAGGCCGGTCATGTGTATATTTTAGAAACGCCGCTCTTTCGCGTGAGAAATAAGAAGGAGACTTTTTATTGTTACAGCGACCAAGAGCGTCGGCAGGCGATTCATAAATTGGGCGGAAAGCCCGAGATTACGCGCTTCAAAGGATTGGGAGAAATTTCCCCCGATGAGTTCGGAAACTTTATCGGCGATAATATACGCCTGCAGCCCGTGACCGTTGATAAAGATAAACACCTCGCTAAAACGCTGGAGTTTTACATGGGAAAAAATACGCCCGAGCGGCAAGATTTTATTATTGGCAATTTGAGAATTGAACTGGACGCGGCGGAAGAAAAAGAAGAGAAAGAACAGGCGCTTGAGTAATGAAATTAACTATGAGTAAAGACAACAGTAAAGACAAAGACAAAGAAATTCACCCTCATGCGCAGATGGTGGATTCGCTCTATCAGGATTGGTTTTTGGATTATGCTTCGTATGTGATTTTGGAACGCGCGGTGCCCCGCATAGAAGACGGCTTGAAACCGGTGCAGCGCCGCATCATGCACTCGCTCAAAGAAGTGGACGACGGGCGTTTCAATAAGGTGGCCAATGTGATTGGAAACACCATGCAATATCACCCTCACGGNGATGCGGCAATAGGCGAGGCCATCGTGAATTTAGGGCAGAAAGAATTGCTGTTTGAAACGCAGGGAAATTGGGGAGATGCGCGTACGGGGGACTCCGCCGCCGCGCCGCGATATATTGAAGTACGGCTTTCAAAGCTCGCCCTGGACGTCGTTTACAACGCGCAAACCACCGCTTGGCAATTGTCTTACGACGGAAGAAAGAAAGAACCGGTGACGCTTCCTGTGAAATTTCCGTTGCTCTTGGCGCAAGGCGTGGAGGGAATAGCGGTGGGATTGTCCACCAAAATTCTGCCGCACAATTTCAACGAGTTGATGAAGGCTTCCATCGATATTTTGAAAGGAAAAAACCCCAAACTATATCCCGATTTTTCTACGGGAGGCATTGGCGATTTTTCGGAATACAATCAAGGCTTTCGCGGGGGAAAAATAAAAGTCCGCGCCCGAGTGGACATAGCGGACAAGAAAACCTTGGCAATTCGCGAAATCCCTTACGGTATCACTACTTCCTCGTTGATGGAGTCTATTGTGAAGGCGAGCGAGAAGGGCAAAATCAAGGTGCGCCAAGTGGTGGACAACACGGCTAAAGACGTGGAAATTTTGGTGCATCTGCAGCCGGGCGTTTCTCCCGAAGTGGCCATCGACGCCCTCTATGCTTTCACGGATTGCGAAATTTCAATCTCGCCCAATGCCTGCGTTATCATCGAGGACAAACCGGTATTCATGAAGGTGAATGAGATATTGAAATACAACACCGAACAAACGGTTAAGTTGCTCAAACAGGAGTTGGAAATCAGGAAGGGCGAGTTGATGGAAAAAATTCTTTTCTCTTCGCTGGAAAAGATTTTTATTGAAAAAAGAATTTACCGCGACATAGAAAACTGCGAAACTTTTGAGGACGTAATCGCCGTGGTTTTCAAAGGATTGAAACCTTATGTGAAACAGTTTTACAGAGAAATTACGAGGGAGGATATTTTGGCGTTGCTTGAAATTAAAATCAAGCGCATATCAAAATATGACAGCAAAAAAGCCGACGAGCTGCTGAAAGATTTGGAGAAAGAAAAGGCGGAAATAATTCATCATCTGAAACACCTCACCGACTACGCCATTGCTTATTATCAAAATTTGATCGCAAAATACGGAAAAGGCCGCGAGCGTAAAACGGAGATCAAAGATTTCCAGTCGGTGGCGGCCACCGAAGTGATTGCCCACAATGCGAAACTGTACATCAACCGCGCCGACGGATTTGTCGGAAGCGGGTTGCGCAAAGACGAATTTATTTGCGACTGTTCCGAGCTGGACGACGTGGCAGTGATCCGCCGCGACGGCAAGGCTCTCGTAAGCAAAATCGGCGAAAAGAAGTTTATGGGAAAAGATATTCTCCATGTGGGCATTTGGAAAAAGGGAGACGAGAGAATGGTTTACAACCTTATTTACAGCGACCAAAAATCGGGAAAGTCGTATGCCAAACGGTTTGCCTTGCCTGCCGTTATCCGCGATAAGGAATACGACCTCACGATGGGGAATAATGCCTGCAAGGTGATGTATTTAAGCGCCAATGCCAACGGCGAAGCAGAGGTTGTGGAAGTGAAATTGAGTCAAGGCAGCACGGCGCGGATTAAGATTTTTGATTTTGATTTTTCGGAGTTGGAAATTAAAGGAAGAGGAGCGCGGGGGAATACGATTACAAAATATCCCATTCGAAAAATTGATTTTAAAGAAGCCAAAGGTTCCACGTTGAGCGGCTTGAAGTTGTGGTTTGACGCGGCTTCGGGAAGGCTTAACAGAGACGGGCGCGGAAAATTGGCGGGCACCTTCGACGGGGACGATAAAATATTGGCCATTACTTCATCGGGAAATTATAAAATCACTTCCTTCGATTTGACGAACCGCTATGAGCCTGAAAAGACTTTGCTGGCAGAGAAATTCAATCCGAAAAAAGTGATTTCGGCCGTCTATTGGGACGGAGAATCGAAAACGCATTACGTGAAGCGTTTTTTGATAGAAACCGTTACGCCCGACAAAGAATTTGGATTTATTTCCGAAGGCATTGGCTCGCGGCTTGAGTATGTAACTGCCGACCCCCACCCCGAAGTGCTGTTGGAGTGGACGAAAGGAAAAGGGAAGGAGTGCGGCAAGGAGACGATTAGTTTGGAAGAGGTGACCGACGTGAAAGGCTGGCGTGCGCAGGGGAATAAGCTGTCGCCTTACAAAGTGTTGCGCATTGCTTCCGCGGAAACAGAAGCAGAGGCGGGCAAAGAAACCGAAGACGATGAAAAATTTGTGCAGGGAGAACTTTTTGACGATGTAAAAGGAAAAACAAAAAAGTTGCCGAAAAAGCCCTAATAGAAAATAAATCAAGCGCATGGCCATTAAACTAAAACCGTAATTTTGGATTCGCAGGAACTGACTACCTATTTATGCCAATTTATCACTGAGCGCCGACAGGCTCTCCTCGACAAAGTGATAGGGCAACGCACGCGGTTTGTTACCGTGGTGTTAGAGAATATTAAGCAGTCGCACAATGCCAGCGCCATTCTTCGTTCGGCGGAGTGCTTCGGCATTCAAGACGTTCATATTATTGAGGACGAAAACACTTGGGGGACGAATAAAAGAGTNCTGAAGGGAGCCCATAAGTGGCTGGATATTCATCGCTATAAAACGAAGGGCGTCAATAATACGGAAGCGTGTTTTGCCCGANTGAAAGCGCAAGGCTATCGCTTATATTTGGCTGACCCTTCGCCCGAAGGGGTGCCGATGGACGAGATTCCCGTTCATCAGAAAATAGCGCTTGTTTTTGGAAGCGAGCAGACGGGGAGTTCGGCATACGCTTTGCAGTATGCCGATGTAAAGGCGCATATTCCGATGGCCGGATTTACGGAAAGTTTCAATGTGTCGGTTTCGGCGGCCGTAGCCCTTCACAGCGTGTTGCCCGGGGTGCGGAAGTCGGAGGGATGGGCGTTGAGCGAAAGCGAAAAAGCGGCGCTCAAACTCAGTTGGCTGCGGAAATCCATTCGGAACGTGAAGATGTTGGAAGAGAAATTTTATGACTTGCAATCAAAATAACAGGTGAAAAATTTACGAAAAATAAAATTTTACTCTCTCATGTTGCTTACGCTGTTGGCAGGCGTGATTATTTTCAGCAACTTATGGGTGATAAATTCCACCAAGCGATTTATTCTGCACGATAATAAGAAAATTGAACAGGGCTATGATTTAGCCGTAGTTTTAGGAACCAGCGACAGGCGGGAAGACGGTTCGCCGAACCCCTGCTTTGATGCCCGAATCCGTACCGCGGCGCGGCTTTTTCATGAAAAAGCAGTGAAGCAAATTTTAGTGAGCGGCTCCAACGACGCGGGCTATTACAATGAACCCGCCATGATGAAGAAAGCGCTTATGACGCTTTACATTCCCGAGCAATGCATTATACTGGACAAAGAGGGAGGACGAACTTATTCCTCCATTATGAGGACTTATAAGATTTTCGGCTACAGAAAATTTGTGATTGTGACACAGGAGTTTCATTGCTACCGCGCCCTCTATATTTCGCGCCATTACGGAATGAATTCGGTGGCGGTTGCCGCGGACGGGGAGGCGGAGGAATCTATTCCGGGAGTAAATTTCAGAGAATGTTTTGCCCGCGTGAAAGCCGTTTTTGAATTATATATGAGAGACGTTGAGTTGATATAAGGCTGTCGGGTCGTGAATAGCGGAAAATAACGATTAAATTTACGCGGACTGCCGCAATCGGCAACCTTGCAAGGCAAATGATAACAATAGACAATTATTTAGACTACCACTATATACACCGAAGCAATTGGTTAAGAGCGGCGGTATTGGGGGCTAACGACGGCATCATCTCCATCTCCAGCATTGCGATAGGAATTGCCGCCTCCGGCACGGCAAGAGAACCCATTGTTTTGGCGGCCGTGGCCGGTTTGGCCGCGGGCGCATTGTCCATGTCGGCAGGAGAATATGTTTCGGTGAGTTCGCAAACCGACGCCGAAAAGGCCGATATTGAGCGCGAAGCGGAAGAGTTAAAGACCCTGCCGGAAGAAGAACTAAAACTGTTGGCGGCTCTTTATGAGAAAAGAGGGTTAAAGAAGGAAACCGCCCTGCGAGTTGCCGAAGAATTAACAGAGATAGATGCTTTGGCCGCTCACGTGAGAGACGAATTGGGAATAAACGAAATGAGTCAAGCCAAGCCTGTTCAAGCCGCGCTCGCTTCCGGAACCGCATTTACCGCGGGCGGAGTTTTGCCCTTGCTGGTTACCTTATTTGCGCCGGTAAAAAGTATGGAATATTTTTTGTACGGCTTTTCAATTATCTTCCTGATTATCTTGGGAGCCATAGCGGCAAAAACGGGAGGCTCAAGCATTAAAAAAGCCATTTTACGAATTACCGTTTGGGGCACGATGGCAATGGGGCTGACGGCGTTGATAGGGTATTTATTCGGCATAAGCATCAATTGATTAGAATTCTAGAATTTCAGGATGCTTAGATTCGAGCAATAAATGGGCATCTTTCAAATTTTCCTTTTAGGCAACCTGAGCGGGCTTTGTTTTAGTCAGACTAATTGCCTTTTTCCCCGTTTGCGGGTTTATTGCGGCATGAGTTATTTGACAATCCCAAATTAGGAAAATCGGAAGTACATCCAATTAAATGCAACCTTTAGGAGGGGCAAAAAGAGGCGCTTACTGATACTATTTTTTCAGGAGAAGAGAATTTCTCTCCTGCTGAATGGAGCCAATGCTTTAAATTGCCCGTCATTAATCACCCCTATTTAAAAACAGGGACTGCTTGCTACTCCTCGTCAACCGCGCCCCCAATTAAAAATGGGGGGTATTCATCATTCACCATTAATCCACATCCACCTCTTGCGAGAAGGGTTCTGATTTTAGGGCATCGCTGTCCACTACCACGAGGGTTACTGTATGTTTGCCGCGAACGTTGAAGCCATATTGGAATATCTTTTCTTTGAGGTTTTCGATAACTTTCTTGTTATTGTCCGGGTCTGTAATGGTATAGCTATAAGTTTTTATGCCGCCTTTGCCTGATTTGGCTTGGGCAGCGTCTTTGTCATAGCTTGTTGGTGGCGTCGAAATCGTAAGCGCCCTCTTTGACTTTGGATACGGTGAATCTCGCCACGGGCGCTATGTTTTTATAGAGCTTTATTTTCACGCTGACCGGATGGCTGTGCCAATCGCCCAGGTCTCTCAATCGAAACAGAAATTCATACGTGGAATCAGTATCCACCTTGGGTTGAAAGGTGCAATTCAACACAAGCTTGTCCGGACTCATCGGGATTACATCTCCGGTTTGTGCGGGAGTGCCTTCTATTGTGAGAAACCCGAGGGGCGCTTGATCGACCAAAAGCGATTCAGGAATTGGGCTTTCGGCAGTCAGCGTGAAAGAATAAGCCTCGGCAGTTTCGCCCGTTTTGAAAGACGTTTTTATCGAGTCCTCCAGGATGAACTTTTTCGGAGTGCTATTGAGGTAGAGGAGCGGATCTACCCGGTCCAGCCACTTATACGTGTCGGCGCATTTCAAAAGGGCTAGGACCATGGACGGCAGGAGGAGGAATTTGGTTATTGTTTTCATAAGGGTTTATTTGATTGTTTGAATGGTTATTACTTAACTACTTTAAAACGTGAAATTTCGTTTTCTGTTTCCACCCAGAGGAGGTAGGTGCCCGGGGTAAGCGTCGAGGTATCCAGCACGGCATGTGTGCCATTCTGCGGCCAATGTCGGATGGTGACTCCCAGCATGGTTGAAAGGGAAACGGAGAGTATCCGTTTTCCCCACCGGACGTTCAGCTTTTCTTCCAACGGCACAGGGTAAATTCCAATTCCGGCCATATCGATTGTATAGGGGTCATTTATTTTCCCTTTTACTTCGAGTTCCAGGGGGAGTGTCTTGCGGCATCTATTCTGCGCGACTACCGTGGCTCTCACTATTTTCTTTCCGGGTTCGGTATAGTTGTGTACGGGGGACGCAAAAGCAGAGAGCGGGGTATTGTCGCCAAAATCCCAGCTAAATGAGGCGGCAGGAACTCCTTCGTAAGAAAAGGTCACGGGAGCTAAACACTCCGGCGCGAGTGCGGAGGCGCGTATTCTCGCGTTGCCAAACACAGACTCATTGTCGAGGGTCAAGACCGTTTCCCCCGAAAATTCCGAGGCGGTGCACGGATTGGCGGCGGCTAGTCTAAACCTCGCGCCATTGTCGGATTCCTCCGCCGTTTTGAGGTAAGAGGGACTCGTGGCGCCCGCAATGCGTTGGTCGCCTCGCCACCATTGATATTGTATTACCGACGAGCCGGCAACCACCTCTCTTGTTAAACGTATTTCCCCGCCGGGGCAAGCGGTTATGATAGGCTGCGCAGGCGCTATTCTCAAGGGAGACTGCACGGTAATGACCGCGCTAATCGGAGTCCCTTCGCAATTCGCCGCGGAAGGCGTAATCGTATAACGCACTTCCCCGTCTTGCAAGGAAGCCGATTGCAGGGTAAGGGTATGACGAATGGGACCATCGACAGGCGTAATTTGAGTCTGCCCTCCCGTTACGGCGGTCGAACTTGCCGTCCATTTATACTTCACGCCGGTTATTTCACCGGGGCTGGTGAGGTGAATAACCGCGCTTCCGCCTGAGCAGATTGCCGTTCTTTCGGCTATTGCCAGCGCATCGGGACGAGGGTGAACCGTCACATCGACGGTTTTGGATGCCCCCTCGCAACCATTAGCGGAGGGGGTTACGATATATCTTACCGTTACGTCCTCCCTTGCCGCGGAAGTCAGCTTTTGCTCAATCGCGGGGCGTCCCGAAAGCAATGAGGAGCCTCCCGATAAACCGGAAACCGAAGCGGGCGGGGGCGAGGGTACTTCCCAAGCGTAACTCGTCCCCGGAATGTTGTTGGGATTTATCAAGCGCAGATCCGTCGACTCGCCGCTGCATAGGGTCCGGGGCGAGGAGGGTTCGACGTCCGCTTCAGGAAGCGGCTTGACTGTGAGCGNNGCCTCCGGGGAGGTNGCCGAACAACCATTATTATCGAATACTTGCACTCTTGTTTTATACTCCGGTTCCCTGGCGTTAAGCATTTCAAACGTACTTTGCCCCGTCGGTTCGCCTGCGTTTTCATACGTTCCCGTATTTCGGTTTTGTTGTTGCCATTGATAGCGAAGCGGAGCCGCCGCGCTTATCGCCGTTACGGAATAGCGGACGCGGCCTCCTGAACAAATGGATTCGGAACGAGGCGTAAACTCGAAAACAACAGGCACTATCCCTATCCTCAAGAGCGACGCGCTGGTATCGTGGCAAACCACAGGGTTGCCGTTGAGGACATCTCTATATGTCACGGCTGCCCGATAGCGGTATACGCTTCTTCTGGCTGCATTATCAGCTGATATTGTATATGGCTGCCGGGGGCTTCCGTTAGGGACGGCGGTGGTTATGTTTTCAAATGCTCCTTCGGGGCCGGTATTTATTTCCCACCGATACGAAGCAGGGGCGGGGACGGGCGGGGTTATGTTAAAAGAAGTCGTGAGATTGCCCGGGCAGACGGATACCGGATTCAGCGCCTCCCGAATATTCGGAAGCTCAAGCACTCTAAGCGTTGCCGCAGTGCCGGCCGCGCTTGAACAATGGGCATCCTTCACGGTCGCCCTGTAACGGTATCCGTCTTTTCCCGCCGCAGGATTTACCGTATAACTGTTTTCGGAAGCTCCCGGGATATTGGAAAATGCGGCTGTGGCGCCGGGAGCGGCTTCCCATTGCCACGCAAGCGCAGGTCGGGGGGGCAACGTAAAAGTAGCCCTCCCGTTTCCGCAGACCGCCGCCGGAGCCACAACAGGAGAACCCACAATCGCGGGAAGCGCCCTCACCGTTAGCGTGGGCGAAGCCGTCGCGTGGCACCCTTTTGAGTCAGTTACTTTCACCGTATAGGTTTGTTGACGTTCGGTTGCCTCTCCAACCGGAGCCGGCAAATTAGATAAGGGCAATGTTTGCCCGCTGCCGAGGAGGGCTGTTCCTTCCCTCCATTCATAGGTATAAGACGAAGTTCCGCCCGTGGCCAATGCGCGAAGGGTTGCCTCTCCTCCTGCGCAAGCGATTGGGGCGGTGGCCGAAAGTCTGGGCAAAGGATTCACGGTGAGGACGGCCGGTTCCGATTCTACGCTTGCGCATTCGGGAACAGTCAACACTGCTCTGTATCTGTACCCGTTTTTGGCAATCGGCACCCCGGACAAGCTAAACGTGGAGCTAGTCGCCGCAGGGAGGACGTCGGCAAATGATAATGCGCCTCCCGGGACGGAGGGGGGCGCAGACTCTTGCCATTTAAAAGTGAGACCCGTTTGGGGGGGAGCAGTCACCGAAAAAGCGGGTGTGTTGCTATTGGCGCAAATCTCATTATTTTCCGGCTGTGCGGTGATGCTTGGCGGGGTGTTTATGGTGAGTGTGTTCGAAGTCTCCGTGCGACACTGTTTTGAGTCAGTCACTCTCACCGTATAGGTTCCGTTCAGCGGCAATCCGGGCGCGGGCAGGCGCAACGCGGGACCGGCGGCGCCGGTTATGATGTTATCCGTCAAATACCATTGATAGGTATAACCCGGCGTTCCGCTCCCCGCGG
>G312J29652_10000219_pt1 | contig 13305 bp, 21 predicted proteins | sample EareggfetidaYelm_FD_29652 | JGI IMG/M metagenome (IMG submission 29652) | reverse complement strand
CCGGCTTGTCATTCGTTCATCCGGATTTCCGCTCGGGTTTATCCGGATGAATTTGAATGATGCATCAGGTCGATTCATCCGGCGGATTCAATTGCTTGTGCTCCGATGATCAATGAATAATAGTAATGTGTTCCATTAGTTATAGTAATGCGTTTCGTTCTATGACCCTGTGTTCTCTGGTTTGAAATAACTATTTGATTTATGATCGATATCTTGATCTGATGGTGCCCGACTGATTATCGTTGGTTCATGAGGGTGCTCCGGCATCTGTGCTCTCAGATGAAAATTTCGGAGACTGCAATTACTTTTGTTTTCGTTTGACAGGCGCAGGAACATCCGGAGTAAATCATGAACAACCTGAAAGTATCGACGCGGCTGATGCTCGGTTTCGGCATGCTCACGGTGATCGGTCTGAGCATTGCCATCCTGAGTGCGCTCAGAATGAAGACGCTGGCCAACCAGCTCGATGAGGTCGCGACCGACCGGATGGTGAAGGTGGCCCAGTTCACGCTGTTGAAAGACGATCTCGGTGCCATCGTCCGACGGACCCAGAGCATCGTCATTGTCGACGACAAGGCATTTCGTGAAGACGAGAAGAAAAAGATTGCCCAATTGCGCGTAGCCAATGACACGATTTTGCAAAAGCTGGAGGATACCGTCGCTCTTCCGAAGGCCGTTGAATTCCTGAACATCATCCATGCAAGCCGCGACGATTTCAACCAACTGACCGACCGCGTCATCGAACTCGCGGAAAAAGGCGACAAGGCCGCCGCAGGGGCCTTGCTGGTGGGCGAGGCCCGCAGCATCCAGGACAAATACTTCGAAGCGGTGGCTAATTCACGCGATTTGCAAAAGAAGATTGCAGACCAATTGGCCAATGATGCGATGAATCTGTCCAGCAATTCCGTGACATTGATGGGTGGCCTTGCCGCTTTGATGATGGCGATCGGTCTGTTGGTGAATTGGATCATCATCCGCGACCTTGCCAAATCACTGGGCGCCGAACCCTCTGCGCTGTCCGACGTCGCTCAAAACGTGGCCGGCGGTGATTTGAGCGTCCATCTGCAAGTCAGAACCGGCGATACCGGCAGTGTGATGGCGGCCATGGCCCGCATGCAGACAGCCCTGACATCCGTGGTGACGACGGTGCGCAGCGGTTCCGAAGGCGTGGCCACGGCCAGTGCAGAAATCGCGCAGGGCAATACCGATTTGTCCAGTCGCACCGAAGAACAAGCCAGTGCGCTGGAGGAAACGGCGGCTTCGATGGAGCAACTATCGAGCACCGTCAAGCAAAACGCCGACAGCGCCCGCCAGGCCAACCAGTTGGCCGTCAGTGCTTCGGCGGTCGCGGTCCAGGGGGGCGAAGTGGTCGGTCAAGTGGTCGACACGATGAAGGTGATCAACGACAGTTCCAAGAAGATTGCCGACATCATCAGTGTGATCGACGGCATTGCATTCCAAACCAACATCCTGGCGCTCAACGCCGCTGTGGAAGCGGCCCGTGCGGGCGAGCAGGGACGCGGCTTTGCCGTGGTCGCCAGCGAAGTGCGCAACCTCGCGCAAAGAAGCGCCGGCGCTGCCAAGGAAATCAAGACGCTGATCGACAACAGCGTGGCGCAGGTCGCGCATGGCAGCACGCTGGTCGACAAGGCTGGTGTGTCGATGACCGAAGTGGTCGCCGCGATCCGGCGCGTGACCGACATCATCGGGGAGGTCAGCGCTGCCAGCGACGAGCAAAGCCAGGGTGTGGCGCAGGTCGGAGAGGCCATTGCCCAGATGGACCAGGTCACCCAACAAAATGCCGCACTGGTGGAGCAAAGCGCCGCTGCCGCCAACAGTCTCCATGCGCAGGCCCAGCAGTTGCAGCAGGCGGTTTCGGTATTCAAACTGGTGGCGGCCAATGGGGGTTCAACCAACAACGCCCGCCGGGCGTGGGCGCGAGCCTGCACCCTGTGGGGTGGGCCGTGCCGGCAGCGTCTGCGACGCGCAAGAAAATGACGAAACTGAGCCTCTCGAATGTCCAGCCGAACAGCCAGCCTCAGCCTCAACCTCAGTCCCATGCCGCCAAGGCCAACGGCGCAGGTCATTGGGAAAATTTTTGAACCTGTCCGGTTCCTGCCGGGTTTGCCATCGGCTTGGCTGGCGCGCATTCAGCGCACCGCAGGCCCGGTTGTCAGCGATTCCAGCCAGGCCACCGTGGCAGTCAGTTCCGCCGGGCGGATCTCGTGCGCGCCGGGAAACTCGCGGTAGCTCAGGGTCACGGGCAGCGGCGCCATGTGCTGCACGACGGCTTGTGCATGGGCCAGCGGGATGATGTCGTCATGCGTGCCGTGGCTCAGCCACAACTGCTTGCCGCGTAGCGCGTCGGCGGGAGCGGTCAGCGGCACCACCTGTGGCAACAGGCGGCCATGCCAGACCATGCCGGCCTGCATCAGCGCGGGTCGGGTCAGCAGCAGCGACAAGGCCATCATGCCGCCCTGGCTGAAGCCGCCGACCACCACGCGCTCGGGCGCAATGCCCCATTGCCCGGCAGCGGCCTCGATCGATCTGGCCGCCAAGGCGCGGCTTTCGGCCTCTTGCGCTGCATCGATGCTGCGTTCGCTGTCCGGTCCTATCGAAAAATCAAACCAGGCATACGCATCCGGCCCGATACGAAACGGCGCGCGCAGGCTGAGCACATGAAATCGATCGGGAATATGCGGGGCCAGGCCGAACAGGTCCTGCTCGTTGCTGCCCACGCCGTGCAGCAGCACCAGCAACCAGGGGCGGGATATGGCCGGGGCAGCAGGGCGCTGCAAAAAACTCAGCGGTAAGTCAAGCATGTTCGTGCTATTCGTGCAAGTCGTCCAGCGCCGGGACTCTAGCACATGGGCTGGCCCTCATTCCATTCCTGAATCCATTCCTGCATCATCCGTGCACTTTGTCGGCGTCGCTTGCCGTGCATTCGTGCTGTCTGCGCTTTGCCTTCGCGAACGATTTGGCAACGGAATTACGACCCTGGCAGACCGTCACGCACCGGGCCCCGCAATGCCTTGGTGGCACTGCGTTGCGTTTTGTCTTGCAGCCGCCGCTGCCTGGCGCTGTACGAGGGTTTGGTGGCGCGGCGCACACGCGGAGGCAGGGCCACGCTGTTGACCAGGGTGTTCAGGCGCTCCAGTGCGGCGGCGCAGTTTTGCTCTTGGCTGCGGTATTGCCGGGCCTTGATGACGACCACGCCTTCTTGCGTGATGCGTGTGTCGCGCAGGGCCAGCAGGCGCTGTTTCACATCTTCGGGCAACGAGGAGGCGGCCACGTCAAAGCGCAGATGTATTGCGCTGGACACCTTGTTGACGTTTTGACCGCCCGGGCCTTGTGCGCGCACGGCGGTGATTTCCACCTCTTGCACAGGCACTTGCAGGGGCAGCGGGGCCATGGCGGGTCTGCCTGTCACAGAGGGGTGGGTGCAGGCCGCTCAGGCGGCAGGCGGCTGCATTTGCGCCAAGCCGTCGATGGCCAGACCGTAGCCCGGCACGCCAAAGCCGCACAGCACGGCCTTGGCCGCCGCTGCCATATGGGAATGGTGGCGAAACGGCTCGCGCGCGTGCACGTTGCTGATGTGCAACTCAATCAACGTGATCCCGGTGCCCTTGGTGGCATCGTGCAGCGCGATGCTGGTGTGGGTGTAAGCGCCGGCGTTGATGACCACGCCCGCAAGCTCGCCGCTCGCGTGCATGCGGCCCGCTTCGTGGATCCAGTCGAGCAGCGCGCCTTCGTGGTTGCTTTGGTGAAAGCGCAGCGCAAAGCCATGGCGCGCGCAGGCGGCGGCGCATAGCTGCTGCACATCGGCCAGCGTGTGCATGCCGTACACGGCGGGCTCGCGCTGGCCCAGCAGGTTCAGGTTGGGGCCGTTGAGGACAAAAACGGTTTTCATGGACATGCTCTCCGGGGCCATGCGCCTGCCCCCTTNTCGCCACACATATCTCAGGCGCAAACGGAAACGCCCGCTGCGACAGCGGGCGTTTCGGCTGTGGCAGCGACTGCCACTTTTTTTGGTTGCGCGAGGAGGATTTGAACCTCCGACCTTTGGGTTATGAGCCCAACGAGCTACCAGACTGCTCCATCGCGCGGCAAGGGTGGATTGTAGCCTGGTTTGCCTTTATTGTTCAGCGCTTGCCGAATTATTTTCTTCGGTTGCCACGCCGGGACGATCGACCAATTCGACCAAGGCCATGGGGGCGTTGTCACCCACGCGGAAACCCATCTTCAGGATCCGGGTGTAGCCACCGGGACGCAGCCGAAAGTGGGGGCCCAGAACGTTGAACAACTTGGTCACGCTGGCCCGCTCGCGCAGGCGGTTGAAGGCCAGGCGGCGGTTGGCCACCGAGTCTTGCTTGGCCAGCGTGATCATGGGTTCGATCACGCGCCGCAGTTCCTTGGCCTTGGGGAGCGTGGTCTTGATGACTTCGTGCTCGATGAGCGAATTCATCATGTTTTGCAGCATCGCAAGGCGGTGCGAACTGGTGCGGTTGAGTTTGCGAAGGCCGTGTCCGTGGCGCATGGTGCTTTCCTTTTATTGCATCGATCGGGCGGCCGTATCAGGTACTGCCCGAGGCACTGGTTTGAACTTAACGTTTGTCCAGGCCAGCGGGTGGCCAGTTTTCGAGCTTCATGCCCAGCGTGAGGCCACGCGAGGCAAGCACTTCCTTGATCTCATTGAGCGACTTGCGGCCCAGGTTGGGCGTTTTGAGCAGTTCGTTTTCGGTGCGCTGTATCAGGTCACCGATGTAGTAGATGTTTTCGGCCTTCAGGCAGTTGGCCGAGCGCACGGTCAGTTCCAGTTCGTCGACCGGGCGCAGCAGGATCGGATCGAAGCTGGCATTGCCGCGTGGCCCGGTCGGTGCGTCGAACGCAGCCAGCTCGCCACCTTCGAGCTGTGCGAACACCGCCAGTTGTTCCACCAGGATCTTGGCCGATGCCCGCACTGCGTCTTCGGCCGTGATGGCGCCATTGGTTTCGATCTCGACGACCAGCTTGTCCAGGTCGGTGCGCTGTTCGACGCGGGCGCTTTCCACCGTGTAGCTCACGCGCCTGACCGGGGAGAACGATGCATCCAGAACGATGCGGCCAATCGACTTGGTCACCTCGTCTGCATAGCGGCGCAGGTTGCCCGGCATGTAGCCACGGCCTTTTTCGACCTTGATCTGCATGTCCAGCTTGCCGCCTTGCGACAGGTTGGCAATCACATGGTCCGGGTTGACGATTTCCACGTCGTGCGGGGTTTGTATGTCCCGCGCCGTGACCATCCCTTCGCCGTCCTTGCGCAGGCTCAGTGTCACTTCATCGCGGTTGTGCAGCTTGAACACCACCCCCTTGAGGTTCAGCAGGATGTTGACCACGTCCTCTTGCACCCCGTCGATCGACGAGTACTCGTGCAAAACGCCTGCGATGGTGACTTCCGTCGCTGCGTAACCCACCATCGACGAGAGCAGGACGCGCCGGATGGCGTTGCCCAGCGTATGACCATAGCCACGCTCGAACGGCTCCAGTGCGACCTTGGCATGGTGGTGACCAAGCTGCTCGACATTGATTGCCTTGGGTTTCAGCAAATTGGTTTGCATTCAGACTTCCTCTCAATACCCCCAGCTCGTTACACCGGTAAGGCTGGTGAAGCGCCCGAATCGTGATGCCTCGCGATGCCTCGCGCTGCCTCGTGGTTCGGGGACGGTTTTCTCGAAATACCTGCCAGGCGATCAGCGCGAGTACAACTCGACGATCAGCGATTCGTTGATGTCGGCGCCAAACTCATCACGGTCAGGCGCCTTCTTGAAGAGGCCCTCGGCCTTTTCGGTGTTGACCTCCACCCAGGCCGGCATGCCCACCTGTGTGGCCAGTTGCAGGGCTTCGGCGATGCGGCCCTGTTTTTTGGACTTTTCGCGCACGGCCACCAAGTCACCCGTCTTCACGAGGTACGAGGGGATGTTCACCGATTGACCGTTCACGGTGATCGCCTTGTGCGAGACCAACTGACGCGCCTCAGCGCGGGTCGAACCGAAACCCATGCGGTACACCACGTTGTCCAGACGCGATTCCAGCAGGAACAGCAGATTGGCGCCGGTGTTGCCCTTGCGGCTTTCAGCGGCCTCGAAGTAACGGCGAAATTGCTTTTCCAGCACGCCGTACATGCGCTTGACCTTTTGCTTTTCACGCAGTTGCAGACCATAGTCGGAAGTGCGGGCACCGGAGGTGCGGCCATGCTGGCCGGGCTTGGAGTCGAATTTCGACTTGTCGGCAATCGAGCGGCGTGCGCTTTTGAGGAACAGGTCCGTGCCTTCACGCCGGGAGAGTTTGGCCTTGGGGCCGAGGTAACGTGCCACTTGAGCTTCCTTTATTCATCTTCCGCAAGGCATTGCGGGAGCCGCCCGAGGCGCTGGGTGCGTGCGCGGGCGGCGGTGGGCTTGGGGGATATGCGAGATCAGATCCTGCGCTCAGATCCGCCGGCGCTTTTGCGGGCGGCAGCCGTTGTGCGGCACCGGGGTCACATCGGAGATCGACGTAATGCGGATGCCCAGTGCGCCCAGCGCGCGCACCGAGGATTCACGGCCCGGGCCGGGGCCTCTGATTTCCACATCGAGATTCTTGATGCCCTGGTCGATGGCAGCGCGGCCAGCCACTTCCGATGCCACCTGGGCCGCGAACGGGGTCGACTTGCGCGAGCCCTTGAAACCCTGGCCACCGGACGATGCCCAGGACAAGGCATTGCCNTGNCGATCGGTNATCGTGATGATGGTGTTGTTGAACGAAGCATGCACATGNGCAATACCGTCCGCGACATTTTTGCGGACTTTCTTGCGCACACGCTGGGCTGCGTTATTGACAGGAGACTTGGCCATGATGATCTTTCAATCGCTTTATTTCTTCAGTGCAGCGGCGCCCTTGCGCGGCCCCTTGCGGGTGCGGGCATTGGTACGGGTGCGTTGACCGCGCACGGGCAGACCGCGGCGATGACGAAAGCCCCGGTAGCAGCCGATGTCCATCAAGCGCTTGATGTTCATCGTGGTTTCGCGGCGCAGGTCGCCTTCGATGGTGAACTGCTCGATTTGCACACGAATTTTTTCCAGATCGCCATCCGTCAGATCCTTGATCTTCTTGCTGTAAGCGATTCCGGATGCGTCGCAAATCTTGCGCGCACGGTTGCGACCAATGCCGAAAATGGCGGTCAAACCGATTTCCGCATGCTTGTGCGGCGGGATATTAATGCCTGCGATACGTGCCATATGCGTCCTCTGATTCTCTTTCCAATCAACCCTGGCGCTGCTTGTGGCGCAGATCCGTGCAGATCACGCGCACCACACCTTTGCGGCGGATGATCTTGCAGTTGCGGCAGATTTTTTTCACCGAAGCCGAAACTCTCATTGCATTCTCCTGAAAATTGCCCATCCGTCCCGGCGGTTTGGCACGAAGCACCATGCTTGCGCGCCAGCGATCGCCGGGCAACATTTCGCGCTTTTGCCCATTGCGTCCATCAACCCATCAGCCATCACGCGCCACCTTTGAATCGGGCTTTCTTGAGCAGCGATTCGTACTGCTGCGACATCATGTAGTTCTGCACCTGGGCCATGAAGTCCATGGTCACCACCACGATGATCAGCAGCGATGTCCCGCCAAAGTAGAACGGAACGTTGTACTTCAGGATCAGGAACTCCGGCAGCAGGCAGACAAAAGTGATGTAGACGGCGCCGGCCAGGGTCAGACGCACCAGGATTTTGTCGATGTAACGGGCGGTCTGCTCACCGGGGCGTATGCCGGGAATGAAGGCCCCGCTTTTTTTCAGGTTGTCTGCCGTTTCACGGCTGTTGAACACCAGCGCCGTGTAAAAGAAACAGAAAAAGATGATCGCAGCGGCATAGAACATCACATAAATGGGCTGGCCCGGGGTCAGTGCCCCCGAGATGTCCTTCAGCCAGCGCATGGACTCACCGGCGCTGAACCAGTTCACCACCGTTGCCGGCAGCAAGATGATCGACGAGGCAAAGATCGGCGGAATCACGCCTGCCATGTTCAGCTTGAGCGGCAGGTGCGAGGACTGGGCGCCGTAGACCTTGTTGCCTACCTGCCGACGGGCGTGGTTGACCAGAATCTTGCGCAGACCACGCTCGACGAACACCACGAAGTAAGTCACCAGCGCGACGACGATGACGATGAAGATCGCCGCCAGAATGCTCATCGCCCCGGTGCGCACCAATTCCAGCAGCCCGCCGATGGAGCCGGGCAAGCCGGCCGCAATGCCGCTGAAGATCAGGATCGAGATGCCGTTGCCCAGACCCCGCTCGGTAATCTGCTCGCCCAGCCACATCAGGAACATCGTTCCGGCCGTCAGACTCACCACGGCCGTCATGCGAAAACCCAGGCCCGGGCTGAGCACCAGACCGGCGGAGCTCTCCAGTGCCACCGCAATCCCCAGGGACTGAAACAGGGCCAGACCCAAGGTGCCATAGCGCGTGTACTGCGTGATTTTCCTGCGCCCGGCTTCGCCTTCCTTTTTCAACTGCTCGAACTGGGGCAGCACATAGGTCATCAGTTGCATGATGATCGAGGCCGAGATGTACGGCATGATTCCCAGGGCGAAAACCGTAAAGCGCGACAGCGCCCCCCGAGAACATGTTGAACAGGTTCAGGATGCCTCCTTGCTGGCCACTGAACAGCCGCTGCAACTGGGCCGGGTCGATACCGGGCACAGGGATATGCGCCCCGATGCGGTACACGACCAGCGCCAGCAACAGAAAAACCAGGCGCCGGCGCAAGTCGCCGAATTTGCCGGTCTTTGCAATTTGAATTGCGCCTGTAGCCACAGATATCTTTCTTCGGTAGCGGCGCTGCTCAGGCGACGCTGCCACCGGCAGCTTCGATGGCCGCCTTGGCACCGGCCGTTACGCCCACACCGCTGAGCTTGACCGCCCGGTTCAGGGCGCCGCTCTTGATGACCTTGACCACTTTGATCAGTTCGCCGACCAGACCGGCCTGCTTCAATGCCAGAACATCGACTTCGGCCAAGCCGAGCCGATCGAGCGTCGTCAGCGTCACTTCGGCGTTGAAGCGCAGCGACTGCGATTTGAAACCGCGCTTGGGCAGACGCCGCTGCAGCGGCATTTGACCGCCCTCGAAACCGACCTTGTGGTAGCCGCCGGCGCGGGACTTCTGACCCTTGTGGCCGCGGCCAGCGGTTTTGCCCAGGCCGGAGCCGATGCCACGGCCGACTCGGCGCTTGGCATGCTTGGCGCCGGCGGCGGGCTTGATGCTATTGAGTTGCATGGACGGATCCCTCAGAGGACTTTGAGCAGATAGCTGATCTTGTTGATCATGCCGCGCACTTCGGGCGTGTCCTGCAACTGGCTCACGCTGTTGAGCTTGCGCAGACCCAGGCCGCGAACGGTGGCGCGGTGCGATTCCTTGGTGCCGATCGGGCTGCGCACCAGTTGAATCTTGACGGTTTGTTGCGTAGTCATATGCGAGTCCGGTCAGGCGAAGATGTCTTCGACCGTTTTGCCACGTTTGGCTGCAACCTGCGAGGCCGTGGTCGAGTGGACCAAGGCATCGAAGGTGGCGCGAACCATGTTGTAGGGGTTGGACGAGCCATGGCTCTTGGCCACGATATCGGTCACCCCCAGCACCTCGAAGACTGCGCGCATCGGGCCACCGGCGATGATGCCGGCACCCTTGGGAGCGGGCGCCATCATCACGACAGCGGCGCCATGGTGGCCGGTCACATTGTGGTGGATGGTGCCGTTCTTGAGCGACACCTTGACCATGTTGCGGCGGGCTTCTTCCATCGCTTTTTGCACGGCGGCAGGCACTTCCTTGGACTTGCCCTTGCCCATGCCGACGCGGCCGTCACCGTCGCCCACCACGGTCAGTGCGGCGAAACCGAGAATCCGGCCGCCCTTGACGACCTTGGTCACGCGGTTGACCGCGATCATTTTTTCGCGCAGACCGTCGTCACGGCCTTCGTCTTGCACTTTGGGTTGAAATTTAGCCATTTTTCATTCCGTTCCGCTTAGAACTGCAGGCCGGCCTCACGGGCAGCGTCGGCCAATGCCTTGACGCGGCCGTGGTAGGCAAAGCCTGCGCGATCGAATGCCACCTTTTGGATGCCGGCGGCCTTGGCCTTTTCGGCGATGCGCAGGCCGATGATCCGGGCGGCAGCGGCATTGCCGCCCTTGCCCGCTGCGCCGAGCGACTGGCGCACCTCGGCCTCGGCCGTCGATGCGCTGGCCAGCACCTTGCTGCCGTCGTCGGAAATCACATTGGCGTAGATATGCAGGTTGGTGCGGTTCACGGTCAGGCGCGCCACGCCTTGCTGGGCAATGCGGATGCGGGTCTGGCGCGAACGGCGAAGACGCTGCTCTTTCTTGGTCAACATGTTGCAGTTCCTTATTTCTTCTTGGTCTCTTTGATCGTGATCTTTTCGTCCGCGTAACGGATGCCCTTGCCCTTGTAAGGCTCGGGCGGGCGGACGGCACGAATCTCGGCAGCGATCTGGCCCACGCGCTGGCGATCTGCTCCCTTGACCACCACCTCCGTGGGCGTAGGGGTGGTCACCGTGATGCCGGCGGGCATGTCGATATTGACCGGATGCGAGTAGCCCACCACCAGGTTCAGCTTGGCGCCGGCGGCCGCCGCCTTGTAACCCACGCCTACCAGGCTGAGCTTTTTCTCGAAGCCCTTGCTGACGCCGAGCACCATGTTGTTGACCAACTGGCGCAGCGTGCCGCTCATTGCGTTGGCTTGGCGGGACTCGTTGGCCGGCTCGAAGCGGAGCTTGCCGTCGCTGCTCGTCACCTTGACCAGCACATTTTGGGCAAGCGACAGCGTGCCACCAGCGCCCTTGACGGCGATCTGGTCATCTTTCACGGACACATCCACGCCAGCGGGGATGGTGACGGGCATTTTTGCTACTCGGGACATTGCAGTTTCTCCTCCGTGCTGCGGGTCAGGCCACGTAGCACAGCACTTCGCCACCGACGCCGGTAGCGCGCGCCTTGCGATCGGTCATGACGCCCTTGGGCGTGGTGACAATGGCCACACCCAGACCGTTCATGACCTGCGGAATGGCATCGCGGCCCTTGTAGACCCGCAGGCCAGGGCGGCTGACACGCTCGATGCGCTCGATCACCGGGCGGCCTGCGTAGTACTTCAGCGCAATTTCGAGTTCCGACTTGCCGGCTTCGGTCTTGACCTGGAAGCCGTCGATATAGCCCTCGTCCTTCAGCACCTGGGCGATGGCGACCTTCACTTTGGAAGAAGGCACCATGACCGTGGGCTTGGCGACCATCTGCGCATTGCGGATGCGGGTCAGCAAGTCAGCGATGGGATCACTCATGCTCATGTTCAATCACTCCTGCTTGGCTTACCAACTGGCCTTGGTGACACCGGGGATATCGCCTGCAAAAGCCATTTCGCGGATCTTGGCGCGCGCCAGGCCGAATTGACGGAAAGTGCCACGCGGACGCCCGGTGATGGCGCAGCGGTTGCGCTGGCGCGTCGGGTTCGCGTTGCGCGGGAGCTTTTGCAGACCCAGGCGGGCGGCGTCACGCTCTGCGTCGCTGCGCTTGGCGTCGCCGGCGATGGCCTTGAGCTGCACATATTTCTTTGCGTACTTGGCGACCAGTTTTTCGCGCTTGAGTTCGCGCTGGATCAAAGCTACTTTAGCCATGCTTGGCCTCAATTCTTGAACGGGAAACGGAACCCGGCCAGAAGCGCCTTGGCTTCTTCGTCGGTCCGGGCCGTGGTGGTGATGCTGACATTGAGACCACGCAGTGCATCGACCTTGTCGTACTCGATTTCAGGAAAAATGATCTGCTCCTTGACGCCGACGTTGTAGTTGCCGCGGCCGTCGAAGGAGCGGCCCGAGATGCCCCGAAAGTCACGCACCCGCGGCAGGGCCACGGTCACGAAACGGTCGAGGAACTCATACATCTGCACGCCACGCAGCGTGACCATGCAACCGATGGCCTGGCCTTCGCGGATCTTGAAGCCGGCAATGGCCTTTTTGGCCTTGGTCACCACCGGTTTTTGACCCGCGATCCGGGTCAGGTCGGCGACGGCGCTGTCCATCACCTTCTTGTCCGAGACGGCCTCGCTCACGCCCATGTTCAGGGTGATCTTGCTCAGGCGGGGAACCTGCATCGGCGAGCTGTAGCCGAATTGCCGGATCAGTTCGGGGACGAGCTTGTCGCGGTAAATTGCTTGGAGTCGTGCCATGGCTGCCTCTCAGGTCCCCTTGATTTCGGTGCCGCTGGACTTGAACACGCGCACGCGTGTGCCGTCGGATTGCACCTTGATGCCCACGCGGTCGGCCTTGCCGGTAGCGGCATTGAATACGGCCACGTTGGACTGATGGATCGGCATGGTCTTTTGGATGATGCCGCCGGTCGTACCCTTCAACGGGTTGGGCTTGGCGTGCTTCTTGACCAGGTTGATGCCCTCGATGAGCAGATACGAATCATCCTTGCGTTGCGACACCGTGCCGCGCTTGCCCTTGTCGCGGCCGGCCAGCACGATGACTTCGTCGCCCTTGCGAATCTTGTTCATGGCGCCTCCTTCAAAGAACTTCAGGAGCCAGCGACACGATCTTCATGAACTTCTCGGTACGCAGTTCGCGTGTCACGGGTCCGAAGATGCGGGTGCCGATGGGCTCCAGTTTGGCGTTGAGCAACACTGCTGCGTTGCCATCGAATTTGACCAGCGAGCCATCACCACGGCGGATGCCCTTGGCCGTGCGCACCACCACCGCGCTGTAGATCTCGCCTTTTTTGACGCGCCCGCGCGGCGCCGCTTCCTTGACGCTGACCTTGATGATGTCGCCAACGCTGGCGTAGCGACGCTTGGAGCCGCCCAGCACCTTGATGCACAGGACGGACTTGGCGCCGGTGTTGTCGGCGACTTCTAACCGGGATTCTGTCTGGATCATCTCAATATTCCCAACTTGCACCGAAAGACAGCAGCCCCCGAGAACCTCTCAAGGGCGGCAGGCCAGCCAGCCAGTCTTGGGCCCGTCGTCCGCGCCGCAAACCATTTGCAGCACTTCCCGCTGGGCAGAAATTCCGCTCCTTCGAGCGAAGCCAGCGATTCTGGCAAAAGGCTTTTGAAAAGTCAAGCGCAGAGTTGGGCAGGGACATGCAAATACCGTTGCGCGAGCGCCAGGAACGCGTCGAGCCCCGGATCGGTGCCCCGTTCCTCGCGCAACGACTGCGCCACTGCGGGCGCCAGTTCGATGGCCTGGCGCGCGTCGAGGAACAGCAGCCTGGAACGGCGGGCGAGCATGTCTTC
>G312J29652_10000216_pt1 | contig 13354 bp, 9 predicted proteins | sample EareggfetidaYelm_FD_29652 | JGI IMG/M metagenome (IMG submission 29652) | reverse complement strand
GCAGGCGGGGGTTGGGCTTCACCTCATGGACCGTGATCCCGATCAGGCGCGGTTAGCGCTCATGAACATTCGGGATGTCTCTAAGTCCGCGCTCGCCGAGGCGCGCACGGTGCTCGGGGTGCTTCGAGACAGGGATGCCCCGGTGCTCCCGCAGCCCGGTCTCGCCGGTATTGCCCGGTTGATCGCGGGTGTGCACTCGCCAGACCTCGTCGCTGTGCTCGATGATCAGGTGGCCGGGCAACAGCCAGCTCAGGCCACCGGACTGGCTGCGTATCGGATTGTGCAGGAGGCGCTCGCCAATGTCGTTCGGCACGCGCAGGCTCACCGGGTGACGGTTCGACTGGAACGGGTCGGCGACCAGCTGCACCTGACGGTTACTGACGACGGTCGTGGTGTCCCCACGGGTCAACGGGTCGGATATGGCATCCTGGGAATGCAGGAGCGTGCAGAACTGCTCGGTGGGAGCGTTGCGGTGTTTCCGGGAGCAACCGGAGGCACGCAGATCACGGTGACACTGCCGTGGGGGGACGGAGGTATCTGAATGATCCGGGTTGCGCTCGCGGACGATCATGTGCTCGTGCGAGCCGGGTTTCGCGCGCTGCTGGATGCGGAGTCGGATATCGAGGTCGCACACGAGGCCGCCACCGGCACGGAACTGCTCCGGCTGCTTCGAGCTGATCCGGTTGATGTCGTGCTCATGGACATTCGGATGCCCGCCGGTGACGGCCTTGACACCACGGAGCGAATCACCGCTGACCCTGTGCTGGCCGGGGTGCGAATCGTCATTGTCACGGCCTTCGAACTCGACGAGTATGTCGTGCAGGCGGTACGGGCGGGCGCGAGCGGGTTTCTCGTCAAAGACGCTGAACCGACCGATCTTATCCGGGCCGTGCGTGTGGTTGCGATCGGTGACGCACTCCTTTCGCCGGGCATCACCAAACGGTTATTGGAACGGTTGATGACCGGTCTTCGGGATGCCCCGGACTCGAGCGTGCTCGAGGTGCTGACCGCTCGCGAGCGGGAAGTTTTGATATTTGTCGGTCAGGGCCTGAGCAACGAGGAGATTGCTGCTCGGCTGTATCTGTCGCCGCTCACCGCAAAAACTCACGTTTCCCGGATCATGACGAAGTTACACGCTCGTGATCGGGTGCATTTGGTTGTTGTCGCGTACGAGACCGGGTTGGTCACGCCCGGTTGGCTGTAGCCGAGCCCCGTTCTCACCGGGCATTCGCGGGAGCTGGCACCGTTGTTGTTGCTGGTGAGAGCCGGGCTCCGTTCTCACCGAGCATCCCGGTTGTGACACCGGAGCGGTTCCTGGTTCGAGTGCCGGTTGATATCGCGGGCAGGTGTTCCGGTAGCGCACAGGAGGGGCCTTAGAGGGTAACAGCCAGATCCGTCCGCTAGANTGCTGTGTATACTGTGGCCAAATCGGTCTCGTACGAGTAGCATCAGAATTCCCGCCGGGGTGTCCTGGTTTTCCCTCGCGGCGAGGCCGTGTTTACCCGTCAGGCGCTGCTGTTAACGTGTGGCGGTGCCCGATCCGCTGTGGTGTACGTAAACGAGTTGTGTTGGGGCATCGCCTTGCGGCGGTCGCACGCAGGCGTACGCACGGGCCCACAGTTACACCCTCGGGAGCAGATTGACTGCATCCGATTGGTGGATTCGTTCGCCGGACGATCCGAGCAGAGTAGGGACACGGTCTATTTGGACCCGCCACGACGACCCCGGTCAGGGTTACACAGGAGATTAGGGAATCACCACCATGCTGATAACAGTATTTACCGACGAAGGATTCGGGCACCCCGCGTTCTTCCCTTTTTTCATCATCGGACACGCNATCTGGATCGTTGTCATTGTTTTGTTGATTGTGCTCGTTGCGAGACGTCGCCGGTCGTGGACCCGCGGTGACGGCTGGAATGGCCCACAGAGTCCTGGTGGACACTGGACGCAGATGGACGCCGAGCAGACTCTCGCGGAACGTTTCGCCAGGGGTGATATTGATGAGGCCGAATACCGCGCCCGACTCGAGGTGCTGCGAGCCCAGCGCCCCAGCTAAACACGGCCCTGGGGCTGATCTGCCCGCCGCTCAGTTCCTTGCCGACCAGCGTCCCAGCTAAACACGGCCTCGGGTTCGAACCCCGGCGAGTAGGTTGGCCGGGCAAGCTGGCAGTAAGGGGGNGGGGGATACCCGTGGCATCCTCCACTCTGTGTGCGCCCAGCCCCGCCATCGGCCCGGCTCTAGACTTGTCGCATGCCTGCCGTGAACCTGGGAATACCCACTGTGCCCGATCTCCTCGCCCCGCGCCGGAAGTCTCGCCAGATCAAGGTTGGCAAGGTTCTGGTCGGCGGCGGCGCTCAGGTCAGCGTGCAGTCGATGACCACGACGCAGACCACCGACATCAATGGCACCCTGCAGCAAATTGCCGAATTGACCGCCTCCGGTTGTGACATTGTGCGGGTTGCGGTGCCAACGCGGGAAGACGCAGAAGTGCTGCACATCATTGCGAAGAAGAGCCAGATTCCGGTCATCGCCGATATCCACTTTCAACCCCACTATGTGTTCCAGGCCATTGACGCGGGATGCGCCGCAGTGCGAGTGAACCCGGGAAATATTCGCAAGTTCGACGACAGGGTGGCGGAGATCGCCGCTGCGGCAGGTGCCGCCGGAGTGAGCCTGCGCATTGGCGTGAATGCGGGATCGCTCGACCCGCGTTTGCTGGAGAAGTACGGCAAGGCCACCCCGGAGGCACTCGTTGAGTCAGCAGTGTGGGAAGCGAGCCTCTTCGAAGAGCACAACTTCCACGACTTCAAGATTTCGGTTAAACACAACGACCCCGTTGTTATGGTGAAGGCCTATCGACTCCTTGCAGAGCGCGGTGATTGGCCGCTGCACCTCGGAGTGACCGAGGCCGGGCCAGCGTTCCAGGGCACGATCAAGAGTGCAACAGCATTCGGAATCCTGCTTGGTGAGGGCATTGGCGACACCATTCGAGTGTCCCTCTCTGCACCTCCCGCAGAGGAGATCAAGGTCGGGTTGCAGATCCTGCAGTCGCTGAATCTGCGGGAGAGGAAGCTGGAGATTGTCTCGTGCCCGTCGTGTGGTCGCGCGCAGGTTGATGTCTACAAGCTCGCCAATGATGTCACCGACGGGCTGGAAGGAATGACCGTTCCACTGCGCGTTGCCGTCATGGGGTGTGTTGTCAACGGACCGGGCGAGGCGCGTGAGGCCGACCTCGGCGTGGCATCCGGAAACGGCAAGGGTCAGATCTTCGTCAAGGGTGAGGTCATCAAGACGGTACCCGAGGCCGATATTGTGGCGACCCTCATTGAAGAGGCCACTCGCATTGCCGACGAAATGGGCGCGGATGCCCCGGTCGGGTCGCCGCAGGTTGTGACGAGCGGGCTGGGCTGAACACGGGTTCGTTACGCGTTACCGCCGGAGCATCCCACCCGGACACACTCCGGTGCCACACACAGACAGTCGGTGCGTGAGGGGGAACTCGAGCATCCCACCCGGACACTTTCCGGTGCCGCTCTAGAATGAGCGGGTGCCAACACGCCTATCGAATTACTTTTTCCGTACCCTTCGCGAAGATCCCGCCGATGCTGAGGTCATGAGTCACAAGCTCCTTGTCCGGGCTGGCTACATTCGGCGGCAAGCTCCCGGGGTGTTCGCGTGGTTGCCACTGGGTCTGCGTGTGAAGGCGAAGATTGAGCAGATCATCCGGGAAGAGATGGCTGCCGCCGGTGCGCACGAGGTTCATTTTCCGGCACTGCTGCCGCGGGAACCCTACGAGGCGACCGGTCGGTGGACCGAGTACGGAGAGGCGCTCTTTCGACTCAAGGACCGCAAAGACGCCGACTACCTACTCGCACCCACTCACGAAGAGGCCTTCACTCTGCTCGTGAAAGACCTGTATAACTCCTACAAAGGCCTCCCCGTCACGCTCTACCAAATTCAAGATAAGTATCGGGATGAGGCGCGTCCCCGCGCCGGTCTACTGCGCGGGCGTGAATTCACCATGAAGGACGCCTACTCCTTCGACATGACCGACGCGGGACTCGAGGCCAGTTACCAGAAGCAGCGGGTTGCGTACGAACGCATCTTTACCCGGCTCGGACTCGAGTACGTCATTGTCCAGGCGGATGCCGGTGCCATGGGCGGCTCTAAGAGCGAAGAATTCCTGTACCCCACGCCCATCGGGGAAGACAGTTTTGTGCGCACCGAGGGCGGATACGCGGCGAACGTCGAGGCGTATGTTACCCAGGCTCCGGCGGCCCGTCCGACGGTGGGACTTCCCGCTGCACAGACCGTGGACACCCCGAACACCTCGACGATCAACACCCTTGTTGAGCAGCTCAACGCCTCGCACCCGCGCGAAGATCGACCGTGGCAGGCATCCGACACCCTCAAAAACGTGGTGCTCGCGCTCACCGCACCGAATGGCACGCGCGAGATGGTCGTTGTCGGTGTGCCCGGTGACCGGGAGGTGGACCTGAAGCGCGCGGAGGTTGCATTCGCACCGGCGACGGTAGAACCAGCCACTGATGCCGACTTCGCGAAGAACCCTACCCTTGTGAGGGGGTACATCGGCCCGTGGTCGGTGAGCGGTGCCGTGCTCGGAACGGCATCGACCAGTGGCATCCGGTACCTGTGTGATCCGCGCATTGTCGCCGGGTCCGTGTGGGTGACCGGTGCCAATGTGCCCGGTCAGCACGCCATCAGTGTCGTCGCAGACCGCGACTTCACCGCCGATGGTGTGGTTGATATTGCTCAGGTGCGGGCGGGNGATCCGGCACCGGATGGCTCGGGGCCCATCGACATCGCCCGGGGAATGGAAATCGGGCACGTGTTCCAGCTCGGTCGCAAGTACGCTGAGGCGCTCGGACTCAGAGTGCAGGGCGAGGACGGCAAACTCACGACCGTGACCATGGGCTCCTACGGTATCGGGGTCACCCGCATTCTCGCGATTATTGCCGAGAATCTCAGTGACGCGAAGGGGCTGGTCTGGCCCGCCGCNGTAGCACCGTTCGANGTTCATGTCGTGGCAGCCGGAAAGGACCCGGTNGTTTTTGAGACCGCAGAAAAACTCGCTGCCGCGATTGAGAAGACCGGGCGGGAGGTGCTCTACGACGATCGCACGTCGCTGTCACCGGGTGTGAAGTTTGCCGACGCCGAGATAATCGGGGTCCCGACCATCCTCATCGTCGGGCGTGGTGCTGCCGAGGGCCGGGTCGAACTCTGGAACCGTGCGAGCGGTGAACGTACCGAGGTCACGATCGAGGATGCACTGGTGGGCTTCGGGTGAGCCCATCGGGTGTCGGCGCGTGCGCACCCCGAATCAGGGAAGTCGGGTACCGTTTCCCGCCCGGCTGCGGCCTGGATTCCGGGATGGGCATCCCGAATCAGGGAAGTCGGGTACCGTAGAAGCATTCGGGCCGGTGCGATTGCACTCGCCGCCGCAGAACACACAGCTGAACAGAGGAGGCCGTCATGGATATCGACCTCAGCGTCCTTCGTATGATGGAGCGCGAGAACGAGATCCCGTTCGATGAACTCGTCGAGATCATCGAACAGGCTGTGCTCACGGCGTACATCAAACACACGAATCCGTCGCAGCACGGTCACAACAACCCGACCGACGCGCGAGTGCGACTTGACCGGAAGACCGGCCATCTCTCGGTGTACGTGCCCGAGCATAACGCCGACGGCGCGGTCATTGGCGAGGTCGAAGACTCTCCCGATGACTTCGGGCGGATCGGGGCCTACGCCGCCAAACAGGTCATTAACCAGCGCCTTCGTGAGATTGCCGACGACCACGTGCTCGGTGTGTTTCGCGGTCGCGAGGGTGACATCATCGCCGGAATCATCCAACAGGGCCCCAACCCGCGGATGATTCACATTGATCTTGGTGCGGTCGAAGCACTTCTGCCGCCGGAGGAGCAGGTGCCCGGTGAGGAGTATACGCACGGGCAGCGCATCCGGGTGTATGTGACCAGTGTCGCGAAGGGCAACAAGGGCCCTTCGATTACGGTCTCGCGGAGTCATCCCGCTCTCGTGCGAAAGCTTTTTGCACTCGAAGTGCCAGAGATCGCATCCGGCGTTGTGGAGATTGTCTCGCTCGCCCGCGAAGCGGGGCACCGATCAAAGATTGCGGTGCGCGCAATGCAGCCCGGGGTCAACGCAAAGGGAGCTGCGATCGGCGAACTGGGCCAGCGTGTGCGAGCGGTCACCGCAGAGTTGGGAAACGAAAAGGTCGACATTGTTGACTGGTCGGAAGACCTTGCAACCTTTGTGCGCAACGCACTCTCGCCCGCAAAGGTTTCGAGCGCCTTCGTTATCGACGAGGCATCGCGCGCTGTTCGTGCCCTCGTGCCGGACTACCAACTGTCTCTTGCGATCGGTAAAGAGGGGCAAAACGCCCGGCTTGCCGCAAAACTCACCGGTGCAAAGATCGATATCCAGCCGGACTCTGTGCTTGAGGACTAGCCCCCAGAATTTATAAGGACCCGACGGGTCACCGCTGAAAACTCTAGGTGTGTAGGATGGAACCGGTTAGAACGTGCATTGGATGTCGTTCTCGCGCCACGCGATCCTCGCTTATGCGGGTTGTTGTCCAGGATTCCCGGGTTATTATCGATGACTCGGGTGCCGGTCCGGGTCGCGGTGCGTGGTTGCATCCTCGGCACGAATGCTACCAACTCGCACTCCGACGCCGTGCCTTTGGGCGAGCGCTTCGGGTTCAGGGCGAACTAGACACCCGCAATGTAGAGAACAGGCTGAACGGCTAATGGACAAGTCATGAGTGGCTCGAAATGAGACCCGCCCGTCACTAGTGGCCCCCCTGTTACGGGAGGGCCCGGAACAGGAGAAGTGTGGCTGCCAAACCACGTGTACACGAGATCGCGTCTGAACTCGGTGTTGACAGCAAAGTTGCCCTTGAGAAGCTCAAGGAAATGGGCGAGTACGTCAAGGGCCCCTCGTCGTCTATTGAACCGCCCGTTGCCCGTCGGCTGAAGGCCGCACTGGAAGAGGCCGGTCTCGCCAACAAACCGGCGGATGTCCCGGCTGCCCCCCCGACAAAGGTGCCGACTGCGCCGTCACCAGGACCACGAACTCCCGCGGTGCCGGTGCCGACACCACCGGCCTCCGAGGGCTCGGGGGCGGATGCTCCGCCAGCAGCTGTCGCGGAGGTCCCGCTCACCGTGGCAGAGCGTCAGGCGCTTGCCGCGGAAAAGGCAGCGCAGCCCGAGGCATCCGTGAGCCCGGTCACCGAGGCACCCGATACCGACGGTGCCGCGCGCCCCGGAGGCCCGCGTCCCAGCGCACCGCGCCCGGGGAACAACCCGTTTTCGAGCGCACAGGGGATGGGACAACGCCCGCCCCAACCGCGCCCGGGGAACAACCCGTTCGCGAGCGCACAGGGGATGGGGCAGAGGCCCAGCCCCGGCAATATTCCTCGCCCGCAGGCGCCCCGACCCGGTGCCCCGCGTCCGGGCGGAGCTGGCGGCCCGGGTCGTCCGGGTGGCCCGGGTGCTCGTCCCGGTGGTTCCGGTCGCTCCGGTGGTCCGGGTGCTCGTCCCGGTGGTGCTGGTGGCGGGAGTGGGTTTACGCGCGGATCCGCCGGAGCGGGTGCGGGAGCCGGTGCGCCCGGAGGCGCGCCACGTCCCGGTGCCGGTGGTCGCGGTCGTGGTCCCGGTGGTGGTACCGCCGGTGCGTTCGGACGTGGTGGCGGTGGTAAGAACCGTGCGCGCAAGTCGAAGCGCACAAAACGGCAAGAATTCGAGATGCGGGAGGCACCCTCGCTCGGCGGGGTAAGCGTTCCGCGTGGCGATGGTGACACCGTTATTCGACTGCGGCGCGGGGCATCCATCTCGGATTTTGCCGAGAAGATCAACGCCAATCCCGGTTCGCTTGTTACCGTGNTGTTTCACCTTGGTGAGATGGCGACGGCAACCGAATCGCTCGACGAGGCAACCTTCGAGGTGCTCGGAGCCGAACTCGGNTATCGTATCCAGGTNGTGTCACCCGAAGATGAAGACCGCGANCTGCTCGAGGGCTTTGACATTGATCTCGATCAGGAGTTGGAAGACGAGACCGACGAGGACCTGCAGATACGGCCACCGGTTGTCACCGTTATGGGCCACGTTGATCACGGTAAGACTCGATTGCTTGATGCAATTCGTAATGCGAACGTCGTGGCCGGTGAGGCCGGTGGCATTACCCAGCACATCGGTGCCTACCAGGTGCACACCACTCATGAGGGCCTCGACCGTGCCATTACTTTCATCGACACGCCCGGTCACGAGGCGTTCACCGCGATGCGTGCTCGTGGTGCTCAGGTGACCGACATTGCGATTCTGGTCGTCGCGGCTGATGACGGCATCATGCCGCAGACGATTGAGGCGCTCAACCACGCCCAGTCCGCCAACGTGCCGGTCGTTGTGGCGGTAAACAAGATTGACAAGCCAGAGGCCAACCCGGCAAAGGTGCGTCAACAACTCACCGAGTTCGGGCTCGTTGCCGAGGAGTACGGCGGCGAGGTTATGTTCGTGGATGTCTCAGCCCGCGAGGGTACTGGCATCCGGGAACTGCTCGACGCGGTGCTTCTCACCGCCGACGCGGGGCTCGATCTCCGGGCAAATCCCGACAAGTCTGCTCGCGGTGTCGCGATTGAGGCCAAGCTCGACAAGGGCCGTGGTGCCGTCGCAACAGTGCTTATCCAATCGGGAACCCTCCGGGTTGGCGATGCAATCGTCGCGGGCACAGCGTACGGCCGGGTGCGGGCGATGGCGGACGAGAACGGCGATCTGGTCGTCGAGGCAACGCCGTCCCGGCCCGTTCAGGTGCAGGGTTTGTCGAGTGTCCCTCGTGCCGGTGATGTTTTCCTCGTCACCGACGAAGACCGCACCGCTCGCCAGATTGCTGAAAAACGGGAAGCCGCGCAGCGCAACGCGCAACTCGCGAAGGCTCGCAAGCGCATCTCCCTCGAAGACTTTACCCGTGCGCTCGAAGAGGGCAAGGTCGAAGCACTCAACCTCATTATCAAGGGTGATGTGTCCGGTGCCGTTGAGGCGCTGGAAGAGTCTCTCCTCAAGATCGAGGTGGATGACTCGGTGCAGTTGCGTATCCTCCACCGTGGTGTGGGGGCGATCACGGAGAGCGACATCGACCTCGCCACCATCGACAACGCCATTGTTATCGGATTCAACGTGCGTCCCGACGTTAAGGCCCGCGAGCGTGCCGCCCGTGAAGGGGTGGACGTTCGGTTCTACGCGGTCATTTACAACGCGATTGACGATATCGAGCAGTCACTGAAGGGGATGCTCAAACCCGAGTTCGAAGAGGTGCAGTCGGGTGTCGCCGAGATTCGTGAGATATTCCGCTCCTCGAAGTTTGGCAATATTGCGGGTGTGCTCGTGCGTTCCGGCACGATCACGCGCAATGCGAAGGCACGGGTCATCCGCGATGGTGTTGTGCTCGCCGACGGTCTCGCCATCGAGTCGCTGCGGCGGTTCAAAGACGATGCCACGGAGGTGCGGGAAGGGTACGAGTGCGGTATCGGGCTGGGGAAGTTCAACGATATCCAGATTGGCGATGAGATCGAGACTATCGAGATGAGGGAGAAGCCACGAGGGTAAACGGATTAGATTTTTCCTCCCCGTAAGGGGGTGAGACCTGAGATGTCGCAAGCACGTGGGCAGGAGGTGCATTTTTCCTCCCCGTAAGGGGTGTGAGACCTCAGAAAATCAGCGGAAAACCGGGCATGTGGTTTTTCCTTCCCCGCCCGAGGCGGGGGCGGCCCGGTGAATGTACGGTCTGTCAGGACCCGGATCCGTGCCTCGGTGGAGGATGACGGAGGTGGGATTGATGATACGGAAAGGTAGGTGGCTGTTGTGGTAGATCCGGCGCGGGCACGGAAGTTGGCGGACCGAATCAAGGAAATTGTGGCACAGCGGTTAGAGAAAGGGTTGCGTGATCCTCGGTTGGGGTTTGTGACCCTGACAGATGTGCGAGTGACCGGGGATTTGCAGCACGCGAGTATTTTTTACACCGTGTACGGTGACGAACGGTCGCGGAAAAATTCGGCGCTCGCGCTCACCGCGGCAACCGGGATGCTCCGCACCGAGGTGGGGCGCAACCTCAGCACGCGGCTCACGCCCACGCTCGAGTTCATCCTTGATGGTGTCCCGGAAAACGCGGAGCACATTGAGGATCTTCTGCGCGAAGCGCGCGAACGAGACGCGGAGACCACCGCGCTCGCGGCATCCGCCCACTATGCGGGCGATGCTGATCCCTACGTTAAGCCGCGCGCTGTCGAGGACGACGAAGACGAGTAGATCGCAGTGGAGTATGAGGATGCTGTGGTCTCTGGTTCATATGGTGTTTAATCGGGCGTTTCCGGTTGGGAATGTTGTGGAGCGGCGTTCGTTGGATCTGTGGGTGCGTGTGAGTGGGCGTTAGAGAGTAAGGGCTCGGGCGTTGGTGAGTGAGGGGGATGCTGATACCCCCCCTGTGCTGGAGCGCACCAGAAGGCTCGGGCGTTGGTGAGTGAGGGAGTTCGGTTGTCGGTTGAGGAATGTGAGGGGATGTGGTGATGAGGAACTGGGTGCGTGTGCTTGGCCTTGTGTGGGTGACAGGTCGGGGAGGTGTGGTTGGCATAGTGTTTACTACCGCGCTGGATGCTCTGATGCCGGCAGTTCAGGTTGTGCTTCTGGGTGTGACGGTGAATGCTGTGCTCCGGGCGGAACGCCCGAGCGAGCTTGTGGTGTATCCGCTGTTGTTTGGTCTGGTGGCTTGTCTCAGTCTTGTTTTTACCGCGTTACAGGGTTACTGGCAGGCTTCTTTGGAACAGCGTGTATCAAACACTTTTAATCTCAAGCTTGTGGAGAAGTCTGCGCAGTTGAGTTTGCCTGATTTTGAGAATCCACGGGTGTATAACATGCTGCAGTTGGCGACCCGTGAGGCAACGGGTAGGCCTTTCCAGATGTTCTCTCAACTTGTTGCGACGATATCGGGTGGGATATCTCTTGTGAGTGTTACTGGCATCCTCATTAGTTGGAACCCCTTGGTTGCGTTTTTGGTGTTGCTTTCTCCGATACTTCCTGTGTTTGTGAATCAGTTCTTTGTTAAGCGATTGTGGCAAGTGGAGCGTGAGCGATCTGAGGAGAGGCGCAGAGGGGAGTATTTGTTGGCGTTGATGACGAATGATAAACCTTACAAGGAAACACGCTTATTTGGTTTGGTTCCTCATTTCATTCAGACCTATCGGACTATGCTTGGCCGCTTCTATGACGTAGATATGGACATTGAGCGCAAGCGGAGCTTAGCGAGTGTTGTTTCTGGGTTTGTTGGTGTGGCAGTGACTGCGATAGCTATCTTCTTTGCGATTTCAGATGCGCTTGCTGTCAGTGATGTTGGGCGCTTGGCAGCATACGTCAGCGCTATCGCGGCGGTGAGCGTGGCCGCGCAGATGTTTATAGGCGGATTTGGGCAGCTCTTCGAGCACACGCTATTTCTTGGTAATCTGTTTGATTTCCTCGACCTTCGTCCCGTTCTGGAGTTTGAATCGGGAGATAAGGGTGCTCGAGTGATCTCGGGTGGTCCTCCTACTATTGTGTTTGAGAACGTTACTTTCTGCTATCCAGATCAGGACAGACCTGCGCTATCCAGTTTCTCAGCCACGTTTCATCCCGGCAAAACTGTCGCGCTAGTCGGAGCAAATGGTGCTGGTAAGTCAACTATCGTTAAGCTGCTTGCTAGGCTGTATGAGCCAACTGAGGGTCGCATTCTCATTAATGACACTGATATTCGTGAGATCAAACTTGACACATACCGCAAACAGTTAGCTGTGCTCTTCCAGGATTTCATCCAGTACGAAGCATCGCTCAGACAGAATATTGCATATGGTCGACTCGAAGCTATGGAAGACAACGAACGAGTCATATCGGCCGCGCAACGCGCCAAGCTTGCTGATGTCATTGACGAGCTTCCCTATGGAATCGACTCGCAACTGGGAAAATGGTTTAGTGAGGGTCGGCAACTCTCTGGTGGACAGTGGCAACGCGTGGCTCTGGCACGAGCACTCTTTCGTGGTGCCCCGATCATCGTCTTGGACGAACCGACAGCATCGCTTGACGCCCAAGCCGAAGAGGCGGTGTTCGAGCAGATAAACTCCGAGGAGTCCGCCGCGACAAAACTCCTCATATCTCACCGATTTTCGACGGTACGAACGGCAGATGAGATCTTGGTGATCAGCGACGGAGAGCTGATCGAACAGGGAACCCATAGCTCACTCGTCTCCGCCGGCGGAGTCTACGCACACATGTACGCACTACAGGCCAAAGGCTACACCGACTAACACCACCCTGCCAGACAAGGGGATCGCCGTTGACGGTGAGGACAGTTCCGAGGCACGAGGCGAAGACCTGCTGGGTAGGGGAACTAGCTCCCAACGACTACGTTAGCGATGTCGTTGCCCGCGAGGACCTGCTTCCATGACCCTCACCAGCACCTGTTGACTGCTGGCGATGTCGTTGCTCGCGAGGACCTGCTGGGTCGGGGAATTGGCCTTGGGGCTATGGGTGTTTCGGGGCCGAGACCCGTGTCACCTCCGATGGGTGCCAGGTCAGTTGCGCCGGAATGTTTACCCCGTGAAGCGAATCAGGAATTCTGTCACTCCTCACAACGCCCGTTGTGTTGTCGGGTAGGACGATCTCGTGTTTCCATCCCGAGCCGAGATAGACGGACTGTTGGATAATGACGTCGGTGGTGAGGCATCCGCTGGGAACTTCAGAGTGTGGTTCGAGGAGTTTGGCTTTCTCCGGTCGGATAACCCACGCCATATCTCCCGTTGTTTCAGGAACCACGGTTGATTCTCCGATGAATTCGGCCACGAACAGCGAAACCGGGCGTTCGTACAGTTCTTGTGCGGTTCCCACCTGCTCGATGCGTCCCTCGTTGAAGACCGCGATCCGGTCGGAGAGGGTCAGTGCTTCTTCTTGGTCGTGGGTCACAAAGACGAAAGTTCGACCTACTTCGCGATGGATCCGCCGTATCTCCAGCTGTAGTCGCTCGCGCAGATTCTTGTCGAGCGCACCGAGTGGTTCATCAAGGAGAAGCACCTCCGGTTTAAACACGAGGGCACGCGCCAGTGCAACACGCTGTTGTTGTCCGCCCGAGAGCTCACGAGGGAAGCGCTTGCCGTAGCCGCTAAGGCCCGCGGTGGCAAGTTCTGCGTTGACCAATTCTTGGATCTGTTCCTTTGGCATCTTTCGTCTTGTCAGCGGAAAAGCAATGTTGTCGGAGACGGTGAGGTGGGGAAAGAGTGCGTAGTGTTGGAAAACAATTCCC
>G312J29652_10000215_pt1 | contig 13356 bp, 14 predicted proteins | sample EareggfetidaYelm_FD_29652 | JGI IMG/M metagenome (IMG submission 29652) | reverse complement strand
CCGGCCTTTTTTAAATAATCGAATACATAGTCAAGCCCCTTGTTGTGGTCTATGCCTACTTGATTGCACCTTGTTTGCCAATCGTCGGGGATTGCAGATTGTGCCTGCGCCGCCACGCTCGCCGTAACTAAGCAAAGGGAAAAGCAGGTTGCCGTTATTGCCCAAAATTGCAAGTTAGATTGATAGACTGTTTTCATGCTTGTTTATTAATTTATGCAAAGCTAATATGTTTAAAATTGCCTGAAAAATTTCGCGCTTGCTATTTTATTCCTGCGAGTTATGAATTGGCAAAGCGCCTCTTGCCATTTTCGGACTAGGACATCAACGCCTTTTTCGACGGTCGCGGAAAGGAGATAATAAATCGCCAATCCATGGGGCGCCGTTTTGAGGCTAGAATCGGGCGTCTATGCGTTCCTGTCCCCGTCTATGCGCCCTTGTCCCCAAAATCCGTTTGCCAGAAGTTTACATTTTACTGCCTTATTTTACTACCTTTGGCGTTTTGTGATTTTGAACATGGGCAACAGTTTCGGAAATATTTTTAAGATAAGCACTTTTGGCGAATCGCACGGAGCGGGCGTCGGGGCCATAGTGGACGGTTGCCCGTCGGGGTTGATAATCGACGAAGGCTTTATCCAACAGGAATTAGACAAGCGAAAGCCGGGGCAGTCGAAGCTCACCACGCAACGAAAGGAGAGCGATGCGTGCAAAGTGCTTTCGGGAGTTTTTGAAGGTCGCTCGACGGGGACGCCTATTATGCTCCTCATCGAAAACGAGAATCAAAAGAGCGGAGATTATTCGCACCTTGCCCATGCCTTTCGTCCTTCGCACGCCGATTTCACCTATGAAAAAAAATACGGCATTCGCGACTATCGCGGCGGCGGCAGGAGTTCGGCGCGCGAAACGGCGGCGCGCGTGGCGGCAGGAGCTATTGCCAAACTGCTGTTGAAAAAATACGACGTTGAAATTAACGGGTATGTGTCGCAGGTAGGCGACATTGCCGCGCCCGACTACACGACGCTGGATTTCAATCAGGTCGAAGCCACTCCCGTGCGTTGCCCGCATTTGCCCACGGCGCAAAAGATGATAGACTTAATAGATCAGGTGCGGCTTGAAAGAGATACGGTGGGCGGCGTGGTCACTTGCGTGGTCAGGCGGGCGCCGGCGGGCTTGGGCGAACCCGTCTTTGACAAACTTCATGCCGAGTTGGGCAAGGCGATGTTGAGCATCAATGCGGCGAAAGGTTTTGAATACGGAAGCGGATTCGCGGGCGTGTCCATGCGCGGCTCCCGACACAACGATATTTTTTACAATGACCGCGGCACAATCCGCACCAAGACCAATTTTTCCGGGGGCATTCAAGGGGGCATTTCAAACGGCGAGGATATTTATTTTCGCGTCGCCTTTAAACCGGTAGCCACGATTATGCAAGACCAACCCTCGACCGACGACGAAGGACGCGAGATAACCGTGCAGGGAAAAGGCCGCCACGACCCTTGCGTATTGCCGCGCGCCGTGCCCATTGTGGAAGCCATGGCGGCTTTGGTATTGGCCGATTTTATCCTTTTGCAAAAAGCTAAATCAAGTTAAGATGATGAAAAATTCAATCACGACCTATATTCTTATCGCCCTGGCGCTTGGCATCGGACTGGGATTTTATTTGAATAAAACCTTCCTCGTTTCAGAAAATTCGGAGTTGGGAAAAATCGAACAACAACTTGTCGAATTGAGTCCGACAAAAGATCAGTCGGAGACGAAAGCCAAGATGGAAGGGCTGCAAAAAGAGCAAACCAAAATATTGGCGCAACGCGAAACAAAAGTAGAACCCTTTTCTTTAATGGCCGACGTCTTTCTTCGATTGATAAAAATGATTGTGGCGCCGTTGATTTTCTCCACGCTGGTGGTGGGCGTGGCCAAGTTGGGGGACATAAAATCGGTAGGCCGAATCGGCGGAAAAACATTGTTGTGGTTTATGAGCGCGTCCTGCCTCAGTTTGTTGTTGGGGATGCTTTTGGTAAATATTTTTCAGCCCGGAACGGCGATGAACCTGCCGCTTCCCGCGACCGATGTTTCGGGCATCGGCGGACACGCATTGTCATTGCGCGGATTTTTATACCACGTCTTTCCGACCAGCATGGCCGACGCCATGGCGCGAAATGAAATCCTGCAAATAGTGGTCTTTTCCATTCTATTTGGCGTGGCCACGGCGGCCGTCGGCGAAGCGGGAAAAGCNGTNCTCCTCTTTATGGACTCGGTGGCTCACGTCATTTTGAAGNCNACNAACTACGTGATGCTGTTGGCGCCCGTGGCCGTTTTTGGCGCCATGACAGCCGTCATTGCAAAACAAGGACTCGGNATTTTGGTTACCTATTCCATTTTTATAACTGAATTTTACTTTGGTTTAATTTTTCTTTGCGCCTTGTTATTTATCGCGTGTCACGGCATAGTCGGAAAAAAGTCGCGCGGATTATTCAAGCACATTAAAGAACCCTTTTTGCTGGCTTTCTCCACCTCCAGCAGCGAAGCCGCATTTCCAAAAACAATGGAGGGATTGGAGCGTTTTGGATGCCCTAATAAAATTGTGAGTTTCGTGTTGCCGTTGGGCTATTCGTTCAACCTCGACGGGAGCATGATGTATATGACTTTTGCCTCTCTTTTCATCGCGCAGTCGTATGGCATTCACCTTCCGTTTTCGACGCAAGTCAGCATGTTGCTTGTGCTGATGTTCACCAGCAAAGGCATTGCCGGGGTACCGCGGGCTTCCCTGGTGGTGATTGCGGGCACGTTGGCCACCTTTGACATTCCCGAAGCGGGGTTGGCGCTCCTCTTAGGCATCGACCCGCTGTTCGACATGGGACGAAGCGCCACCAACGTGGTAGGCAACTCCATCGCCACCGCGGTGGTGAGCAAATGGGAGAAAAGCCTATAAGTTTTTTCGCATGGAAAAGACACGCATCGGACTTTTTTTCGGCTCGTTTAATCCTATTCATATCGGCCACCTGATTATTGCCAACGTGATGGCTACCCACGCGGATTTGAAAAAAGTGTGGCTGGTGGTCTCGCCTCACAATCCGTTGAAAGCCTCCAATACCTTGTTGCATGAATTCGACCGCTACGACATGGCCAAAGCCGCCGTGGCCGACCATTATAAAATTGAGGTGAGCGACGCGGAATTTCATTTGCCAAAACCAAGCTATACCTGTTATACGTTGGCGCACCTGCGCGAAAAATTCCCGGCCTGCCAATTTGCCGTGATAATGGGGGAGGACAATTTAGATACTTTTGTGAACTGGAAAAACTACCGACAAATATTGGAGCAATATGAACTTTATGTGTATCCGCGTCCGCGCTCTTCCAATTCGACGTTGAAAAATCACCCTCACGTGAAAATGATAGATGCGCCCCTGCTCGATATTTCAGCCACTTACATCCGTCAATGCGTTCGCGAAAAAAAATCCATTCGCTACGTCGTGCCCGAAGCGGTGGAGAAAATGATTGAAATGAGAGGACTCTTTAATTAATGGTTAATGATTAATAGTTGATGGTTAGTAATCTTAAAATCCCGGTCAATGATTGTGACGATTGTATGCGGAGGAATCTTCCTCTCGGCGTAAAAATTAAAAGCGAAAATAATCGACAATTAACCGCGGGTCGTTATTCAATTAAGAATTTTGGCTATCTTTAATCATTCTTAAATATGCAGACTTATGCTAAACACCCCGATAATGAAAATAGGATTAATTGGTTTTGGAAAAACAGGAAAAGCAGCGGCTCATGTGATTTTGCTCCACAAGGATTTTTCGTTGGAATGGGTACTGAAGAGGAAACTATTGAGTCATCGCACGGCTTCGGAATTTCTGGGCGTGGAGAGCAACGATCCCGCCGTTATTCACGCCGCGCAATCCACTCCCGTCGGGCGGTTGCTCAAGGAGGCGCCCGTTGATTTTATCATTGACTTCTCCTCCGAGCAAACGGTTTATGAATACGGCGAAGAGGCCGCTCGACGCAAAGTGAAAATCATTTCCGCCATTTCGCATTATCCGCAGAGCATCGTCGCTTACTTGAAAAAGTTAGCGGAATCCACCGTTGTTTTTTGGTCGCCCAATATTACGCTTGGCGTAAACTTTATGATGCTGGCTTCTAAGTATCTCCAAAAAATAGCGCCCTTTGCCGACGTGGAATTGGTGGAAGAACATTTCAAAGCCAAGTCGGGAATTTCGGGCACCGCGTTGAAGATTGCCGAAGCGCTGGGCATTAAATCGGAAGACATCAAGCATGTGCGCGCCGGCGGCATTGTGGGGAAACACGAACTAATTTTTGGCTTCCCTTATCAAACCGTCCGCCTCATTCACGAATCTATCGCCCGCGAGGCTTTTGGCAACGGAGCGCTTTTTGCGGCAGGCAATCTGAAAGACAAAGTCGCAGGATTCTACAACTTCGAAGACTTGCTGGCGCCTTATTTTAAAATCGATTAGTTCGCATATTCCGTCAAGAACTTGATGCGCACCAACCGAACTTCTTCTTCGGAGCAGTCGTTCAAATTGTTGAGCGCGTCGCTGATCTTATCGCTTTCCGAGCCGAGGAAGTAGTCCATAATTTCTTCCTGCTTGCTGTCCTCCATGGCTTCTTCCAAGTAGTAATCGATGTTCAGTTTGGTGCCCGAGAAGCAGATATTTTCCATCTCCGTGAGCAGTTCTTCGAAGGTGAGGCTTTTCGATTCGGCAATTTCCTCCAAGCCTACTTTGCGGTCGATTTGTTGGATGATAAAAATTTTCGTTTTCGATTTGTTGATCGATGATTTCACCACCACGTCGGAGGCCGTCTCTACTTCATTTTCCTCCACATATTGATTGATCAAGTCCAAAAATTCTTTTCCGAATTTATTCACCTTGCCCATGCCCACGCCGTTCACCGAAGCCATTTCTTCTTTGGTGGTGGGATAGGTGGTGGCCATTTCTTCGAGGGAAGGGTCTTGGAAAATAACGTAGGGCGGAAGGTTTTTTTCTTTCGCCACTTTTTTGCGCAGGGATTTCAGCAACTCAAACAATTTCTCGTCGTACGATTTATTGTTGTGCGGCGTACGGTCGGGCGAATCTTCTTCTTTGCCGTCGTGCGTATAATTGTTGTCGCGCGCCAGTTCAATGAACTTTGGACTTTTCAAAAATGCTCTTCCTTTGTCGGTGAGTTTGAGCGTGCCGATATTCTCAATGTCTTTTTCCAAATATTGATAAATCAAAGTTTGGCGAATCACCGACTTCCAAAAATCGTCGCTTTCGGCGCGGCCTTTTCCGTAAACAGAAAGGGCGGTGTGGGAATAGCTTTTCACATACTCGTCCTCGATGCCGCGAATCACGTTCACCAAATGGTTGAGTCCGAAACGTTCGCCTGTTTGTTTAGCGGTCTGGAGGATGATATTCACATATTCTGTTCCGTTGAAGCGCTCGCGCGGGTGTACGCAGTTGTCGCACAGTCCGCAATTTTTTTCTTGAAAATCTTCTCCGAAATAGTGGAGCAATTGGCGGCGGCGACAAATGGGAGATTCGGCGTAAAACTCCATTTCCTGCAAAAGCATTTTGGCGTTTTCGCGTTCTTGCACCGTTTTGTCCTTATTGAATTTTTCCAGTTTATTCAAATCGTTTTCGCTGAAAAACATCAGACAGTGTCCTTCCAATCCGTCGCGTCCCGAGCGCCCGGTTTCTTGGTAATAGCCCTCCAACGATTTAGGCACGTCGTAGTGAACCACAAAGCGCACGTCGGGTTTGTCGATGCCCATTCCGAAGGCAATGGTGGCTACGATGATATTGATTTCTTCATTCAAAAAATCGTCTTGATTTTTCACGCGCACTTCGGGGTCGAGGCCGGCGTGATAGGGCGCCGATTTGAAACCGTTCACGCGGATAAGTTCGGCGATCTCTTCCACTTTTTTGCGGCTCAGGCAATAGATGATTCCCGATTTTCCGTCGTGTTCTCTCAAAAAGCGAATGAGCTGTTTCTTCGTTTCTTTCTTGGGTCTGACTTCGTAGTATAAATTTTTGCGGTTGAACGAGGAGACAAAAATGTCGGCGCCTTCCATTTGCAAATTTTTCTGAATATCGAGTTGCACTTTGGTGGTGGCGGTGGCGGTGAGGGCTATCACAGGCAAATTTCCCAGACGCTGAATCATCGTTTTTATCCGCCGATATTCGGGGCGAAAATCGTGTCCCCATTCGGAGATGCAATGCGCCTCGTCGATAGCCACAAACGACACTTTTATTTTTTGCAAAAACAAAATCGTCTCTTCCTTGTTCAGCGATTCGGGAGCCACGTATAAAAGTTTGATGGCGCCGTTGACGCAGTCTCTTTTCAATCTTGTGATTTCTCCCTTGCTTAAAGTAGAGTTCAAAAATTTTGCGTTGATGCCGTAAGCCACCATTTGATCTACCTGATTTTTCATCAAAGCGATGAGCGGCGAGATCACGATGGCGAGTCCGTCCAGCATCATGGCCGGCAGTTGGTAGCAAAGCGATTTGCCGGCGCCCGTGGGCATAATGACGAAAGTGTTGCGCCCGGAAAGAATGTTATTAATTACCTTTTCCTGACTTCCGCGAAAGTTGTCATACCCGAACAGCGACTTCAGTTTCTGCTTCAACATGTTCTTTTTTTCTTCTGCTATTACCATAAAAATCTTTTGGTTTTATCTATCTTTGTGTTCCTTAAATCTAAATTAGAGTTTGAAGATAGTAAAAAATATTCAACAAATTGCAAAAGACGTTCTAATAAGTGAAGGGAACGCGGTTAAAAACCTCGCGACTTTCATCGACGGAGGCTTTGAAAAGTGTGTGCAAACGATTTTCCAGTGCCGGGGACGGGTGGTGGTAACAGGCATCGGAAAAAGCGCCATCGTGGCGGGAAAAATTGTGGCCACCTTAAATTCCACCGGTACGCCCGCCCTTTTCATGCACGCCGCCGACGCCATCCACGGCGACTTAGGAATGGTGCAAAGCAATGACGTCGTGATTTGTATTTCCAAAAGCGGAAGCAGCCCGGAGATAAAAGTCCTCGTTCCGTTGCTGAAAAGACGCGGTTCGAAACTTATCGCCTTGGTAAGCCATATGAAATCCTACCTCGCCGAGCAGTGCGACTATGTCCTGAACGCGACGATTGAAAAAGAAGCCTGCCCCAACAACCTGGCGCCCACCACAAGCACCACTTGTCAGATGGCCTTGGGCGATGCGTTGGCCATTGCCTTATTGGAATTGCGGAATTTCACCGCCGAAGATTTTGCCCGCTCTCACCCCGGCGGCGCGTTGGGCAAACAAATGTATTTAAAGGTGGAAGACCTATTGAGCCGACACGATGTGCCCGCGGTGAGAACCGACGCCCCTCTTAAAGATGTGATCGTAGAAATTTCCTCGAAGCGACTTGGCGCCACCGCGGTGACCGATGAAGCAGGAAATTTGTTGGGCATAATCACCGACGGCGATTTGCGCCGCATGTTGCAAAAGGAAACAAACATTGCAGGCATTACGGCAAAAGACATTATGACAAAAAATCCAAAAACCGTGGCGCACGATGAGTTTGCCGCCAAAGCGCTTCAGGTGATGCAACAAAATAACATTACCCAATTGGTAGTAACCGACGGCGTCCGCGTGGCCGGGTTTGTGCATCTTCACGATTTGCTGAAAGAAGGGATTATTTAATAAGGAACTATTTAATTATGAATAAAGATATTTTTGTAGTGTTAATGGCCGGCGGGATCGGCTCGCGTTTTTGGCCCTACAGCCGCAATGCAAAACCTAAGCAGTTTCTCGATGTGTTGGGCACGGGAAAGTCGCTTCTGCAGACCACTTACGAACGCTTTCTTCCCGTCTGTCGGAAGGAAAATATTTTTGTGGTGACTTCGCAAGAGCATTGGGCGCTCGCCTGCGAACAGCTTCCCGAATTGCACGCCCGCCAAATTTTAGCAGAGCCTTCGCGAAGAAATACGGCGCCCTGCATTTTATATGCCGCCAAAAAAATCGCAAGCCTCAATCCCAATGCCATATTGGTGGTGGGACCTACCGACCACCTGATTTTGCAGGAAGAAGAATTTTGCGACACCATTAAACAAGTCGCCGAACAAGCCGCCGCGCAAGATAAATTGGTGACGCTGGGCATTCAGCCTACGCGAGCCGAAATAGGTTATGGCTATATTCAATATCGGGAAGGCGACTCGCCGTTGAAGAAAGTAAAAACGTTTACCGAAAAACCGGAGTCGGCTTTGGCAAAAAAATTTTTAGAGAGCGGAGATTTTGTATGGAACGCGGGAATATTTGTGTGGGGCGTTCAAGCCATTCTCGAAGCGATAAGCACGCATTTGCCCGAAATGACAGAAATATTTGCCGACGTCACGCCTGCGCTCGACACGCCCGCCGAAAAAGCCGCCATTGAACTCGCCTACGCACAGACAAGAAATATTTCGATAGACTACGGGGTGTTGGAAAAAGCCGAAAATGTATATGTGTGGCTGTGTCGCTTTTCGTGGTCTGATTTAGGTTCGTGGGGCTCGCTGTTCGACTACTCTGCGCACGACGAAAATAACAATGCCGTAACGGGCGAAGCCCTGATTTATGACAGCAAAAATTGTTTGATAAAAGGGGAACCAGGCAAGTTAATAGTAGTGCAGGGTCTCGATGATTTCCTCATCGGCAGCTTCGACAACGTGGTCATTGTTTGCAAAAAAGACAATGAAAGTCTCTTTCGCAAAATGGTGACCGAACTCAAGAACAAAACCAAGGGAAGCGAGTATCTGTGACGCCCCCTGCCACAAAAAAGGCAGTCAGCGATAAAATTTGAAAGCGTTACGAAATCGAAATGCGCAAGTCATTCTTTGAAGGACATCCTTTTGCAAATTCGACAGGCTTTATGGCGCCGATAAAATCCTGCCATCGTCACATCCTGCCAATCTTTATCTGTAAAACGGAAGGCAAACCGCATGAACGCCAATTTCTCTGACATACATTGGCGTAAAAGAAAACGCCCCCCGGGCGTTGCAAAACAGGGTCTTAAAATCGAGCCTCTAGTTTCCTTGTATTTGATAAAAAATTTCGGACTGAAAAATTTTGCGCATGCGGATTAATCCCGCCTGTTCAGGCAATAAAAACCGAAGGATTGGGCAGAAGTTTTTTCTTTACAAAAAAAATATCGCACTTATTACGACAATGCTCATGCAAAAAATATTATTTTTCTGTTACCTTGCATCAGAATACCAGACTGCTTGAATTAAGTTACAGAGATAAAAATTTTGGAATATGAAATGGTTTGTTGACTTCTTGTCCTCCACGTTGGGACGAAAATTACTGATGGCGCTGACGGGGATTTTTTTAATACTCTTCTTGCTCATTCACCTGCTGGGGAATTTGCAGTTGCTCAAATGCGACGGGGGCGAGTCGTTCAATCGCTACGCCAATTTCATGAGCCATAATCCGCTCATCCAAATTATTTCAAAAGTAAATTTTGCCATAATAATTGCCCATGCCTTGGTGGCGCTCTTCCTCACCTTATATAATAGGAGAGCGCGCGGCACGGACGGCTATATAGTGAAAAATACCAAATCCTCTGCTTGGGCGTCGCGCAACATGGGCATTTTGGGAACGATATTGCTCGTCTTCATCGTCATTCATTTAAAGGATTTTTGGGCAGTGATGCACTATGGCGACTTGCCGACGACTGCCGACGGAGAAGATTTATACAGCTTAGTGGCCGCATGGTTTAAAGTGGAGTGGTACGTGGGGCTTTATGTGGTGTGCATGGGCGCGGTGGCTTTCCACTTATGGCACGGCTTTGCTTCGGCTTTTCAAACCTTGGGCATGAATCATTTGAAGTATAACTGCCTCATCAATTTTGTCGGAAAAGCATTTTCCATAGCAGTGCCTGCGCTCTATGCCCTCATTCCCGTGATGATGTATTTTCAAAACGGCTGTTGCCATAAGTAAATTGTTTTATAAAATCAGGTTATGATACTCGACTCAAAAATTCCCGAAGGTCCGTTGGCGGAAAAATGGACCACACATAAATTCAATTTGAAATTGGTGAACCCCGCCAATAAAAGAAAATATGAAATTATTGTGGTGGGCACGGGCTTGGCGGGCGCCTCGGCGGCGGCTTCCCTCGGCGAATTGGGCTATAATGTGAAAGCCTTTTGCTTTCAAGACAGTCCGCGCCGCGCTCACAGCATTGCCGCACAAGGCGGAATTAATGCCTCCAAAAATTATCAAAACGACGGCGACAGCATCTACCGCCTTTTTTATGATACGATAAAAGGCGGAGACTATCGCGCCCGCGAAGGCAATGTCTATCGCTTGGCCGAAGTGAGCGGAAATATCATTGACCAATGCGTGGCGCAGGGAGTTCCCTTTGCCCGCGAATATGGCGGCTTGCTCGACAACCGTTCCTTTGGAGGGGCGCAAGTGTCGCGCACGTTTTACGCACGCGGACAAACAGGACAACAGTTGTTGCTCGGCGCCTACAGCGCCTTGAACCGACAGATTGAAAAGGGAAAAGTGAAAATGTATAATCGCACGGAAATGCTTGACCTCGTGGTAACAGACGGAAAGGCACGAGGCATTATCACGCGCGATTTAATTACAGGAAAAACGGAAGCCCACAGCGCCCATGCCGTGTTGCTTTGCACGGGCGGGTACGGAAACGTGTTTTATCTTTCTACCAATGCCAAAGGTTCTAATGCCACGGCGGTTTGGAGAGCCTATAAGAAAGGCGCATTTTTTGGAAACCCTTGTTTCACGCAAATTCACCCCACATGCATTCCCGTGTCGGGCGACCATCAATCGAAGCTCACCCTCATGTCGGAATCGCTTCGAAACGACGGAAGAGTTTGGGTTCCGAAAAATGCCGTGAAGGGACTTAAAGCCTCCGACGCCCCCTCTGTAAAAGAAGAAGACCGCGATTATTTTTTAGAAAGAAAATATCCTTCTTTTGGAAACTTAGTGCCTCGCGATGTGGCTTCGCGCAATGCCAAGATGATGTGCGACGAAGGCCGCGGCGTGGGCGCTACAGGCTTGGCGGTATTCCTCGATTTTGCCGACGCCATCAAGCGCTTCGGAAAAGACGGAATTGCCGCCAAATACGGCAACCTCTTCGATATGTATAAGCAAATCACGGGGGATGACCCGTATGAAATGCCGATGATGATTTACCCGGCGGTTCACTACACGATGGGCGGCCTTTGGGTGGATTATAATTTGATGACCACCATTCCCGGCCTCTATGCCTTGGGCGAAGCTAATTTTTCCGACCATGGCGCCAATCGGCTGGGGGCAAGCGCCCTCATGCAAGGATTGGCCGACGGCTATTTTGTAATCCCCTACACCGTGGGCGATTATTTGGCCAACATCGGCTGGGGCGATAAAATCGCCGTCGAGCATCCGGCCTTTGCGGAAGCGCTTCAAAAAGTAAAAGAAAGAACCCATCAACTGCTGGCCATTAAGGGACATAAAACGGTGGACGAATTTCACCGTCAGTTGGGGCTTACCATGTGGGAATATTGCGGCATGTCGCGCACGAGCGAAGGACTGAAGACCGCGAAAGGAAAAATTCAGGAATTGAAAAAAGAATTTTACGCGAATGTGAAAATTTTGGGAGCGACGAAGAACTCAATCAAGAGTTGGAGAAAGCGGGGCGCGTGGCCGACTTCATCGAACTGGCCGAACTCATGACGGACGACGCGCAACAACGCAGCGAATCGTGCGGAGGACATTTCCGCGAAGAGTCGCAAACTCCCGAAGGAGAGGCTCTTCGCAAAGACGAGGAATTTTCCTACGTGGCCGCCTGGGAATATCAGGGAGACAGCCAAGCTCGACTGCACAAAGAAACATTGAAGTTTGAAAATGTGAAACTGACGCAGCGGAGTTATAAGTAATTGGATTTTACCGAAAGCATTAAAAAAAAATTGCAGTTAAATTAAGAATAGAAGCATCATGAAACTCACCGTAAAAGTTTGGCGTCAAGCCGCTCCTCAAGCAAAAGGAGAATTGAAATCCTATCAAACGCATGCCTCCCCCGATATGTCGTTTTTGGAAATGCTTGACGTTCTTAATCAAAACTTGATTAAACAAGGAGAAGAGCCTATCGCCTTCGACCACGACTGCCGCGAAGGCATTTGCGGAATGTGCAGTCTCTATATTAACGGGCGCCCTCACGGCCCGAAGCAAACCACTACCTGCCAGCTCCATATGCGCTCTTTCAAAGACGGGGAAACCATCACCATCGAGCCGTGGAGAGCCAAAGCATTCCCCATCATTAAAGACTTAATCGTTGACCGCACCGCCTTCGACCGCATTCAGCAAGCGGGAGGATACGTGTCGGTGAATACAGGAGGAGTGCCCGACGCCAACACTATTCCCATTCCTAAAAATATTGCGGAAGAAGCGTTTGAATCGGCTGCTTGCATTGGTTGCGGGGCCTGCGTGGCCGCCTGCAAAAATGCCTCAGCCATGCTCTTTGTAAGCGCCAAAGTATCGCAGTTCGCCCTCCTGCCGCAAGGGCAGGCGGAACGCAAGCAACGCGTAGAAAAAATGGCAGTCAAAATGGACGAAGAAGGTTTTGGCGCCTGCACCAACACAAAAGCCTGCGAAGCCGAGTGCCCCAAGGAAATAAAAGTGACCAACATTGCCCGCCTCAACCGCGAATATTATGTTGCCAAACTCACCTCTTACGAATTGGCTTCGGGCGGAGGNGAGTAGAAGAAGCNACTTAATGCCTCTCAAAAAAGCGATGCGCTCACGCCGCTGAAAAGAACAAAGCAAGACTATAAAGAACTTTTGAGATNATGAATAATCCAAAAGAAATCTTAGATTTAGCCTATCAAAGACTGGACGAAGCCGTTTTATTGTGCGAGCATGGCAGGTATGACGGAGCTTTTTACTTGGCGGGTTATAGCGTAGAATTGGCGTTAAAAGCAAGGATTTGCACCAATATTGGTCTGCCCGCGCTATTTGATGAAGACAAGGATAATGAAATAAATAAAATAAGCAGCGTTGGCGAAATAAGAAGGTTTTTAAAAACCCACAATCTGACGACATTGCTGTTTATAAGCGGATTAAAGCCAAAATTTGACGATAATCTGGCCATGGACAAAGAATTTGCAAATGCAGGCGCATTGCTTTTTAACGATTGGAGCGAAAAGACAAGATATAAGCATCGCGGGCATGCAGATGAAAAAAACGTAAAAAAATTAATATCTTTGTTGTCAGATAACACCCACGGGTTATTAAAATGGATAGAGCAGAGTTAGCAAACAAACTTACAGCCGTTCCTTGAAGAATGTGCCAAAAGGCAAAAGCCTTTAGAGCAGGCGTGTTTGGAAGAACTTGTATCGGGAGA